>Ga0206844_10047_pt1 | contig 44005 bp, 37 predicted proteins | sample Alteio_BWOrgCont_22_FD_152907 | JGI IMG/M metagenome (GOLD analysis project Ga0206844, IMG submission 152907) | Enriched cells from forest soil in Barre Woods Harvard Forest LTER site, Petersham, Massachusetts, United States -... | ecosystem: Environmental > Terrestrial > Soil > Temperate forest >...
CAGCTACTTGATGCATTGGTATATTCATCTACCTTCTATGGCGTAAATGCCACGGCCTCCCCTCAACCGGAAGTGCTTTTAAATGAGGGAGATATAGTAAAATTGGGTTCTGAAGAGCTCAAGGTCATCTTTGCTCCGGGGCACTCATCGGGTAGTATCTGTTTTTACTCTGAAAAGCATAAAATACTCTGGGGTGGCGACGTGCTTTTTAGAGAAAGTATTGGTAGAACTGATTTGCCGGGAGGCGATTTTGATACACTTGCCCATCACATTCATACTAAGTTATTTACTCTGCCCGATGAAGTAACTGTTTATTCAGGTCACGGTTTGCCAACAACAATTGGCCACGAAAAGAAGAACAATCCTTTTGTAGGGGAGTTAGCGAAAAGGTAATGATCAAAATACTATAAAAAGAAAACTCCCCATTTGGGGAGTTTTTCTTTTTAATAAATCAATTGTTTATTGCTTTTCAGGCATTAAAACAAACTTGGCATAATTGTTCATATTAAAATACTGCTTAGCCAAACGTTTGAAATCATCACTGGTAAGTCCGTCCACATACTTGTCGAAATCTTGTATTTCTAAAATATTCTCGTGGTTATAATAGTTCTGCATAATGGTATTGAGCCAGAAGTTATTATCCTTCAAATCAATTTCATGTTGCCTTTTAAAAGTTTCCTTTATCTTTTGCATGTTCAATGCATTACAACCAAAGTTCTTAACTGAATCTATTTCTTTATAGGTTGCTGCTAAAAGTTCTTCAACTCTTTCCGGTGCACAACCGAAAAATATACCAAACTTATATTGTTGTTTAGGATAATGACTTCCGCTACCACTTGCACCAACGCCATACACTCCGCTCATCTCTTCTCTTAATTGTTCACGCAGTTTTATGCTGAGTAAAGATGACAACGCTTGCATTTCCATCCTGTTCTTACAGGTGTAGTCAAATGGGCCAGAGAAGATAAGTTCAACAGTAGCCTTAGGTTCTTTGCCACGGTAAACAGTTTTGCTAATTACGCCGGTTGGCGTAACAATACCAATATCTTTCCAGGTTGAATTGGTTTGCTTGGTAGGTAAGCTCGCAATATAAGTTTCAACCATCATTTTTAATTCCGCAGGCTTAAAGTTTCCTACAAAGAAGAACGTAAAGCCTCCTGCATCTGAGAATCTTTCTTTATAAATATCAAATGCGCGGTTCAGGTCTATCTCATTTAAGGTTGCTGTAGTGGTTGGTCTGCGACGATAGTTATACGAGCTCATAGTAACGGTAACGGTATCGTTATACGCGCTTGAAGGGTCAGCACTCTTGTTTTCAATTAGCCCTTTGTTTTGCGTAATATATGACTGGAAAGCTGTATCATCTTTACGTGGTGCTGTAAAGTAAAGATTCAGCAATTGCATTTCGGTCTCCAGATCTTGTGGCGAACATCTTCCGCTAACACCTTCTGATAATTCGCTGATACTAGGTGTAACACCCACTATTTTACCGCTGAGCATTTTTTCGAGAGCGGTAGAGTTAAATGAACCAATACCTGATTGGTCAATAATAGTTGCTGCGTTGCTTGCTGACATAAAATCTTTATCAGGATATAATGATGACCCACCAAACCTGTATGAGTTGAACGCGATTTCATCGTTCTTAAAGTCGGTTGGTTTAATAACAACCTTTATGCCATTCGATAAGGTCCATTCAGTAATACCAAGTTCTTTTATTTCTTTTTCGCTAACAACCTTGCCCGGTGTAGGTTTGATAGCCATTAACGGTTTATCAGATACCTTATCTACATAAGGCTTCAATTCCTTCTTTTGTACTCCGTCGAAAATAGCACGAATGGCATCGTCAGAAGGAATTAAGGTGCTATCCTTGCTTGGTGCCTGAATAATGATAACTGCATTTTGACCATCGTTAGTTATCCATTCTTTGCTCACGGCATTCATATCGGCAAGTGTAATGGTGTTTAAGTACTTCTTGTCAAAATTGTATTCGAATGTTGAACTTGCAACAGGTTCATCTTCTAAAAACGCCTGCACATATTCATTTACATAACGTTTTGAATCTGTCTTGTCTTTTTCTTTAACTACTTTTTCCGCATTACGCAATAATTTCTTTTCAGCCCTGTCAAGTTCAGTAGCGGTAAATCCAAAACGCTTTACACGTTCACACTCAGTAACTAATGCTTCAATACCGGTTTTCATGCCCGAATCCTTTACCGAAGCATAGCCGGTAAAAGCATCTTTAGCTCTTACTTCGCCACCTACGCCTGCGTATGCAAATAAGAAGGGTGCATTGGTTTGTTTTTGAATTTCCTGCAGCCTGCTGTTCAGCATAGCAGAAAACAATTCATTCTCCAGATCCCTTTTCATATCGGCAAGGGTGCGGGTATGTTCTTTGGCATGTTTATAAACCAACTCAATAATATTATACGGGTCTTCCTTATCGGTAGCTTTTGCAATTAATAATGATTTGCTATCAGGAACATCGTACATGGTACGTGGTTTTTCATTCTTCCTCGCAGGTATAGCTCCGAATTTTTCTTTTATCATTTTCTCAACCTTATCAACATCAAAATCTCCCACAGCTATAACAGCCATAAGGTCAGGCCTGTACCAGTCAGCGTAAAATTGTTTAAGGCTGCTGTGCTTGCTGTTTTCAAGTACATCTAACTTACCAATAGGTAATCTATCGGCATAGCGTGAGCCCTGGAACAATATTGGCCAATATTGATTTTGCATACGTTGTAAAGCACCTAGGCCCAAACGTCTTTCAGATATAACTACACCACGTTCTTTATCTATTTCTACCGAGTCGAAGCTCAGGTTATGAGACCAGTCTTCTAATATCTGTATTCCTTTATTAAATATTCTTTCAGAATCGGTAGGGACTTGCAACATATACACAGTCTCATCAAAACTGGTATAGGCATTTAAATCGGCACCAAATTTTACGCCAGATAGCTCCAGAAAATTTACGATGTCATTATGCGCAAAATTCTTGGTCCCGTTAAAAGCCATATGCTCGTTAAAGTGAGCCAAGCCTTGTTGATCGTCGTTTTCTAAAACTGAACCTGCATTAACTGCAAGCCTCAATTCGGCGCGATGTTCGGGCTTTACGTTTTTACGTATATAATACTTCATACCGTTAGGCAGGGTACCTGTCCTAAGTAATGAATCATTAGGGATAGGTTGGTTAAGGTCTTGTGCTGCGAGCGGTTGTATTAATAAACCAACAAGTGCTAAAAACAATGCGGATAGTTTTTTCATAATGAAGTTGAAATAGATAGGGTGCCAAAACTATATTTTATTTCTTTCACGATATAATGAATTATGATTTATTAACTAAAAAGCCCTTCACAGATTTCTCCGGAAGGGCTTTTGGGTTGGTATTCCTTTGTTACTCCTAAAAACCGCCTATGTTAATCCCTAACACGTAAGGAGGTAATTCAGGAATACCAGTTGTTGAACCACTTGGCTGTTTAATTAGGCTGGCCATGCGGTAATTAAAATATAATGAGAAACCCTCTTTCATTCCAAACCTGAATTGAAGGCCATAATCAGATGGAGCCGCAAAGGTTAAGTTTCTGTCAACTACTTTAGTAGAAGATGCGCCCGCGGCAGTTGGGTTGCTATAAGTATCCCAGGTTACATGGCGGCTGTGAAATATCCAATCGTAATAAAAACCACCATCTAAAAAGAACTTACCGATAAAGAACCTGTCGAAGATTAAGCCTCCCAAATTATTGAACGCAACCTTCTCGGCATTGTGCAATACATTGTTAGGCATGGTTTTGGTAGAATCTTGTTGCAAAAAGAAATCGGTTGACTTATAATAGATATCTGCACCAATACCGTTCCACTTAAAGAATTTATATCCGCCGCCAAAACCAAAATTAAATTCGCGAGACTTGCCATATCGTATAAATGCGCCTTGGTGATCAGGACCAAGCACGTATCCATACCCTAAATAGCTATCAGAAAAACCGTGCTTGAAACTACTCGTTGTTGTTGTTGAGTCTTTGTCATCTTCTGTAACATGATTATCTCCCATTTCACTATTGCCCTTAATAACTGTACCTCCGTCATCTGTTTTTACAAGCGCATCATCAGTAGCTGATACATTTTTTTCAGTCGGGCTTCCCTTATAGCTTATAACTCCGGCATCGGCAGCTTTAGCGGTTAACTTACTTTCGGCCCAGACCTTTACACGGGCCGCATCGTTCGCCAGTATAGTTGCTTTAGTGGCTTTTAACTCGGTCGCTTTTACGGTTGATGCGTCAAATGAAACAACATCGAGACTATCTGCTGTGCCTTCTAATTTAAGTGTGCTGGCATCTTTAGTAATGGCTTGTACAGAACCAGCCTTTATATTAAGGTTGATAGTACTTGCATCAGATTGCTTAATACTAAGCGAAGGAGTATTTAATGTATTGTCTGATTTGATTGTTGAAGCATCCTTTGCGGTAATAGATCTGATATTCTTAGCCCATACATGGCAGGTAACGTTACTTGTAGAGCCAATGTGCAATACACCATCCTCTATTTTAGTTAGTGTAAGATGCAAGTTGTCATCCGACTCAACAGAGATAGCATTACTATCGGCCTGGCTTATAGTTACCGATGAAGCTGCATTTACTTCGAGCCCGTTAAAATCTCCTAAGGCTCTTTTTCCGCTCTGCGCGTGTAGCAGTGCAGTAATGCTTAGCAGAGTTGTAATTGAAAGTAGTGTTTTCATATTTTAATTTTTATTGACTTTATTTGACGTATGACGATGAGCCCTTGCGAATAGTTACATTAGTACAAACTATTTTTTCGGGCAACTGTATAGCGGTTATCGCCAACAGTTAATTGATAGGCAATTACTCTGCCGCTATCTTCTTTACTATAGTATTTATGGAACTCAACACCGCCGTGTTTGAATATTTTACCAATACCTTTAATTGTGTTAGAAGCGAATGAGAAAACAGATTTGCTTTCTTTTTTATCGGGATTAATGAACTCTTTGTTATTTATAGTTGGCTGTTGTTGAACGAGTGTATTATTTGTGTTACTGTCTTTTGGTATGTTAGTTACAAATTGAGTTATGCGTGATAAAGTGTCGGGGTTTTGAACAGTTGATTTAATCACTTGTTTAATGTCTTCTCTGCGTTCTTGTTTATTTACTATTGCAACAGGAATTGGGCTATTTACAGCTACAGTTCTGTGATGTGATTTGTTAGAAATAAAATTTTTAGTTGATGCAATTGCAATCGTGTTGCTCTGTATTTTACTATTTACTGCTGTAGTATCAGTCGTTTTATTAAGTGATGCAATAGTTATATTGGGCTGTTTGGGTTTGTTAAGCATAAAATAACCTGCAATTAATATTGCTACCGATGCAGCGGCTGACCAATAGTAATAAACAACAGGGCGGCGGATTTTTCTCTTTAAGGAGTCTTTGTCCTCAAAAATAATAGTTGTATCGGGTGTAAGCTTGGTTAGCTTATATATGTCTAAATGCTTTTGATATTCAGGGTGAAGTTTTAGAAAGCTTAGCAATTCATTGGTTAAACTTGTGTTCAAAGTACCTTCAATGTGCTGCACAGCAATCTCATCGAAGTTTGATGCATTTACCGGAGATACTGATCTTTTAAGTGATTCTTTATTCTCGAATTTTATTTCTTCAACATCGTTTAAAGAAACAGCCTCAAAACTCTCAAATTCATCTTGTAGCTCAGGATGGAATGCGAGAAAAGCCATAAGCTCACGGGTGGCCTCCGCATCCAGTCTTCCCTCGTGGTAATCGAGAAAATATGCTTCGTAATTATATTGACTTATGCTCATTATATTACTGCTTCAATTGAACCTATATAACTCTTCAAAAACTTTCGTGCCCTAAAAATATAAACCTTAACCTGCGATTCGTTCAAGCCTGTTATGTCTCCTATTTCGTTATAATCATATCCTTCATAATCTCGCAACATAATAACGGAGCGCTGTATTTCGGGTAACTTATTCAAGGCCTCATTTAATATTTCTTTCGCATCGCTGTATTGCCTGTTGTGGCTCACGGTAAATAAATGTGATTCTTCTAACCTGTCTTGTTTCTTATCTCTGCGCATCAAGTCGATCATGGTGCGGTATGCCACAGTAAACATATAGCTCTTGGCATTAGTACTCGCTACATCATCAACACGTACCCATAACTTCTCATAGGTATCCTGCACAATATCCTTAGCCTTATGGACATCCTTTATATTCTTCAGAATAAAACGATACAAGTTGTCCGCATGTAGATCGACACACCTGTTAAACTCGTCTGCAGTCATTTAATACCTGTTAGTTTTTTGCAATGCTAAACTAGCTATTTGTCGTAAGACGAACGTACTACCCCAAAAGTTACAGAGGATAACTAGTATTTGTTTAATATATTGAAATAGAACGAGTTATGATGCTTCTTTTTTGGAAAATAGGCTATTCTCGAACTGACTTTTTGCAACTAAATATTGCTTTTGCAAGTGGCCTAAAGTTTCCGGCGAAGGTTTGGTTAAAGCATTTGCCACTGCTTGCCATGCCTCCCATCCTTTTATAGCACCTGGCGCAGAATATTGCAAGGGTTTCATTAGTTCATGCTCATCGAACAAGCCAAAACGTTGTTGCATACCCCAAGCCCATTCCATATTATTAACCATCGACCAGAATAATATTCCTTTGACCGGAACACCATCTTTTATAGCCTCAATTATATAGCGAACGGTCTCCATGCTTAAAAAAGGCCTTTGCTGGCCTTCACTTTCTGAGAAGCCAAATTCTGAAATAAAAATCTCTTTACCCGGGTATAGGGTACGCATCTTTTTTAGGTTCTCTAAAATACCTTGAGGGTATATGTCGCTAAACTTAGGATGCTCGCCATACAGTTTGTTATTACGGCTAAAATTAGGCACCGACATACGGAAATAATATTGCAGTGCCAAAAAGTCTGTTGTTTCTCCTTCACGTTCAAAGCGGCCGCTTATGCCTTTATTAATAATAGAGTGGGCAACATCGCCAAGTATGCCGTCGAAATAAGGCCATGCGTGTGCAACCCCAACTTTTGGCCCGGGGTTACCCATCTTCCATAAATTCTCTTTAATAGCATGGTAAGTAATATCGTGGGCTTCAACCAACCTTCCAAGTACCTTCATTAATAGGCCCATCTTCCATTTTTTGTAGGGCGGAAAAACACCCGCCAGGTAACCGGGCAGCAAAACGCTTTCGGGTTCGTTAACCGAAATAAAATATTGAACCAAGCCGCCTGCTATTACCTTATCTATAAATTTTTTATCGAAACTTTCTTCTGTTAGTGCCCTTCGTATCTCTGTTTCATCTGCAAGGTACTCTACTACATTTTTAATGTAAAAACGATAATGGCGCAGTACAGTTGGATGCTCCCAACCGCCCGCTTCTATAGCACCATCGCTCGACATTTTTAAAAGGAAGTAGGGCATGGGCCAGTGGTAAATAGTAAGCATAGGTTCCTGGCCATGTGCTTTTATGTGGGCCAGTACCTTTACATATTCAGCCATCAGGGTTCTGTTGAAACTACCCTCTTTAGGGCATAGTCGGCCAAAATCGAGCGAAAAGCGGAACATATTCTGTCCTATCTCTAATGAACGCTTAACGTATAATTCTTTATGCGTAAAAAAATTGGGCAGATGTTCTTTGGTTTGCTGTACCTGTATCCCCGATTTTTTTCCTTCCAGGTTCTTAAGTAATTCAAATTCCCAATCGTTGGTAACAAGTGGTTTGCCATGCTCATCGTAGGTAAATGGGTCAGCCTGAAAATCGGAAGTAGCAGTTCCAACGAACTCTATTTTCTTACGCTTTAAAAGCTCAAGTACCTCGGGAGAGGAAAAGTCAAATTTTTTGGATGTCGATTCCTGAAAGAAAGTCGGATTCCCTTCCATACTCAATAGTTAAAGGCTTTTTACCCTAAACAAAGATAGCAAAATACCGCAATTATGCAATGTTAAGTTTTCAACTCAGTGGCCTGAATCACTTAGCCTGAGCCTCTTTTATAGTAATGCGCCTTTTACCTTTGAATGCTACAATAAAGGCATCTTTATATCCCTCGTCGCGTAATTTTTTTTGTAGCGCTGTCGCATCACTCAGTTGCGCAAAACATCCTGCCGTGTATTTATATATTTTGTTATCTACATAAAAGTCAATATCACTCAGGTTGTCAAATCGCTTGTCGTTCTTGGCTAATGCGTGATCTGATAAAATGAACTGAACTTTAAAGCAAACCTTATTCGTATCTGGTTTAATTACAGGATTTGTTTTTCTGATGACTGTAGTATCAATATGTTTCTTTGGTTTGGTAATACTGTCCGGTTTTTTCTGCGCAACGCTATCTACCTTCAATCCCCTTAAAGCATCCTTCATTCTATTCACCTTAGTGTTGGTATCCTTAGTAGGAAGGTTATGTTTAATAGTAGTAGTATCTATTTTCTTTGGTACAACACTATCTGTTTTAAAATGCTTTTGTGGCTTAGACTGATCTTTTTTTACAATGGTATCTTTCTTTATTGGCGCAATAGTGGCACTATCGCTGTTATTATGTTGGGCAGTATCAATTTTGGTGGTGTCGGTATTTTGTACTACAAATTGTTTGAATGTGTATGACTTTGGGTCGTAGGCGCTATTTTCTTTTTCTGATTTGTATTGCTCAAAAGCCAGGAAAATACATTTTGCAATCTCATCTTCTCCTTTTTGCGAACCCATAAATTTTTCCTCATCGGGGTTGGTTAAAAAACCTATTTCGGTTAGTAAACTTGGCATGGCAGTTCTCCAAAGCACTAAAAAGCCGGCTTGTTTTACGCGGTTATCCTTTCGCTTCTCTACCTGCGAATATTCATCCTGTATTTTGGCTGCCAGGTCAAGGCTTTGGGTAAGGTACAGGTTTTGATACATACTAAAGATGATATTACCCGTAGGTGAATCAGGGTCGTAGCCTCCATACGTGGTTTTATAGTTTTTTTCAAGTAATATAGATGAGTTCTCACGTTTTTCAACTTCCAGGTTTGCATCTGCTTTCCCTGTCCGCATTACATAAGTAGCCGAGCCATTAGCATCGTGGTTGGGCGAAGCGTTTAAGTGAATGCATATAAAAAAATCGGCATGGTTTTTGTTTGCTATTTCGGCCCTGTCGTTTAAAGGCACAAAAACATCAGTACTACGGGTATATACTACTTTCACACTTTTATCGTTATCCTCTAAGTAATGACCAAGTTTAAGGGAAACTGCCAATGCAATATTCTTTTCTTTGAAATTTACTCCATGGCAACCGGGGTCCTTACCACCATGCCCGGCATCAATAACCACTATCCATTGCTTTTTAGCGCCACCGGGGGGCTTGTTCTTAAAGCTAAAGCCCAGCAGTGCAACGCAAAAAATAAGGATGTATGAAAGCCATTTATACATTAGAAACCGTAATTTTGTGCCACTTCAGACAAAAATATCATATAGAATTGCGTCATTTTAAGCTATTTACTCTTTTTTTTATCTTCTCTTTGTTAATAACGCATTCTGTTAAGGCTGCTGGTTACAACAATACACTGTCCCCAATTGATTCAATTAAAAGAGCAAAAGATGATAGTATACATAAGGCCAGGCTCAAAAAGCAACCCCTTAATTCGAAGGTAGACTACAATGCCAAGGACTCTATAAGACTCGATGCAAAAAAGCGCAAAGTGTATTTATACGGCGATGCTGATGTGAAGTACGAAAACCTAGAACTGAAAGCTGCCTATATTGATATATCGCTCGATAGTAGTATTGCCTTTGCCCATGGGGTTAAGGACAGTAATAAAAAAACTATTGGTAAGCCGGAGTTTCATCAAGGAGCAGATGTATTTCATGCCGACCAGATACGATATAACTTTAAAACTAAAAAAGGGCGTATAGACCAAATTACAACTAAAGAGGGTGAGGGGTACATACTTGGCGAAACAGTAAAGAAGGATAGTAACAATGTAATGTATATGCGAAATGGCAGGTACACTACCTGTTCGGAAGAAGCTGATCCGCACTTTTTTATTGCTGCCATTAGGCTAAAAGTTATACCGAACAACCAGGTTGTAACCGGCCCGGCAATGTTGGTATTAGAAGGTGTTCCTACACCTTTAGCGATACCTTTTGGGTTCTTCCCGCTTACAAATGGAAGGCATTCGGGTATTATTATTCCACAATACGGCGAATCACAATCTCAGGGCTTTTACTTGCTTGATGGAGGATATTACCTTGGCATTAGCGACCATTTGGATATACAAACCCGTGGCGATATATATACAAATGGAAGTTGGGGCTTACGCGAAATTGTTGATTATAGCAGCAGGTACCACTATGCAGGTGAATTTAGGTTTGGCTATTCAGATACACGCTTACAGTTGCCTGAATCAGCGGCATTTTCCAATACTCCCAATTTTATCATAAATTGGAACAGTACGCAGGATCCAAAGGCAAGGCCTAATAGTACTTTTTGTGCGAGTGTAAATGCCGGAACATCTAATTACTATTCAACCAATTCGTATAATCCTGCAGTGTTTTTAAATAACACCATGCAATCGAATATTTCGTTCACACAAAACTTTCCGCAAACACCATTTCACCTGGTATTAAATGCATCGCACGAACAAAATACCCAAACAGGACTTATTAATGCAACTGTACCTTCTTTAACATTTAATTGCGATCGGGTTTACCCGGCCAAATGGTTCGAAACAGCCCCGGTTAATGGTAACGCTTTGCTTGGTGCGCTTAATAATATTTCTTTCTCGTTTTCTACTAATGCAGAAAATACTGTAAGGGCTTATCAGGATAATTTTTTAAGCCAAAACACATTAAATAAAATGCAAAATGGTATAAATACAACTATACCTGTTTCTGCTAATTTTCAAATTTTCAGATACTTTACACTTTCACCTAGCTTTACTTTTACTCACTTAGATTATTTTCAATCAACGCGTGATGTTTGGAGGAATGATACAGTAAGAATAGATACCGTTGGAGGGTTTGAAAGTGCTACAACCTATAATTTTTCTACCAGTTTATCTTTTAATTTATATGCCATGTATGGCCTAGGTGTAAAAAAGGCAGTAATGATAAGGCAAGTGTTTTATCCTACTATTTCTTTTAGCGCACACCCAGATTATAGTTCACCACAATATGGCTATTATAGAACTCCTACTGATGCTCCACTTGGCCAGGCTCCTGGTTATTACTCAATTTTTCAGAGTGGTATTTATGGTGGGCCTTCGGCAGGAAGATATGAAGCCGTTAGTATGAGCGTAGGAACAAATTTGGAAATGAAAGTAAGGGTGCAAACAGATTCGGGTACGATATATAAAAAGATAAAACTTCTTGAGCGCTTTTCCATAGGTTCGAGCTATAATATGCTGGCCGATAGTTTTAACTGGGCACCTATTTCATTGGCAGGTAATACAACATTATTCAAGAAGCTTGCCGTCAACTTCAGTGGTAATTTAGATCCTTACCAGCGAAATATTATTGGAGCCGATGAGAACGCCTGGAATTTTGAAAAGAGTTTAGGCAGGCTTGCTAATGGAGAACTTTCTTTAAGTACGACACTTACGGGTAGTAGTAAGAATGGTGCTCAAAGTCAACAAGGTAATGCAGCTGCTGCCACTTCTACTAGTACACAATCAACTAATAGTGGGTTGCAGCTTGCGTCTCCAAACGATTATTTCGAATACGAGCAAATGCATCCTGTTTATTGGGCGCCCATAGAAATAGCTCCCTGGTCGCTTACTATGTTCTATAATTTGCTTTACTCAACATCGCTTTTAACAAAAACAACTACCCAAACCATCATGTTTAACGGTAGTATGCAGCTCAGCAAATACTGGTATGTGGCAGTTAATTCGGGTTACGATATAACCAACAGTCAATTCATCACTACCTCGCTTTCTGCCCGTAGAGATATGCACTGCTGGCAGCTCGATTTTAATGCCATTCCTTTTGGTTTTCACCAGAGCTTTACGCTTGGCGTGCATGTTAAGGCATCGGTATTATCTGACCTTAAGCTCCAACGTACCCGCAGCTGGACAGATACCCAGCAATATCAATAAAACAAAAAAGCAGGAATTTTTTCAAACTCCTGCTTAAAGTATTTTACTGTATAAAACAGAGACTACTCCTGAGATTCGAGATACTTCTGGCGAAGAACAGCTTTAAGCTTCTTTTGCCTGCGAACTATCGAAGGTTTATTGTAAATTTTCCTTGCACGAAGTTCTTTTACAATACCAATACGGTCAAACTTCTTTTTGAAAGCCTTTAATGACTTTTCTAAGTTTTCGCCTTCTTTAATCTGAACAACAATCATGTTATTATTTGTTTTTAAGGGGTGCAAATATAATACTTTTTCGAATAAATAAATAAAAAGGTAGGTTATTTTGATTAATTTAGGTAGCTTCCAAGATTTTGCAAATGTGTATAACCCTTTTAATAAATAAATCTTGCCCCAAATACCTATCCTGTCCTTTTTAGTAATTTTGATTTTTATACAAATAAAAAGCTTTTATGGCTGCTGGCGAAAGGCAAAGATTTAAGAAATACTTACGCATATTCTGGGTTATTGTACTTATTCCCATATGTTTACTAATTGGCTGTGTATTAGCAGCTTCGGTCGGTGTTTTTGGTAAATTACCAACCTTTAATGAACTTGAAAACCCACAAACTTACCTCGCTTCTGAGGTTATTTCGTCAGACGGGCAGGTTTTGGGTAAATATTACGTACAAAACCGCTCGAACATACAATATAAGGATATTAGCCCATATTTAATAAACGGACTGGTAGCCACCGAGGATGCCCGCTTTTACGACCATTCGGGTATCGATCTTCGTAGTTTGTTCAGGGTATTCTTTAAAACGGTATTGGGCCACAAATCATCGTCGGGTGGTGGTAGTACCATTACCCAACAGCTTGCTAAAATGTTATTCCCACGTGACCCTAAGGCAGGTAAAGTAAAGCTGATGTTCATGAAATTTAAGGAGTGGGTTATTGCAGCCCGACTTGAGAGGCAGTATACCAAGGAAGAGATAATTACCATGTATCTTAATAAGTTCGATTTTATAAATAACGCTGTAGGTATACAATCGGCTTCGCGTATCTATTTCAGCTCCACCCCGGATTCATTGAAAATAGAACAAGCAGCTATGTTGGTGGGTATGGAAAAGAACCCTTCGCTATTTAATCCTAAGAACCGCCCTAAAATAGCCATGGAAAGGCGCAATGTGGTGCTTTCTCAAATGGCCAAATACAATTATTTGTCAGACCCTAAAAAAGATTCACTCGAAAAATTAGCGCTGGGCTTACATTTTAGAGCGGAGAACCCGGATGAAGGACTGGCTTCTTATTTCAGGGAGTATTTGAGAGATAATTATTTGCGGAAATGGTGTGAAGAACATCCTAAAGCGGATGGCAGCAAGTATGATATTTATAAAGATGGATTAAAGATTTACGTGACTATAGATTCTCGCATGCAACAATATGCAGAAGAAGCATTGGAACAGAATTGCAAATTCTTACAGCCGTATTTCTTTAAGGAATTAAGCCACCGTAAAAATGCCCCATTTGATTTTAGAATAACAAAAGAAGAGACGGAAGACTTGATGAATAGCTCTATTCGCCGTTCGGATAGGTATATGAGTTTAAAAAGAGCGGGTGCATCAGATGCTGAAATAACTAAGAGTTTCCATACGCCAATACCTATGACGGTATTTACGTGGAAGACTAAAGACCATGCCTTAGATACAACTATGTCTCCGTACGATTCTATTAAATATACCAAAAGCTATTTGCAAGCCGGTTTCTGTTCTATTGACCCACATACGGGTTATATAAAAGCATGGGTGGGTGGTATTGACCATAGGTTTTATAAATACGATCACGTAATGGTAGGTAAACGACAGGTGGGTTCTACATTTAAACCATTTATATATACCCTTGCTGTGCAAAATGGTTATTCGCCTTGCTACGAAATGCCTAACGTACCTGTAAGTATACCAAACGGAACACAACCACCATGGCAGCCTAAAAATGCCGATACGAATGATGATGGCAGAATGATGACACTGAAAGAGGCTTTAGCGAAATCCGTCGATCGTATTGCAGCTTCGTTAACGTACAAATTCTCTCCGCAAGCAGTAATAAGCATGGTGCGCCACATGGGTATTACCGATAATATTGATGCCGTTCCTTCACTCTGCTTAGGTACTTGCGAAATACCTGTAAGCAGTATGGTTGGTGCGTATTGCACCTATGCTAATAAAGGAATTTGGGTGCAGCCTACGTTTGTTATGCGCATAGAAGATAAGAATGGACGAATACTCGACCAGGTAAAACCTAAAACAGATGAGGCATTGAGTGAGCAAGATGCTTACGTGATGTTGAACATGATGGAAGGGGTAGTGCAATACGGTACCGGTGAACGATTGAGAGGAAGCAGGTACAGATTATTAAACCCTATAGCAGGTAAAACGGGTACTACACAAAACTGTTCTGACGGATGGTTCATTGGTATTACACCGAATCTGGTATCGGGTTGCTGGGCAGGGTTTGAAGACCGTGCAACACACTTCGAAAATATGGAATGGGGACAAGGTGCCAGTGAAGCATTACCTGTTTGGGCTGTGTATATGCTAAAGGTTTACGCTAATGGTAAGCTTGGTGTAAGTACCGATGATGATTTTGAAAAGCCTAAGAAGCCTACAACTATTGAATGTGACTGCTCTAAGTACAATAAGCAGCACAGAGATAATACAGGAGGAAATCCGTTTAATTAAGGTATTAGTCTAATTTCATTTCCGGAATATCTCCTTCAATTACCAAGCGGCCTGCTGTCTTTGCTTTTATTTCATCAACACTAACACCGGGTGCACGTTCAATTAATTTAAAGCCTTGCGGAGTAACTTCTAATACTGCAATTTCGGTTACAATACGTTTCACGCATTTAACACCGGTTAAAGGCAAAGTACATTTAGGTAATAACTTCGATTCGCCTTTTGGGTTAGTATGTTGCATAGCAACAATAATATTTTTAGCTGCTGCAACAAGGTCCATTGCTCCGCCCATACCCTTAACCATTTTGCCGGGTATCTTCCAGTTGGCAATGTCTCCTGTTTCACTTACTTCCATCGCGCCAAGTACAGTCAAGTCAACTTTGCCTGCACGTATCATTCCAAAACTTTCAAATGAATCGAAATATGATGCACCAGGCAATACGGTTACCGTTTCTTTGCCTGCGTTAATAAGGTCTGCATCTACTTCTTCATCCTTAGGGTATGGTCCGGTGCCCAATATCCCATTCTCTGACTGAAGTATAATGGTCATTCCCTTTGGAATGTAATTAGCTACTAGGGTTGGTATACCTATTCCAAGGTTTACATACATTCCATCACGCAGTTCCTGCGCTATTCGTTTTGCAATTCCGTTTTTATCTAACATAAAATCCCGATTTGAAAATTTGGCAATTTGAAGATTTGAAAATTATTTAGTTGACTTACTTGACGCAATGATTTTTGAAAGTATTTTATTAATTGGGGTGACTTGCTCTAAAAGAGAGTCGGGGTTAGGGTATGTTTTGATTTGCTTACAAAGCATCAACCAATACTCAGTTTCGTCTGCTTCTTTGGCTGCTATTTTCATTTTATGAATAAAGTCATTTTTGCTTTCCGCATTTTGGGCCTCTCTAACATTTGCACCTATCGATGTTCCACTTTTGAACAGTTGATTTGCTAATGGGTATCTTTTCCTATCCATAAGCAGTTCACAATATTCCATAATATGAATTGAAAACTCGAAAGTTTTTTGTACGATCAGATTTTCTTTATCACTTCGCATTATTTAATGGTTTTAATCATCAAATTATCAAATTGGCACATTTTCAAATTGCCACAGTTCTGCGTTCAATTCTTTTTTCGTAGTTCTTTCCTTCAAATATGCGGTGTACATAAATGCCCGGTACATGCACCTGGTCAGGGTCAATTTCGCCCGGTTGAACCAAATGTTCCACTTCGGCAATAGTAATGTTGCCTGCTTTAGCCATAGGTACACTGTAGTTACGTGTTGTTTTTCTAAAAACAAGGTTACCCAATGTGTCGCCCTTCCATGCTTTTACCATTGCAAAGTCGGCATGTAAGGCCATTTCCATTAAATATTTTTTACCGTTAAACTCACGTATCTCTTTGCCTTCAGCTACTTCGGTGCCATAACCAGCGCCTGTAAAAAATGCCGGGATTCCCAAGCCTGCCATAGCTATACGAGTAGCGAGTGTGCCTTGCGGAACAAGATCAACTTCTAATTCTCCGCTTAAAAACTGGCGTTCGAATTCAGCATTCTCGCCCACATACGAAGACATCATCTTTTTTATCTGCCTTGTTTTTAATAATAACCCGAGCCCAAAATCATCTACCCCGGCATTATTCGAAATACAAGTAAGGCCTTTTACGCCCTTTTTTAGTAATGCAGCAATGCAATTTTCGGGTATGCCGCATAAGCCAAAACCACCCAGCATTAAAGTCATATTGTCCTTAATATCGGCAATAGCTTCGTCGGCATTTTTATATACTTTATTCATAACAAATAATTATTCAGTAATAAACTCTAAATCTGTTGCGAATGTAATGAAGTTTTAATTTCTGTATGTGCTGAGTTACCATGTGTTTTTCAGTTGTATCTTTATGTGGTAATTTGCGTAGAACAAATCAACTTATCATTTGATAATAGCTGGTTACTACATTGTTCCAATCAGTTATATTTGAATCTTTATTGGCAAGTATGGCAATATCTTTAGTTACAGGGGGAGCAGGTTTTATAGGAGCCCACGTTGTTAATGAACTTGTAAAGCAAGGACATCAGGTAATTGTGCTCGATGATCTGAGTGGAGGATTTAAAGAAAATGTGAACGCTAAAGCAGAGTTTGTTCAAGGTTCAGTAACTGACCATGACTTATTAGAAAAACTGTTTAGCCAATATAAGTTCGATTATGTATACCATTTGGCCGCATACGCGGCGGAAGGTCTTAGCCACTTTATAAAAAGATTCAATTACACTAACAACCTTATTGGTAGTGTTAACCTTATAAACGAATCAGTTAAGCATAAGGTAAAATGTTTTGTTTTTACTTCGTCAATTGCAGTGTATGGCGCTTTAAAACCGCCGATGCGCGAAGATATGGTCCCTCAACCCGAAGACCCTTATGGAGTAGCTAAGTTTGCAGTTGAAATGGATCTTAAAACGACTCACGAAATGTTTGGCCTGAACTATATTATTTTCAGGCCGCATAATGTATACGGGGAATATCAAAACATTGGCGACAGATACAGGAACGTAGTCGGTATTTTCATGAACCAACTTATGCAAGGTAAACCACTCACTATTTTTGGTGATGGTACACAAACAAGGGCATTTAGCTATATTGGTGATGTGGCTCCGCATATTGCTAATTCAGTAAACATAAAAGAAGCCTATAACCAGGTGTTTAATATTGGTGCCGATAAGGATTATACTGTAAACGAACTGGCACAGGTAACCATGGATGCCATGAAAATAAAGGAACCCATAAGATATTTACAGGCCCGAAATGAGGTGTTAAATGCGCATTCAGATCATTCGAAAGCCGAGAAAATATTTAAGATAAATACCACCACTTCATTGAATGACGGTCTTACTGTTATGGCGGACTGGGCGAAAAAGTCTGGTATACGTAAAAGCGAGCGGTTCAAGAATATTGAAATAACAGAGAAACTGCCGCCGGTTTGGATGGAAGATTAATAACGGAGGATAGGGGGTTTGAAAAAAATATTATTTATAACGTCTCACAGGAATAACAGATCGCCGGGCCAGAGGTTCAGGTTTGAGCAGTATTATAACTACCTGGAACAAAATGGATTTAAATGCGATGTGTCCTTCATTGTATCGGCCAACGATGATATTTATTTATATAGAAAAGGGAATTATTTAAAAAAGGTCAGAATTGTTCTGAAATCCATCTGGACCAGGTTTAAGGACTTGAAGAAAGCCAATGACTATGATATTATTTTTATCTATCGCGAAGCACTTTTAATTGGCTCTACTTTTTTTGAAAGGCGTTTCCGCAGAAAAAAAGCAAAGCTTGTTTTTGATTTTGATGATTCAGTTTGGATATATGATACTTCGGAAGCTAATAAGCGTTTCGAGTGGCTAAAAGACCCGGGCAAAACGGCAAAGATCATCGAACTTTCAGATATGGTATTTGCAGGTAATCAATACCTGGCAGATTACGCTTTACAGTATAATAGTAATGTAAAAATTGTGCCAACCACTATTGATACTGAAGAATATAAACGCGACCCTTCTGTAAAAAGAACGGATGTGGTTTGTATTGGCTGGACGGGTAGCATAACTACCATTAAGCATTTTGAATATGCTGCTCCCATTTTACGAATACTTAAGGAAAAGTATGGCGATAGAATAACCATAAAGGTTATTGGCGACAGAAATTATGTACATAAAGGCCTTGGTATAAAGGGAATGCCATGGAATAAAGAGAATGAGATAAGAGAATTATCATCGTTTGATATTGGTATTATGCCTTTGCCCGATGATAAATGGTCGAGGGGCAAATGCGGGTTAAAGGGCCTGCAATATATGGCGCTTGAAATACCTGCAATTATGTCGCCTGTAGGTGTTAACTCAGATATTATAAAAGACGGAGTGAATGGCTTCTTAGCTGATAAAGAACAAGAGTGGGTCGATAAAATGTCGCGCTTGATAGAAGACAAGGAGTTGCGAGAACGCATTGGTAAAGAAGCCCGCAAAACGGTTGTCGAAAAATATTCGAAAGAAGCCCAAAAGGGTAACTACGTTAAGTTCTTTAACGAAGTTATTTCTAAATAGGTTTATTTAAAAAGCAGGTACACAGCTAGTATAAGGCACCCAAAGCCAGCTATATGATTCCATTGTAGCAGATTAGTTTTAAATACTATGGCCGAAAATGCCACAAATACCGTAAGTGTAACAACCTCTTGTATGACCTTTAATTGCAGTAGCGTAAATGGCCCTCCGTTTTCAATAAACCCAACCCGGTTGGCAGGAACCTGAAAGCAATATTCAAACAAGGCAATACCCCAGCTTATAAATATTACTGCAATAAGGGGTAGGCTTTCAAAGCCCTTCATTTGTTTAAACTTTAGGTGGCCATACCAGGCAAAGGTCATGAAGGTATTAGATAATATAAGGAAGAAGATGGTAAAAAGGGCTTTTTTCATGGGGGTATATTTTAGGTCAAAAATAACGAATTACAACAGAAGCTATAGCTAATGAGGTATGCTGAAAATATATACATTCGTGGTTCGATAAAAATCGCAATGGATAAATACGCCAAATCAATAGGGTTATTGTTCTGCATAGCAGTTGTTTTCTGTTCGTGCAATAAGGGTGTTATATTCCAAAAATATATAAGCATACCCGATAATAATTGGGTGGCAAATAAGCCTGTAACATTTACTGTTCCTGTAGATGATACTGTATCGCCATATAACATATACATCAACATTCGCCAGGCAAATGATTATGATTTCAGTAATATCTACATGTTTATAGATATAACTGCTCCCAATAACCAAACAGAACGCGACACTATAAACTGCCTGTTGGCAGATAATAGCGGAAGGTGGCTGGGCAGTGGACTTGGTGATATATGGGATAATAAAATATGGTTTAAAAGAAACGCCAGGTTCCATAAAGGCGAATATAAGTTTACCTACACACAAGCTATGCGTGTAGATACCCTGCAACAAATAATGGATGTGGGGCTAAGAGTTGAAAAAGCAAATAAGTAAAAGTTATTATACAGAACTATGAAAGTAATTGATCACTTAAAAAAGTCAAAGTCAACTTTATTCTCTTTCGAAATATTGCCTCCGTTAAAGGGTAAAAGCATACAGTCCATCAACGAGAGTATTGACCCTTTGTTGGAATTTAATCCTTCGTTCATAAACGTTACTTACCACCGTGAAGAATATATTTATAAAAAACGCGAAGGTGGTTACTTAGAACGTATTCCTGTACGTAAGCGCCCTGGTACAGTAGGTATTTGCGCGGCTATTATCAATAAATACAAAATAGATACCGTACCTCACCTTATTTGTGGTGGCTTTACTAAAGAGGAAACAGAAAATGCACTTATCGATTTACAGTTTTTAGGAATTGACAACGTACTTGCCTTGCGTGGTGATGCAGTAAAATCTGAAGCTCATTTTGTACCTGAACCGGGCGGTAATGAACACGCTTTAGATCTGGTAAAGCAAATAATGGAATTGAATAGCGGCAAATACTTAAACGAAGAAGCTTCTGAAGTGAATAGCCGACTCGATTTTAGTATTGGTGTTGCAGGATATCCTGAAAAGCATTTTGAATGCCCTAATATTAAAACTGATCTGAAGCATTTAAAGGCCAAGGTTGATGCGGGAGCAGAGTATATTGTTACTCAGCTTTTTTACAACAACGAAAAGTACTTCGAATACCTCAGGTTATGTAAAGAAATGGGTATTAACATACCTATAATACCTGGTATCAAACCTATATCTACTAAAAAGCAATTGCAAAGTTTGCCTAAATTCTTCCATGTTGAAATACCGGAAGAACTTGCAGATGCACTCGAAAAGAGCAAGAGTGATGCTGAATCGAAAGAGATAGGAATAGAATGGAGCATTAAACAGTGCAAAGAGCTTATTAAAGCTGGTGCACCGTGTATTCACTTCTACACCATGGGTAAATCAGAATCGGTAAAAAGAATTGCGAAAGCTATTTTTTAAGCTTAGCCAAGTATCGCACCACATATTTACCAAGTACATCGTACTCTACATTAACGGCATCGCCAACTTTAATGTTTTTAAAATTGGTATGGGCGAAAGTATAAGGTATTATAGCCACTGAGAATCCTGTTGAGCTCACTTTAGCTATGGTAAGGCTTACACCGTTAAGTGATACCGAACCTTTTTCTACAATATAGTTCATGTCGGCTTTGGGGCAGGCGAAAGTAAATACATGGCTACCTGCGAGTTTTTTCACTGCAGTGCATTTTACAACACCATCAACGTGCCCTAAAACAAAGTGGCCGTCCATTTGGCCATTGGCAGCCATAGAACGTTCAAGGTTAATTGTGTCGCCTTTCTTTAGATCCTTTAAATTGGTGCGGTCAAGTGTTTCCTGCACAGCCATTACGCGGTACTGTTTTTTAGTAAAAGGAATTATTGATAAGCATGCGCCATTATGCGACACGCTTTCATTCAGTTTTAGTTTTGATGTAAAAGATGATTCTACTGTAATAAGCAGGTTACCCTTTTGTTTTACAATATCTTTTACTATTCCCTGTTCTTCTATTATACCTGTAAACATGCTGCAAAAATAAGGTTTTAAATAGTAAGGGGCTTTATGTTTTATCCGTCATGGCTAAAGCCTAGGTTATTGTGGTATTAAATAACCCCGGACTTAAGTCTGGGGTTAACAAAAAACGTTTGCATAGTGGCTTTAGCCATGATATGAAGCTTTTATAAATGGATTACTGCTATTTTTGATAATAATAAATAAACTGCTTTGCCTAAATTTCTCATTATACGGTTCAGTTCCATTGGCGATATAGTGCTTACCAGCCCTGTTGTCAGGTGTATTAAAAAGCAGATACCCAGCGCACAGGTACATTATATTACTAAGGAGACATTTAAGTCGGTAATAGATAATAACCCTTATGTAGACAAGGTGTACGCCATCGATAAGGATGTTTCGGAAGTTACAGGAGACTTAAAAAAGGAGAATTACGACTTTGTGATTGACCTCCACCATAACCTGAGGTCGATGCAGGTAAAAAGGGCATTAGGTAACCCATCTGCTAGTTTCCCAAAACTAAATGTGGAGAAATGGCTTAAGGTGAATTTGAAGATTGATAAACTACCCGATGTACATATTGTGGACAGGTATTTCGAAGCCGTAAAAAGCCTGAATGTAAAGAACGATGAAGCAGGACTTGATTATTTTATCCCTGTTAGTGATGAAGTGAATATTGCTGCTTTACCTATTACGCACCAAAATGGTTATATAGGATTTGTAATTGGTGCCCGCCATTTTACCAAACAGTTTCCTGAGCATAAAATAATTGAGACCTGCAAACTCCTCAATAGCCCTATTGTTCTGTTAGGTGGAAAAGAGGATGCCGAAAAGGCCCAACGAATTGAATCTGCGATTGGTCGCAATATTTACAATGCATGTGGAAAGTATACCCTTAACCAATCTGCATCGTTAGTTAAGCAAGCACAAAAGATAATTACCAATGATACCGGCTTAATGCACATTGCTGCGGCATTTAAGAAGGACATTATATCATTATGGGGCAATACCATTCCTGAATTTGGTATGTATCCTTATAAGTCGGGTACAAATTCTCACATAATGGAAATCAAAGGACTCGGTTGCCGCCCTTGCTCAAAGATTGGTTACAGAGCCTGCCCTAAGAAGCATTTTAAATGCATGGAGGAAATTAAGGTCGAGCAAATAGTTTCTAATTGTAGATAGTAAGCTTAAGCTAAATCTTCAGCAACCTCAACCTTTGCTTCTTTCTTAACAGGATTCTTGCCCGATTGTTTTTCTTTAAGGTAAGGCATGTAATACTTTTCGTAAAAAACCTGTTTCGAGTTATTGAACGATTTTATCCCGCCAATTGAATTCAACAAATACACATAACACCAGGCTAAATCAATTTGGTGAGGTAAGAAACCAGAACGCGCACTGTTAGGAAAAAGATGATGGTTGTTATGCCATTCTCCTGCTACATAGCCCGGCCAGTATTGGTTTATTGACATATCGTCCCAGCAAAAATCATAACCTTCCTCGCGCTTATCTTTGCCTTTGCCGTGCCCTTCAAAATTAAATGTACGTACACCCACTGCCCATACAACCGACCAGCCAAATAAGGCACATGCCAATGCGTTTCCGCCAATCAGATAAAAGGTAGTGTACCAAAATGCCCAGTTAAGTAAAGTAGCCATTATGGTGCGGAAAGGATGTGCAATGGTTCCCCACTTTTGGTACTGCTCATACGTATTAGGTGTAACTCCTGTATGGTCAATAAATACTTTAATACGGTCGTAGTCTTCTTTGCTCAGGTTTTTGGCAATGCTCTGGTGGTTGGTGTCGGCTAAGAAACAATATAAAAAACCGCAGTTAGCATTGTACGGGTCACCCGGTTGGTCTGACTTAGCATGGTGTACGTGATGCGATACAATGTACATCTCTTCAGGTATTACTTTAATAACCAGGTTTTGGGTTATAAAACGCCAAAATTTGTTTTTAAAACTATAAGCCCTGTGTGTACCGTAGCGGTGATACCATATAGTACCATGGCTACCCATTAATACCATGCTATATACAAAGCCTGCGAGGCAAAGCCACCAGCTGAAATATTTAGCAAAGAAAACAACAAGGAAAGGAGTGAGGCATATTACCCAGAACCATCCCAAAAAATTCATCCAATTTTTTTTGGTGCGGAAAATGTTCTGACGATAAAAAAACTCTTTTAATATCTGACCTGTGGTCGGCTTTATAAGATTACCATCTTTATCTTGCCAGCCATACCCTGGAGGCTCCAGAACTATATCAATAAATGCCATGTATATGGATTATTAAGTGTGCAAAGGTATACTTTATTATACTAACCTCCAAATGGTGTTCATTACCAGTGCATTAGATGTGTTAAGTGGGCATGTTTTCCAATATCTATAAAAGAATGATATCTGTCTTATTTACACTGTGTTAAAATGCCCGTTCCCTATCTTTGAGGCACAAAATCAGATATTATCAAAAAACAGGGGCTACTGGTATACGCATTTTTAATAGCCTTACTTGGCATTGCAATCTACATGGGGAACCATTATGCCCCGCTTGCAGCCGAAGGCCATGACCCTAAGTGGATATATATAGGAATTGGATTTGTGGCCGAAGTAATAAACGGAACTATTGGTATGGCGTATGGTGTTACTACCACTAGCTTATTACTGGCGTCTGGCATTGCTCCCGCTTTTACAGTTATCATCATGCATATTTTAGAAGTGTTTACAGCCGGTGCAACAGGGCTTATGCATTACAAAGCCGGCAATGTAAATAATAAACTTTTCCGTTCGCTTTTAATACCAGGCATAATAGGCGCGATAACAGGGGCGTGTGTATTGTTCCTGCTGAAAGATTACGTACATATAATTAAGCCGTTAATATCCGTCTATATACTGCTGCTGGGAGTAATTATACTTTACCGTGCGTTCAGAAAAATTAATGTTGGTAAAAAAATAAAACATCTCTATCCATTAGGGCTTGTTGCAGGTTTCCTCGACTCTATTGGCGGTGGCGGGTGGAGCACTATAGTATCATCTACGCTTATTGCCGGCGGAAGAAATGCCCGTTACACAATAGGCTCAGTAATTTTATCAAGGTTTTTTGTGGCCTTGGTAAGTTCTATTACGCTTATTGCGCTTATTGGATTTACCAACTGGTATATAGTGGCGTGGTTAGTAGTAGGCGGGCTCGCAGGTTCACCAATAGGGCCTTATTTAGCCAAGCGATTGCCGGTGAAAACAACTATGATATTAGTTGCCGTTGCCATCATCCTTATTAGCTTAAAGCAAATACTGCTTTAGGGTTAATGTGAATAAAAGATTTTATATTTGAAAATCAATTTTTTTTTCACCCATGGAATTATCAGAACAAGAACAGGTAAGACGTAACAAGCTAGAAGAGATAAAAAAACTCGGAATAGAGCCATACCCGGCTGCTTTATTCGAAGTAAATGCAAATTCTGCCGATATACTCGAAAACTACGAGCGCGATAAACTGAACTATAAGAACATCAGCATTGCAGGCCGTATTATGAGTCTCCGCCAAATGGGTAATGCTGCCTTTGCTGAAATACAAGATGGCCGTGGCCGTATACAGATTTATGTGAAACGTGATGAGATATGCCCGGGTGAAGACAAGACCTTGTTCAACTCAGTATTTAAAAAGCTAATTGATATTGGAGATATAGTAGGTGTGAAAGGGTATGTATTTACAACTAACACCGGTACTATTTCTATACATGTTACTTCATTTACATTACTTACTAAGTCGTTAAAACCATTACCGGTTGTTAAAGTTGATAGCGAAGGTAAAGCCCATGACGAAGTAACCGACCCTGAGTTGCGTTACCGCCAGCGTTACGTTGATTTGATAATTAACCCTGAGGTTAGAAACACTTTTGTGCAACGTACTATCATCATAAGTTCGATGCGTAATTTTTTAAGCGATAGAGGATATTTGGAAGTGGAGACCCCTATTCTGCAATCCATCCCGGGTGGCGCAGCAGCAAGGCCTTTTGTTACACATCATAATGCATTAGATATTCCCTTGTACCTGCGTATTGCTAACGAACTTTATTTAAAACGCCTTATTGTTGGTGGTTTTGATGCAGTTTTTGAATTTGCAAAAGACTTCCGTAACGAAGGTATGGACAGGACCCACAACCCTGAGTTTACTCAAATGGAATTGTATGTGGCCTATAAAGACTATGAATGGATGATGGCTCTGGTAGAAGAGATGCTGGAGAAAATTGCCATGGATCTTTACAATACTACCAAGGTTGCTGCCGGAGAAAATACACTCGATTTCCACAGGCCATTTAAACGTGTATGTCTTTTTGATGCTATTAAAGAACACGCCGGTGTTGATGTATCGAACATGAACGAAGAAGAATTGAGAAAGACCTGCCGCGATTTGAATATTGATGTAGCACCATCAATGGGTAAAGGCAAACTGATCGATGAAATATTTTCTGCAAAAGCACAACACCATTACATACAGCCTACATTTATTATGGATTATCCGGTTGAAATGTCTCCGTTGTGTAAGAAGCACCGTTCAAAACCCGGCTTGGTTGAGCGCTTTGAGCTCTTTATTAACGGCAAAGAATTGTGCAACGCATATAGTGAGTTGAACGACCCTATTGACCAGCGCGCACGTTTCGAAGACCAGTTGAAATTGGCAGAGCGTGGTGATGATGAGGCTATGGCTATGGACTACGACTTTTTGCGTGCTATAGAATATGGTATGCCTCCAACATCGGGTGTGGGTATTGGTATTGATAGGCTAACTATGCTTATGACCAATTCTCCATCGATACAAGATGTGCTTTTCTTCCCTCAAATGAGGCCTGAGAAGTTCTAGAGTAAGGTCATTTTGTTATTCCTTTGTTGACAAGTTTTTCTGCTTCATACAGAGGCGTTTTCATAATTTTGGCGTAACCAAATTTTTCGCTAAAAACCATCATGAAAACAGCAAATTACATCCTTAAACTTGAAGAAGTTGGACATGGAGATGTGCCTATTGTAGGGGGCAAAAATGCCTCATTAGGCGAAATGCTTCAAAACCTTACCGAGTTGGGTATAAATATACCCGGTGGTTTTGTGGTTACCGTAGCGGCTTACCATAAATTTATTGAGTTTAATAAGCTTGATGATATTATAAAAGAGATCATTAACAGAATTGACCTGAATAATATCGAATCACTCCGTAGGGGCGGATTGCAAGTGCGCCAGCTTATTAAGAATGGCAAATTCCCGGATGAAATTGAAAGCCAAATACTAGAAGCGTATACTAAATTATCATCTAAATATAGTCAGGAGATTACCGACGTAGCAGTGCGTTCATCAGCTACTGCTGAAGATCTTCCGGATGCATCGTTTGCGGGTCAACAAGAAACATATCTTAACGTTCGTGGTTCTGAATCACTAGTTAATTCGGTGCGTAACTGTTTTGCATCACTGTTTACAGATAGGGCAATTAGCTACCGCCAGAATTTTGGTTACGACCATTTCCTGGTGGGTTTATCGGTTTGCGTTCAAAAGATGGTTCGTTCTGACTTAGCGGCTTCGGGCGTTGCATTCTCGTTAGATACTGAAAGTGGATTTAAAGATGTGGTTGTTATAAACGGTTCATATGGGTTGGGCGAAATGATCGTACAGGGCTCTGTGTCGCCTGATGAATACATAGTATTTAAGCCAACGCTTGACGGTGTGCATTCGCCTATTATAGAAAAGAAGATGGGCGTGAAGGATAAAAAGATGGTGTATGGTGATGACCCGGATGAACGTGTAAAGATCATACCTATTGATAAACAAGCGCAGCAGAATTTTTGCATTACAGATGAGCGTGCATTGCAATTAGCGGAATGGGTTGCTAGCATTGAAAAATATTATACAAAGCTGAAAGGCAAATGGTGCCCGATGGATGTGGAATGGGCCGTTGATGGTTTATCAAATGAACTGTTTATTGTTCAGGCAAGGCCGGAAACGATACACTCGCAAAAAGATAACGGCAAGCTCACCGAATATAAAATGGACGATGAGAACCGTGGTGATAAAGTATTGTTAAAAGGCATTGCGGTAGGAGATAAGATAGCTAATGGAAAGGTAAAGATCATGTATTCGTTAGACGGCCGTGCAGGCGGACTGGATGGAAATGATTTTATGGCAGGTGATATTTTGGTTACCGATATGACGGACCCTGATTGGGAGCCTATCATGAAAAAGGCTGCCGCTATTATTACTAATAAAGGTGGAAGAACTTGCCATGCGGCTATTGTTGCCCGCGAAATGGGAGTGCCTGCAATAGTAGGTTCGCGCAACGCGACTGAAATATTAGCAGATGATCAATATGTAACAGTATCTTGCGGAGAAGGTGATACCGGAATTGTTTATAGCGGTAACATCGAATACAGAAAGATTGAAATTAATGTTGCCGATTTCCCTAAGACAAAAACGCCTATAATGTTGAATGTAGCATCACCGGATATGGCGTTCCAATTCTCGCATATTCCGAATAAAGGTGTTGGCTTAGCGCGAGAAGAGTTCATTATTAATAATTATATACAGGCGCATCCTTTGGCTTTATTGCGCCACCATCAACTAAACGATAAAGAACTTACGGCAAAAATAAACCAGCTAATTGTTGGATACGAAAACGAAGAAACTTTCTTCGTGAAGAAGCTGTCGTACGGTATTGCAAAAATTGCCAGCGCTTTTTATCCAAATAAAGTAATTGTTCGTTTTTCTGACTTTAAGAGCAATGAATATAAGAACCTGTTAGGTGGCAAATATTTTGAACCGGATGAAGAGAACCCAATGATTGGTTGGAGAGGTGCATCACGTTACTATTCGAAAGATTACAAGGAAGCATTTGGATTAGAATGTAAGGCTATACGTAGAGTACGTGAGAAAATGGGATTAAAGAACGTAGTGGTTATGGTTCCTTTTTGCCGCACAGTAGAAGAGTTATTGAAAGTGCAGGAGGTAATGTCGGAATATGGATTGGTTAGAGGTAAAGAAGGTCTTGAAGTTTACCTGATGGCTGAAATTCCTTCGAACATTATTATGGCTGCTGAGTTTGCAAAGCACATCGATGGTTTCTCTATAGGCTCTAACGACCTTACCCAATTAACTCTTGGCCTAGATCGGGATTCTTCATTGGTGGCACATTTGTATGATGAACGTAACTCGGCAGTTAAAGCCATGATAAGCATGCTTATTAAATCGGCTAAAAAGGCAAAAGTAAAAGTGGGTATCTGCGGCCAAGGCCCTTCTGATTTCCCTGACTTTGCGAAATTTTTGGTTGAAGAAGGTATCGACAGTATTTCAGTAACCCCTGATTCGGTATTCAAAACTATTAATGCAATTAATAGCATCGAAAGCCAGTCGAAGGTTAAAAAGACTTCCGCACTTCCTGAAGCTGCAAAATAAAGCGTAGGGTTATTTCACCCACCACTTAACCGGAACCGTGCCTGACGGTGCATTTATCCATGTGTCATCAGGGTAGGTTTGCCAGCCATTTTTCTTATACCTTTCACTGGGTGACATATCGCCATCTCCTTGGTCGAAGTCGAATGTGAAAGGAAGACGGCCTATTCCGAAGATACATTTCAGTGCCTTTGATGAATGATATTTCTCCCAGGTTCCCACAAAAGTGTCATCTGCAAAATCGTCATCGCCAATATTTGTTGAATCAGGTATTAGTTGACTATGCTTTACATCGGTCATAAAATCGGTTGTCTCAATTCCCTTAAAAACTCCGCTGTTCGACTTGTTGGCATCCTGTTGAAAGTTATACTCTGCATAAATAGTGCCATGTACCGTCGAGTCTATTTCTGTCGGGTCAGAAGTATTCATATAGGCGGCGATCATTTTTATAGTGCCAGAGAAATTTATAGGAGAATCTTTGTACTTAGTTGCTCCACTTATATGATAGAGGTAGGGATCACTCTTATCTTTATCAGCATCAATAATTTTTACCTCTATTCGCCAATAATCAAGGCCAAGTACCCCTTCTTGCCCATCGTTATCGGTCCAAATTGGACCGCAATTGAACGTTTTGAAATTGCTAAGCACATTACGGGCATTCTTAAATTCATTAGACGAAGGAGTATAGATTTCCTTACTGAAATCGGCGCTGGTCGAATCATAATGTCCCTCGAGATAATCTTTAGAAGTGTTACATTGCGCAAAGGCAGTTGAAGCGCATGCCAGAATAACCAGAAGCGTATAAATATTATGGTGGATAGCTTTCATACTATAAAAATAGAATAAACTTTTCTTATTTTCGTTAAATGGTCAAATGCTAATATGGGTATGAGGTTTATAAAGCCGATTTTTGTATGTTTTTTGTTTCTTCTGGGGTATAATGCACGCGCAACTTTGCTTACAGGTAAAGTAACCGACGAAAATGGCCAAGCTCTTCCATTTGTAGTAGTTTATATCGATGGCACCACAAACGGCACCACAGCCAACGTAGATGGTATTTACTCTATCGACTTAAAACCCGGCAGCTATACTATAGATTATCAGCTAATAGGATACACCTTGCATCGTGAAAATGTAGAGATAAGCCTGACAAATGTTACCCGCAATGTGCAATTGCAAGCAGAGGGAATAAAGATTAACGAGGTGACTGTTAATGGTAACGCCGAAGACCCGGCATATGGAATTATGCGCCACGCTATTGAAAAACGGAAATTTTACCAGGAACAAGTAGATGCATATTCGTGTGACGTATATATAAAAGGCTTACAGCGCATCACCAAACATCCGGATAAAATATTGGGCAGAGAAATACATTTCAGAGAGCTTGATTCAACTTCGGGTATTATTTATTTGTCAGAATCTGTTTCGAAGTTCAACTTTAAGCAGACTGATAAAATACGCGAAGAGATGATATCATCAAAGGTGAGTGGCAATAGCCAAGCCTTTAGTTATAACCAAGCGTCGGATATGCTGATTGATTTTTATAAGAACAATATCCAGATAGATGTACTGAGCCAGCGTGGGCTTATATCGCCCATTGCAAGTAATGCCATGTTCTTTTATAAATACCATTTGGCCGGTTCGTTTGTTGAGAATGGCAAAGTGATAGATAAGATCCAGGTTATTCCTAAACGCCAGTTCGACCCTGTTTTTCGAGGTTATATTTATATACAAGAGGATAGCTGGCGCATACACAGCACCGATATGTACTTGATAAAGGATGCTCAGATAAATTTCTTAGACACTATTTACATCAGCCAATCTTATCTGCCTGTTACGCCCGATGTATGGATGATGTTTTCGAACAAGTATCGATTTGTATTTAACATATTGGGCATACAGGGTAACGGTACCTATGTATCTATCAATAAAAACTACAACATCAACCCTAACTTCCCCAAGAACTTTTTTAATGGCGAAGTATTGAAGATAGATGATAATGCCAATAAAAAAGATTCAACCTATTGGGACCAAACGCGCCCTGTACCGCTTACCAAGGAAGAAAGTAAAGACTATGTCAGGAGAGACAGTATCCATGCCAAGCATGAAACAAAAGAGTATCTAGACTCGATTGATGCACGACGAAATAAATTTAAATTCTCTAATATTTATTTGGGCTATAGATATAATAACCGATACCACAAGCAAACCTTTTTTATAGGCCCAATTATACAAACCATTGGTTTTAATACGGTGCAAGGCCTTAATGGCGGACTCAGGATTGGTTACACTAAAGAATATGAAAACAATAAGAGATTATCGATAGTAGCATCGGGTGGTTACGGATTTTCGAATGAAAGAGCTTACGGAGAAGCTAGTATGACGTATGCATTCAACCCTGAGAAGCTAGCATTCATAAGAATAGGTGGCGGCATAATGCCAGTTCAATTTAACGGACAAAATCCCATTACTCCTTTTTTAAATACACTATACACCTTACTCGAAGACCAAAACTACATGAAGCTTTACCAAAAGGCGAGTGTGCATGCCAGCTATACCAGCGAACTGGTTAATGGCTTAATGTTCACTGCCGGAACTGAGTATGCCGACCGGAGTCCACTAGTAAATACTACTAGTTATAAAATGTTTAATGTAGATAATCGTGAATATACCTCGAACAATCCGCAAAACTCCCAAAACGATTCTGCTTCGTTCAAGCGGAACAATTCGTTAACTATTTCAGCACAGCTTAAAATAAGTTTCGGGCAGGAATATTATACGCTGCCACACGAGAAAATAATTTCAGATACTAAATATCCTCAACTGATATTTGATTATAAGAAAGCTATCAGTAACCCAAACAGCCTTGATGCGAATTATGATTTTGGCAAAGCAACCTTATCAGGCAAGTTTAATTTAAAGCTATTGGGCAAGACCAAGTATAGCCTATCGGCAGGAAAATTCTTTTCACAAAAAGAGGTTTATTTTATGGACTATTACCACTTTTATGGCGACCAGATCATCTTCTCTTCTTTCAGTCTCGAAGAATTCCACTTGTTAGATTATTATAAGTACAGTACCACCAGCCCATTTATTGAAGGCCACTTGGAGCATCATTTTGAGGGCTTCATTCTGAATAAAGTGCCTTTGCTACGTAAACTAAAGCTCGATGAAGTATTGGGAGCCAATTATATGCGTACTACAACCATGCCCGAATATGCAGAACTATTTGTCGGCCTGCAGAAATTCCAGGCTTTCCGTATAGATTATGCCGTTTCGTTTGCTCAAAATGCTAGAGTAGGGCAAGGCATTAGGATTGGGATAGGATTTTAGACTAATTAGACTAATAGATATGAAAACTATTTTGAGTATAACTGCATCAATTGTATTTGCAGTTGCAGCGTTTGGCCAACAATCAAAATCTGACAGTAGTTTTAACTGGAATGATTCCACTTTAAAAATAAATAGCAGGAGAACAATTAATATTACTTATACACTCGATGGTCCATGCACAGTTGAGCCGTGCTATGAAACGAATGACAATCATTTTGTTTATGACACTCTAATAGATTTTTTGAGAGGACATCCAACAATCAAAATCGAAATCGCCTCGTATAATGATTTATTTGGCTCTAAAATGAAAGAATTTAGAAGTCAGGGAAATGCTGACGGTATGAAACAAATACTTATTAGTAAAGGAATTTCCGGGAATAGAATAATTGCGGTAGGATATGGCAACAAAAATCAGATTGTCCCTGAAGATCAAATTGGGAAACTACCTAAACAGGAACAATGGAAAGCAAGGAGAAAAAATACGAGGTTTGAAATAGTGATTAAATCAAACTAAATTAGAGTTCACTGATCTATCAAAAAAAGCCCTAAAAACTGATAAATCTCATTTTAAGGTAGTGAAAAACGTTGTTTTTTTATAAAGCGTATCTTTGCAGTCATTTTAAAACTATGAGTAAAAAGACGGACTTCTTCTATACACAAGAAAAGGATATACACTTTATTCGTCCTATTGAAATAATAAAGGAACATCCTGAAGTAAGGAACCTGATTGGCAGGAATCCTTATACCATATTTGCCATACTGGGGCTTATTTCATTACACGGCTTTTTAGCCTATTTCACAGCGCAGCACGCTTGGTGGCTGGTATTTGTATTGGCCTATTTTGTAGGCGCTTTTTTAGTACATGCCTTGTTTGTTATGGTACACGAATGTTCGCATAACCTGTTGTTCCAAAAGAAGCAACTAAATATGTTGGCCGGTATTTTGGCTAACTCTGTAATGTTCTTTCCTAGCTCGGTATCATTTCAACGATACCATTTAAAGCATCATGCACACCAGGGCATACCTGAATATGATGCCGATCTTCCATCGGAATGGGAAGCAAAACTGTTTAACAGTAGCTTTTTTGGTAAAGCATTATGGTTATTAATTTACCCTATTGTTCAAACCTTGCGCATACCACGTATGAGAGATATTAAGCCATTCGACCAATGGGTTGCACTTAACCTGGTTGTGGTTATAGGTATTGATATTGCTTTTTGGTATTTCTTTGGTGTGAAATCGTTTATCTATTTGTTTTCATCCATGTTCTTTTCAGTTGGGCTACATCCATTGGGCGCTCGTTGGGTACAAGAACATTATTTAACCAGCGATGATGTACAAGAAACACACAGTTACTATGGTCCCCTTAATATTGTAGCCTTCAACGTAGGTTACCATAACGAACACCACGATTTCCCTTCTATACCTTGGAACAATTTGCCAAAGGTGCGTGAGGCGGGCGCCAAGTGGTACAACAAAATTGCATACCACAATTCATGGACCTTGCTTTGGTTGCGTTTCCTCTTTGATAAAGAAATCTCAATATACTCGCGTATGTTGCGGAAGAGGCACGACAAACCTGCAAAGCAAAAATAATGGCGGGTAATAAAATAGCTATACTTGGTGCAGGTAGCTGGGCTACTGCCTTGGTTAAAATTCTTTCGAACAATGATCTTGCCATTAATTGGTGGGTTAGAAAGTCGGAGAATATTGAATACATTAAAAAGTATAAGCATAACCCAACTTATTTAACCGAAATTGAGATTGACCTTGCTAAGGTTACCATGCATACCGGCCTTAAAGAAACTGTTGCTACTGCAGATAGGCTGATAATGGCTGTTCCTTCGGCATTTATGAGTGACGCATTTTCGAGCTTGAAAAAAGATGACCTGAAGAACAAAACAATTTTCTCTGCTGTTAAAGGAACCCTGCCTGATAAAAAAATGATGGTTAGCGGATATTTGAATGAACAATTTGATGTTCCCTTATCTTCTATTGGTATAATAGCTGGTCCATGTCATGCTGAAGAGGTGGCAATGGAAAAGCTTTCGTATTTAACTGTTGGCTGCCCAAGTACTCCTGAGGCCGAATGGATGGCAGAAATGCTTACCTGCCGTTATATAAAAGCCGGTACATCGCCCGATATGCAGGGGATTGAATATTCAGCAGCACTCAAAAATATTTTTGCAATAGCAAGTGGCATTTGCCATGGCCTCGGATACGGCGATAACTTTCAGGCAGTGCTGGTAGCAAATGCAATACAAGAAATAAAGCGCTTTATTGATAAGGTTTGTCCGCTTGAGAGAGATACCAATGCATCTGCCTATTTAGGCGACTTACTTGTTACTGCATATTCGCAGTTTAGTCGTAACCGTACCTTAGGTAGTATGGTGGGTAAGGGTTATTCAGTAAAATATGCGCAATTAGAAATGAATATGGTGGCTGAAGGTTTTTACGCAGTTAAAACCATTTACACCATTAACCAGGAACATAAAGTAGATATGCCTATTTGCGAAGCGGTCTATCGTATACTATACGAACAAATGTCGCCTGCAGTAGAGATTCGTTTACTTGCTTCTAAACTTGCCTAATGGAAACACTTACTAATTGTCCCGTTTGTAATTCTACCTCATTCACACCTTATGTGGAATGCATAGACTACACAGTAAGTAAGGATAAGTTTAAGATTGTACAATGCACCTGTGGGTTTAGGTTTACCAACCCAAGGCCTGAAGAAGCTGAAGCAGGTAAATACTACCAGTCAGAAGATTATATATCACACTCGAATACCAAGAGGGGATTAGTTAACAGTCTTTACCAGTTTGCCCGTAAGTTTACCCTGAAGCGCAAATTGAAATTAGTACAGCAAGTAAGCGGAAAGCAAAACGGCGCATTACTCGATATGGGTTGCGGTACAGGAGAGTTTTTAAATACCTGTAAAGAAAATGGCTGGAAAGTAGAAGGTATTGAACCGTCGCCCGAGGCTCGTGCTTTTGCAACAAAACAATACGGGCTCACCATTCATGAAGTAAATAAGTGGGATGAACTAAATGATAACGCATTTGATATTGTAAGCGCATGGCACGTATTAGAACACGTTTACCAGTTAGAAGAAACTGCTAAACAGGTAAAAAGGATGCTAAAAGCGGACGGTACATTTGTAGTAGCTCTACCAAATTGTAGTTCTGCCGATGCACAATTCTACAAACAATTTTGGGCAGCATATGATGTGCCGCGCCATATTTGGCATTTCACACCAGCTGATGTAAAAACATTCTTCGAAAAGCAAGGGTTCACACTGAAAGAAGTGCTTCCAATGCCATTAGATGCCTATTATATATGTATGCTAAGTGAAAAGTATAAAGGCGGCAATACCAGTTATGGCAGGGCAGCGATACATGGTTGGGCATCGAACAACCAGGCAGCCAAAACCGGCAAAACTTTCTCGAGCCAGATATATATTCTCAAGCCCGTTAAATAACAGCGTAATTTATTGTTTTTCAATAGGATAAGCTTCTGTATAGAGAGGGGCTTATTTAAGCTATATTTGTGTTGCAATAAATATCCCTTTATGAAAAGCAAGACACCCAAAGAAAGCTACGCCATATCAACACACTTAGTATTACCAAATGAAACAAATTTGCTTGGTAATTTAATGGGAGGTCGCTTATTGCATTGGATGGATATTACTGCTGCTATTGCAGCTCATCGTCACTCTCAACGTGTGGTGGTAACTGCTTCTGTTAATCACGTTTCTTTTGAACGTGCTATACGCCTTGGCGATTATGTAACAATTGAAGCTAAAGTATCACGTGCCTTTAATACATCAATGGAAGTGTTTTTAGATGTGACTGTTGAAACAGGGTTTACAGGCGAAAGAATAAAATCGAACGACGCAACATACGTATTCGTTGCTGTTGACCAGGTTGGCAAACCTATTGAAATACCTCAACTAACACCTGAAACCGAACTTGAGAAGGAAAGATATGCTACTGCTTTGCAAAGAAGACAACTTAGTCTTTTGCTCTCAGGTAAAATAGATCCGGATGATGCACCTGAGTTAAAAGAACTTTTTTTTAGTAAGAAGAAAAAATAAAACATGTCGCTTAAGATATATACAAAGACCGGTGATAAGGGACAAACATCTCTTTTAGGCGGAACGCGTGTACCTAAGCACCATATTCGTATTGAGGCCTATGGTACAGTTGATGAGTTGAATTCATGGATAGGCTTACTGCGTGATTCAGTAAGTGATGAACATACCAAAACAATTTTGGTTGATATACAGGACAGGTTATTTACCATGGGTTCATCTCTGGCATCAGATCCTGTAAAATCGAAAGTTAAAATACCACATTTAAGTGAAGATGATATTGTGGTATTTGAAAAAGAAATAGATACCATGGATGCGGAATTGCCGCCCATGAAGAACTTTGTATTGCCCGGTGGGCATCAAACAATTTCGTATTGCCATATTACACGTTGCGTTTGCCGCAGGGCCGAACGCAGGGTTATTCACCTGGCGGAAAATGAACAGGTAGATGAGTTGGTTATAAAATATCTTAACCGCTTATCTGACTATCTGTTTATGTTGGCCCGCAAGCTCACCAAGGACCTTCAGGCTACTGAAGTTCCGTGGAAACCCAAAATGGGGTCATAGACCCTTTGACTTTTATGCAGCACATAGCTATTATTGACATGGGCACCAACACCTTTAACCTGCTTATAGCAGAAAAAGGTAAGGATGGTAAACCTAATTTTATTTATTCGAAAGAATTGCCGGTTGAAATTGGCAAGGGAGGAATACACAAAGGCCATATAACTGATGAAGCAACGGAAAGAGCAGTAAATGCTTTACACCTCCACAACAAAACCATAGCCGAGCATAATATAAAAGATGTATATGCCTTTGCTACTTCGGCAGTGCGCGATGCAGGAAACCAGAAAGAATTTTCGGAGAAAGTAAAGAAAGAAGCAGGTATAGACATACATATACTATCGGGTGAAGACGAAGCTAAATGGATATACGAAGGCGTAAAGCATGCATCGGTATTAGGCGAGCATGTATCGCTTATAATGGATATTGGTGGTGGAAGCACCGAGTTTATTATTACAAATAGCGATACTGTTTTCTGGAAGAAAAGTTACCCGCTTGGTGTTACCCGCTTGTATGAAATGTTTAACCAGTCGGACCGGTTAATGGAGAACCAGCGTGAGGTAGGTAAGTACATTGCTGATATGATTGTTGAGCTTATTGAAGCAGCTAAGGAGCATTCTCCCGTTGAATTGATCGGCTCTTCAGGTTCATTTGAGAGCTTTGCACAAATTATCTTATCGCGTACAGGTGGAGAACCTAATCCACAGAACGGATATGATTTCTCAATGGAAGAGTTTGATAAACTATATAGCGAATTAATGAAATCGACATTAGAAGAGCGCCTGCAGATACAAGGATTGATATCAATGCGCGCACCTATGTTTGCCTATTCAGGTCTGCTTACAAAATCGGTCCTGATTCGATTAGGAATCAAGAAAATGAAATTATCGCATTACGCCCTTAAGGAAGGTATTGCAGGACATCTACTTGAAAAGGCTTAGTTCTATTCTACTATAAAGTGCTGGAATGATGAGTGCGGGTCTTTAAGCACCCGGCACCTCAGGCCGTAAAGGTTGAATAGGTTCTCTGGAGTAATTACTTCTATAGGCGGTCCATTGGCAATGATATTACCGTTCCTTAATAGCAACACAGTATCGGCATATTGCAGAGCCAGGTTTATATCATGTATCACAGCAATCGTAACTGTATTCTGTTGGGCAATTTCTTTGGTTATTTTTAAAAACTCATGCTGATAGTTCAGGTCAAGCGAAGCAATCGGTTCATCTAATAGCAGATACCTATTATTGTCTTCAGGTTGTTCCCATATCTGCGCCATTACCCTTGCAAAATGTACCCGTTGTTTTTCTCCACCCGAGAGTGTCAGGTAATTTCGGTCACTAAATGCCGACATTTTCATTTTCTCTAATGCTTGGTTGCATATAGAAATATCCTTTAAAGTAGGCTTTAGTGAAAAGTGCGGGTACCTGCCCATCATTACCACCTCTTCAACCGAGAGCGGAAAAGAGAGTTCAGATTCTTGGGATAGCACTGCCCGTATTTTAGCAATATCAGATTTATCTTTCCTGGTGAGTAATTTATTGCTGTAGTATACGCTGCCAGTATAGTTAGCTATCTCGTTACTTATAATTTTAAGCAATGTTGATTTCCCTGAACCGTTAGGGCCAATGATCATTGCTAGTTTATTAGGCTCAAAGGACGCTGAGATATTTTCAAGTATCTGATGTTTGCCTATGGCATGACTTATGTTCTTTAACTCAAGCATAAAACCCTCCCTTGCCACCTTTCTGGTGCAATAGTATCCAAATAAAAATGGGTGCTCCTACAAATGAAGTAACTATACCTATGGGTAGTTCGGCCGGGGCTAGCACAGAGCGTGAAATCACATCCGCTACGTTCATGATAATGGCCCCTAATAAACCGGAACCTATTATGAGAAAACGATTATCTGATCCCTTTACCATGCGGAGCAGATGCGGTACAATTAATCCAACAAAACCTATTACCCCAACTACAGAGGTACCAATTGCAACTATAAGCGTATTGATTATTATAATTCTTGTTTTGAGCTTCTCTGTATCTATTCCTAAATAACCTGCTTCCGATTCTCCCAGTAATAAAGCATTCAGAGCTTTTGAATACCTGAGGGCAAGAAGGATAGAAGGAATGGTAAATAGATAGACAAGTATTACGGAATCCCAGTTGGCACCGGAAAAAGTTCCTAAGCTCCAGAATGTAATTGACCGTGCCTGAGGGTCGCGCGCTATGTAGGATAAGAAACCGGTGCAACTTGCAGCAATAGCATTTATTGCTACACCAACTAATATCATAACTGCTACGGTAACTTTTCCAAAGGAAGAAGATAGTTTATAAACCAGCATAGTTGCAATGAATGAAAATACAAATGCTGATATAGGCAATATCATGGTTCCCAATAAAGTACTATACTGAGAAAAGAAGCTCTTACCTATAACAAACACAAGCGCTGCACCAAAAGCTGCCCCTGATGAGGTCCCGATTAATCCGGGCTCAACTATGGGATTACGAAACAGGCCTTGCATAAGTGCACCCGAAACAGAAAGGCCCGCGCCTATCACAACACAAAGCAATACGCGTGGCAGACGAATCTGCATAAACAGGCCCTCCTGTATTGGTTCTATATTGCCTTTGGGATTTAAGCCAAGAGCTTTTCCCATGCTTATGAATATTTCCCGGTAAGTAATATTTACCGCACCCGTCCTTATTGCAAATAATACAGTAACAAGCAGTAAAACACTTAAGCCAATATATAGCGTACTGTATTTTATGTTGCCTGATTTCAAATTATTTCTTGTGGATAAGTTCCATGAGTTTTAATATGTTTTCTCCTGTGCGGGGGCCAAGGTATAACAGGTCATGTTCTTCAAACCTATATATATGGTTGTCCTTAGCTGCTGGTGATAATGCTATTCCGGGCAGTTCTTTGAATTTATCCAATCCTCCAAGTCTGTCAAATCCAAAATCGGTTGCGATAATTATTTGCGGTTGAAATTTTGCAACTACTTCAGCGCTTAACATTCTGAATTTGCTGGTAGTATCGACTGCATTTATTCCTCCTGCTTGCTGAATCATAAAATTAGCTGCGCCCCATGGTCCAAATGGAAAATAAACATTATTAGCCCGTCCGAAATGAACTATCATTACACTTGGTATATCCGTGTATTGTTTCTTTTTCTCTGTCACCAGCTTCATGTCATTGTCTATTTTCAGGCATAATGAATCAGCTTTACTTTTAGCATTGAAGTAGCGGCCCAGATCTTGTATCAATGACTTTGTATCGTCTATTGTTTCTGCACTGCGGAATTGTACTACAGTTACACCTACCTGTTTTAGTTGAGGTAATACGTTGTCAGGTCCAATAGCATTATCAGCACCGCCGTTATAGAACACAGCAGTTGGTTTAAGTGATATGATTCCTTCGGCACTTAGCATGCGGTGATAGCCAACTGTCGTGATTTTTTTTGTTTCTTCCGGGTACGTGCTGGAAAGGTCGATACCTACAATTTTATCTCCTTGTCCCAAAGCAAATAGTATTTCAGTAAGTTGTTTAGATACGCATACAATACGCACCGTATCCTTTTTCTGGGCTTCACTCTCTTTGTTTGCAAATCTGCCACATGAAGTGACTAATAAAGTGGTTGAGAATAAGCTGAGACAAGCTAGTGTGAGAATATATTTTTTCATAGAAAACCTGTTTTATTAATCCATCAGGGAGAGCAAGGGCTCTCCCTGAATGAATTACTAGTTAGAATACTAGAATGTGTACTTAAGTGTTAATCCTCCGTAGAAAGTTGCTTTATAGGGAGCAGGTAAAATATATCCGTCGCCTGAACCATGATCAGCGGTTTGTGCCAGGCCATTTATATTCGGACCATAGAACAAGAAGGTGTAGTATGTGCTGTTAAGCAGGTTGTCGGCGCCTACAAAAGCATCCATCGTGAGATGATCTCCTAATTGCTTCTTATATCCAAGCCTTCCGCCAAGCAGTGAGTATGCTTCGGCAGAATTACTGTTATTGTAAGTAATTGGCACCTTATCTACATACTGATACTTAACGTTAAGGTAAAAACCCATTTGAGTAGCAAGATCAATACCTAGATTAAACACATTGGGCGCAACGCCTACTGCTTTGTTTCCAGAATAAGTTCCACTTACAGTTTCGCCACCGGTGGTCTTGTTGGCAGTATAAGTAACAAAGGTTACATACTTGTCGTCTGAATAGGTATAGCTAACCCATGGGCGGAGTAAAGTTATTGCGGCATCCTTATTGTAAATTGCAGAATAGGATAAAAATAGTTCTGCACCAAGATTCCTTTGCTCTCCGGCATTTGTATATGATGATATAGAATTAACAGTTTCTTGCACTAACCTGTTAGTTATATCTAAGTCATACAATGCTAACTGGTATGAAAGTTTATGGTTACAAAGGCTTCCTTTTGTTCCAATTTCAAATTGGTTAGCACTTTCCGGCTTTAAGGTTGAATCAACTTTACCAGCGGTATTGGTTATTTCGCTCAATAACGGAGGAGCGTAACCCTGGCTAAAGCTTGCATAAACCGAAACATTATCATTAAACACTTTTATTAATGATACGTTAGGAGTAAATACCGGACTAAATACCTGTGTTTTTGTAGGATTATTCAAATAAACTCCCGAAGCATCTAATAAGTTCTGTACTCCAAACTCATTAAAGTTCAAACTACCACCAATTGTTAATGTTATGTTAGAAGGAAGCCTGAAATCCCAATTAGTGAAGATTGCATAATTCATTGCATAATTATTTGCATCTGATGGGATGGTAGGTGTTGTGGTATAAAAAGGAGGCTCAGCAATGAATGGAAGAACGAAATCTCCTTCGGCTATTTGATTTGTTTTCTCAAACGATGCTCCTAATATTCCATATATTGTCAGCTTATCACCTTTATTCTCAAATGTAAAGGCAGAACGTCCGCCAAGGGTATTGGTATTATTTAAACTAAAACCGTGGGCAAATGGCTGGGTGAGCTTACTTGCTGTTGCAAATAATGTTGTTTGGCAACCAAAATGTTTATTGATATCTAATTTATCAGTAACACCTGAACGGAAGCTCTCAATATCAACTTGTGAATTGTTATTGTCATAATACGGATTATTTAAACTGCCATGTCCATAAAATGCGGAGCTATCTATTTCACCGCCTAAATGTTCAATGGAATTGTTGTAGGAGAAATAGGTTGATACGGTGTTCTTAGCACTGGTTCTGAAGTCGCCAGCAAAAGTTACAAAATTCTTGAGCGAATTATTGTTTAAACGATAGTCACCATTATAAGTTTGATGGCCATAGTTTATAAATACATCAGCATTGTCTCCGGCAATAGTAATAGTGTTGTTCCAACGGAACAGGCCAAAACTACCTCCTATAACTTGTTCTTGTATACTTGTTTTATCAGGAACTGGTGTATAGAGATTTACTGCACCCGCAATGTAGCTACCATATAAAGGTGTAGGCCCTTTATATACTTCTACCTTGCCAAGCATCGAAAAATCTATATCATCCATAATAGTTGAACCGGTAGCATCGGTAACAGGAATATTATTGATATATAGTTTGTAGCCCAATCCATTAAAGTCCTGGCTCATACCAACATTAGGCATGTATCCACGTATTGTAATACGTTGACCTCCCCAAGGTGTACGGGTTTGCATATCAACTCCCGGTACATCATTTAATGCATCCTGGAGGCTCAATCCATTTCCGCGGTTAAGGTCATCGGCTGTTAAAATGTTAACAGTTTCTGCTTTTTTTATTCCTAACACCTGTACTTCGCTAAGTGCGTTGCTTGAAGCCTTGAGGGTTATGTTAATAGCCTGAGATTTGTCGGCAGCAACAGTTTGTGTAGTATAACCTACACTAGATATTTTAACACTGTCGAAGTTGCTCTGACTTTGTAAAGTAAACATACCCTGAGCATCGGTACTTGTAGCCGTGGTTGTATTAGGCACAGATACTACGGCACCTGGTATGGCCTGATTGGTTTCGTTGTCCTTTACAGTTCCCTTTATCGAGTATTGAGCATTTGCCAGTTGTAGTGATATAATTAACGCAGCCGAAGCTGTGATGATTCGTCTTATTGTATTCATAATAAAAAGATTAAAAGTTAATAGCATAAATGCATGATGGAATTTATTCCACGCAATGCAGGTATCTATGTAGCTCCCCATTGCTACATAGGTGATTAAAGTTTTTTACTTTGCTATTAAACCATTGATGGCGGGCGCCATACATCAGCTATCAGTACATGATGGTTAACCAAAACACAATCAGCTTTGATAGTTGTAGTTACATGAAAAAAGAATAACTGTGGAGTAGAAATATTAGGTAAATATTCTTTGCATAGTTTACTTGCCAGATCATTGGTGCTGTTGTCTGATGACTGGCTATGCGAAAACATTTTATTCATAAACCCGTCGAACATTTTTGTAAGATCAGTTTCCTTACTGTCATCATAGCATGTTAGGGTTACTTCATCTGAATAAAAATCAATATTTATAATATCGTAATGCCTTCCGTTATACATAAATTCTTTATTGCGCTCCGACCAATTTAGTTGGCTATATTGATTCGGGCTAAATGAAAGTCGTACAGTATTGTCTAAAGGTATTTTATGGCTGGCAGTTAAATATGAAGATTGTTTTTTTACAGCGTTCATTTTTACAGAATAATATACCTGTATACCGCCAAGGTAAATAAGGAAAATAAAGGCAAGTAATATTCCTGTAGCTCTTTTCATGAAGTGTGCAAATATAAAAATAGAGCTGATATTTTTACAGTGTCCTGTTCAGCAATTTATCAGACCCGAGCAATTTTTGGAAATGTTTGTCGGTTATTGCCTTTTTTATTAATTCTATATGGCCAATATGATGACAATCTGAACCGACAAAACTTATCATGTTTTTATCTATGAGCCATTGAGCCGCTTTACGTGTAGGTATAGAATAATGGCCTGTAACTGAGTTAATATTCATTTGCAATAACACTCCCCGGTCGGCAAGCTCTTCATATTTCTCGAAATTCTGTTGCCAAAAGCCATATCGCTCAACGTGCGCCAATACAGGTTTGTAACCTCGTGTAGCCATTTCGAAAATAAGCTGATTCATATTTTCGGGTGGGTTAATGAACGGAACTTCCCACAGTAAATATTTTTTACCAAA
>Ga0206844_10048_pt1 | contig 43976 bp, 51 predicted proteins | sample Alteio_BWOrgCont_22_FD_152907 | JGI IMG/M metagenome (GOLD analysis project Ga0206844, IMG submission 152907) | Enriched cells from forest soil in Barre Woods Harvard Forest LTER site, Petersham, Massachusetts, United States -... | ecosystem: Environmental > Terrestrial > Soil > Temperate forest >...
GTGCAAGTCGCCGGTCTTGAGAAGGAAAAAGGCGCGCTTAAGAAAGCCACCGAAGAGCAGAAAGTGGCTTTTGCATTGCGCCTGGATACGCTGCAGAAGTCCATCCTGTCTCTGGAGCAGGAAACGCATGAAAAAGAGGCGGCGCTTGAACGCTTACAAACGGCCCTGAACCAGCTCGACATGAAACGCGCGCATTGGGAAGCGCAGCATGCCTTACGCGTGCAGGAGTATCAGGCCCTTCAAAAGGAAGCGGATCACGATAAAGAGCATGTCGCCAAACAATATGCGGAGCTGCGCGCGGCGCTGGATCAGCGCGCGCTCGATGTTCAGGCGCTCGAGCATCAGCTGCAAAAAACCGAACAGGCCCGCGTTACTCTGGAGAAAAAAGCGTCCCTATCGCTGGCGGATGTCCAGAAAGAAAAGCAGGCGCTGGAGCTGCGCTGGTCGGAAGAAAAAGCGCGCGTTCAAGAACTGGATCTAGTGCTGAAGGCAAACGTGGCGCAAATCAAAGATCTAAAGGAAGCGCTTTTCGCCGAACAAAAACAATATAAGAACAGCGCCGCGCGCAATGAGGAATATGAAGCGCGGGCCGAAGAATGGCGCCGCCGGACCACGGAGCTGGAACGTCTGGGCGCGGAAAAACAGACCGCGGTGGACCGCCTGCGTGACGCGCTAGCCCAGGCCGAAGCTAAAAAAGCGCAGGCGGAACATCAGAAGGAAGAGCTCGTCCTGCGTCTGGAAAGCCTGCAGGCCGAACGCAAAACGGCGGAAGACCAGTTGCACGGGCGCCTGAACGATCTGCGAGTGCAGCTGGAGCATCGTATTCTGGAAGAATCGAGCCGCGCGCGGGACCTGGATTCCAAAGTCCATGTGCAGGCCGCCGAACTTGAGCAGCTGCGTAAAGCGTTTACCGAAGAAAGCCAGGAGCGTGAACGGCTTACCAAAACGTTGGCCGCGGAGCGGGAACGCGCACTCGTCGAGCTTAAAGGGCGCGAGAAAACGTCGACGGAAACCGCGTCGCAGCTGTGGACGCAAATGGAAGCGCAGGAAAAGGAATTCCGCTTCCAGTTGGCGACGCTGGAAGAAGAGTCCGCGCGCCGGATCAATCTGCTGCAGGGGCGCGCCGCCGAACTCGAAAAGATGCTCGCCGCGCAGCGCTCGGAGTTTGAACAGCGCCTGCATGGCCTGCAGAAAGAGCGTTCCGAGTCGGAAGAAAAGCTGCACGTCAAAATCATCAATCTTGAAGAAGCCTTGAACCGCCGCATTGCCGAGGCGCAGGCTCTGCATGCGGAATTCACCGCGGTGGAGTCGGCGCGTTCGATCGCCGATGAGTCGGCCAGTTCCGCGCACGACGAAATGGTTCGACAGCAGAAGGCTTTTGATGAACGGCTGGCCCACGAGCATCTGCGTGCACGCGCGATCGAGCAGGAACTGCAGCAGTTCAAATCCGGCAGTGGAAAGAAGCCCTGGAGGCCGCCAAAGACGATGATAAAAAGCACCAGGCGCTGCAAAAACAACTCGCCGATTTTGAACGTGAATTAGCGCTCCGGGATCAGGTGACCAACGAATTGCGCAAACAGTTGGGTTCCTTAGAAGATGAGCGGGACAGTCTAATCATGAAGGCCCAGCGCGAAGAGGAAGAAAAGAAGCTGGCCCTCGAACGGGCGCAGACGCTGGAAAACAAACTCGAAAAAACGCGCCGCGACGATTTGCAGGCCGAGCAAAAAATGCACGCGCAGCTTGTCGATCTTTCCGATCAGCTGGAGCGCAAAGGCGCCGCGCTCAACGTGCTGGAAGATCGCCTGCAGCAGCTGCAGAAATCCAATGAAGACCTTTCCAAAACCTTGAGCCGCGACAGCGCGTCCTGGACCCGTCAGAAGCAGGAGCTGGAAGAAAAGCTCATGTCGGAGCGCGCGCGCCTGCGCGATCTGGAAGCGGAGCAGGCGTCGCAGAAAGCCGCGCTGCGCGATTTGCAGGATACGCTGGCCGCCGCGGAGAAAGAGCGGCAGCAGGCGCAAGCCGCCTTGAAATCTCAGAAGGAACGCTTCCTGTCCGATCTGGCGCAGCGGGACTCCGGTTCGGCGCAGCGCCATCGCGCGCTGGAACTTGAGCGCGAAGCGTTGAATAAAGAATGGCAGGAGCGGCTGAAAGACGCCGCGCAGGAAACCCTTGAGCGCATGGAGACGTTAAAACGGCGCGCCGACGATCTGGAACGGCAGCTGGCGGCGCGTCAGGCGGAATTGAAACAGCGCCATGACCAGGTGTCCACGCTGGAAGCCGATCGCCGGACGCTGAATGAACAAATCGATAGCCTGAATCGCGATCGCAAAGAAGAAGCCGATGCGGCGGCCGCCGAACGCGCGCGGCTCCTGGAACGCTCCCGCGCGTTGGAAGAGCGGCTCAAAGAACAGAGCCATGAACTCACCGTGCAGCTGGAATCCGTCGAAGAAACGCGCGAGAAAACCAAAGAGACACTGGAGTACCGGCTCGTGCAACTCCAGGAACAACTGGCCAAGCGCACGGCTGAAGTGAAGAACGCACAGGAACGCTTACGCGTCGTGGAAGAGTCGCGCGCGGCGGTGGAAAAAGAAGCGGGACAAGGTCAATCCCAATTTACGCGGGAACGCGCACAACTTGAAGAGCGTTTGGCGACGGAACGCGGGCGCGCGAAAGAACTGGCCAGCCGTTTGAATGAGGTCACCGCCCGGATGCAGGAAACCAAGGAAGCACTGGCCGCGGCGGAAGAAGCGCAGCAGACGCAGCGCCAGAAACTGGCCGCGCAACAGGAAAACCAAAAAACACTTCAGCAGCGGATCCAGGCTCTGGAACGGGGCGCGCATGCGGGCGTCCATGCCGCGTCGGGCGATGCGTCGGCTCTCGAGCGCGATCTCGCGGCGCGCGACGCGGAAATTGCACGGCTGCAGGACGAAGCGGCGACGTTAAAAACCGATATGGAGCAACACTATGCCGCCGAGGTCGAGAAGCGCGTGGCCGAAAAACTACGTGACCAAATGATGAACGTCCTCGAAACCGGCAAACTGAAGAACGGCGATTCGTCCGCGATGCAGGCGCTTTTGGAAGAATGGGTCTTCGGCTTCGCGCATCAGGTGCGCAATCCCCTGGGGATCATCCGCAGCGTCGCGGAATCGCTTCTGGAAGGCACGCGCCGTCAGTCCGAACGAGATTCGCTCTCCGCGATCATGAAAGCCGTCGACGGATTGAACCTGCGCCTGCGCGAATTTATTGAATTCTCCAAGCCCGTAAAACCCTTGCTACAGGTGGTGGATGTCCCGTCCGCGGTTTCGGCGGCGGTGCGCTTGCTAGAAGAAAAATCCATGCCGAAAAATATTTCCATCGAATCGACGTTGCCCGCCGCGGGCACGCGAATCTGGATGGATCCCGATCATCTGCGGACGATTCTCGTGCAGCTCCTGCGCAATGCCGTGGAAGCCATGCCCAATGGCGGGCATGTCCACGTGGTGGTGACGTTTGACGCCAACCGGCAGCAGCTGGACATTCGCGTCAAGGATGAAGGCACGGGCATTTCAAATGGGCATATGAAGGAAGTGGGACGTCCGTTCTTCTCGACAAAACCCGGTTCGGTCGGCCTGGGACTGGCGCTGATCAAACGGCTGCTGCGCGCTTACGACGGAAAACTCGATATTGAAAGCCGACCGGGTCATTCCACCACCATGAGCTGCCGTCTGAAAGCCAAAATCGAAGAAGCGGGCCGATGGGCCGCATAATTATTATTGATGACGAAGCGGACATGCGCATGGCGCTGCGGCTGTTTCTCGAGCGCGGCGGCCACAGCGTGGACGAAGCGGAAAACGGCGAACAAGCGTTAGAAAAAATCGCCGGCACCGCGTATGATCTGGCGCTTCTGGATATGCGGATGCCCGGGCTTGACGGTGTCCAAACCTTAAGCCGCATTCGCAGCGCCCATCCTAAATTGCCCGTGATTATGGTGACGGGCTATGGCAGCGTGGACAACACGGCGGAAGTCATGGCCATGGGCGCCGCGGGTCTTGTGTCCAAACCCTTCCAGCATCAGGAATTACGCGAAGCCATGACCAAGGCGGGCATGGGCTGGACGACCGTCGACAGTCTGCCGGGCGTGTCGATTGCGCTGTCTCCCCGCGCGCGTTACGGCTTGCTGGGGGGAGGCGTTGTCGCCGCGACTCTGCTCACGCTCGCGCTGACGTTTGGCTGGTTCACCAACCGCAATTTCAAGCTGGCCTACACGAATCCCGTCGATATGTCCTGGAAAGACGGCAAGCTCTGGGTGGGCGACTGGTTCACGCAGTCGATCTACATCCACGATATTTCCAAAGCCGGCGCGCCGATTGTGAAAACCTATTATCTGCCGGACGTCCATGTCACGGGCATTGCCGTAGCCGGCGACCGGCTCTTCACCTCGGATTCCTGGGCGCATAAAATTCGCCGTCACAAATTTGACGAATACCTGACGCCGGAAAAAGTCATCGACAGTCCGGGCCCTTCACCCACGAGCTTGTTCTTCGACGGGAAATACCTTTGGTCGATCGATTCGAAGCTCGCCAAAATTTATCAGCACCGGATGGATGACGCGCTCACGGTGATCGCCGAATATAAAGCGCCGGGTGCCGCGCCCGTCGGATTTTTCAAGGATGACCAGTATGCGTGGGTGTCCGACAGTCAAACGCGGCTGCTCTACAAACTCCGGCTGGACGATCAGCTTTCCGTGCTGGCGTCTTACACCGTGGATGCCCTGGAAGCGCGCCAGGAGCCGCTCTCCTGTTTCCGCTGGGTGGATGGGGATTTATGGTACGCCCGCGACCGCCTGAACATCATGTACCGCCGCAGCGCCCGCTCGTTGAAGCCCGTCGTTACTGAGAACTAGATAACAGAACAGTCGGGAACGTCAGGGTCACCACGGTGCCTTCTCCGACGGTGCTTTTGAAGCGGGGTTCGGCGTGGTGGGTTTTCAAAATCTCGCAGGCGAAATAGACGCCCATTCCTGTTCCTTCTTTTTTGCCGGTCGCGAAGGCCTGGCCCAGACGTTTTAACGCGCGGGCGTCCATGCCTTGTCCCGTATCCCCAATAATGACGCGTACGCTTTTCCCATCCGAACTTTTCTGCGATAAGAGGCCTAGCACGCCGCCCTGCGGCATGGCTTCCAGGCCGTTCATGGCGAAATTTAAAAAGACTTCTTCGAGCAACGCCGGTTGCATGCGCACGAGCGGGAGTTCCAATTCCTGCCGCATATCGAGTTCCACATTGCGCTTGCGGCATTCTTCTTTCAGAAAATCGGCCACCTTATTCACCGGTTCATTGACGGACGCCGTGACCCATTCCACGGGTTCGCCTTTGGCGAAGGCCAGCAGGTTGCTGACGGCGATATGCAGCCGGTCCGTACTGCGGCGCAAAAGGTCCAGTTCCGGCAGCATGTCTTTAGGCATGCGGGAATGTTCGGCCAGATTTTCTCCGGTGGAGGCGATGATATGCAGCGGCGTGCGAAACTGATGCACAAAGCCCGCCATCATGCGGGTCAGCGTCCGCGCGCGTTCGAGTTCCACCTCGGAGGACAGCGGCCTGGCAGCCGCTTTCTTTTGTTTCTTTCTCATAGTTCTTTATAAATCCCATTTAAAGCTTCTGCAAGGTTCTTGGAACGCCCGGGGTCAGGTCTGGCAATAGGACAAATGTCCGAATGCCAGACCTGACCCCGGGCGTAAAATCCGCTTGAAAAGCGTGGTAGAACCGTTAGGCTTGAGTGTGATTTCAATTGGGTTTTGGCGCTGGCCGCTGATGGTATGTCTGGCCATAGCGGGGACATTCGGGGTCTATCGCGTGAAGGGCGGTCCTGTGCGCTACTACCGCGCGGAAGCCATTCTGAAAACGGCCAATTCCCTGGCCTTGCACCATGATAGTCAGAGTTTCCATGACGATGCCGTTCGCCGCGAAATCGCTTCCGCTTTAGGCTGGATAAAGCCCAATCCTTCTTCCGCGCAGCTTTCCGCGGCGCTCGATAAGCTGGCCCATGTGCTGTCTTGGGATGCGGAAGGACAAGATCGCGTCCGATTGAGCGGCGTTGGAAAGGATCCCGCAGGCATCGCTTGGGTCGTTAATACTGCCGCGAAAACAACGGTCGCCTGTTCCGCGCATCTGGTTGCACCGACTCCGTGGCACGTGATGCTGCTCGCTCAACCGATCACAAAACCATGGAAAACCGAAGGCTGGAAACCGCTTGGTCTGGGCGCTGTAGGCGGCGCGCTGCTGGGATTCATTCTTTTCGGCGGTAAACGGAAAAAAAGTGAAAAGGCAGCGCCCGCCGCTGCGGACGCCCCGAATCCTCTTTTAACGCACATTCAGAAGGCGGCAGAACCTTCGGTGGAAAAAGAACCGGAGGTCGTGGCTCCCGCCGCAGTTCCGATTCCACTGGAAGTCATTGAGCCCAAGCCCGTTGTCGTCGCTGTTGTCACGGCGTCCCCGGAGCCCACAACGCCCGACGCTTTTTATAAGGCCTGGAAAGCGCTGGCCGCACCCCTTTATGCGTCGCCCACGCTATCCATTCCCAAGGACTCCGCGAAAGCGGTTGATGCGTTGATCGTTAAAACCACGGCCTGGACGAAAACGTCCCTGGATCCTCTGATGCGTTATTTGGCGGCGGGCTGCGCGGAAGAGAATATCCTGGAACACGTCGTACACCTGGTGCTCATCACGCTGATCTGGTGTTTGCGCGAGGGCCTTCCCGAGGACGATACGCGAACCTTGATCTGGGTCGCATTGGTCCACGATATGGGCTTGAAGGAACTCTCTGGTTATGAGTTTTTGCGCTTGCCGGCGGTCCGTTCGCGGGAGTCCTCCGGTCATTTGCTGATCATTCATGACATGGGCGAAAATTTTAAAGCGCTGCTCGCGATGATCCTCAGTAAATTAGGCGGCAAACGCGGCATGCAACCCGCCATTACGCCGCAGGAAGAAAAAGTCGAACAGCTTGCCCGCATCTTCACGCGCCTGGACCGCAAAGAAAAAATTCTCCGCCGCGGCGCTCTTCAACTCGCCAGAAAACGGTCTCTCCAAAAAGCGGTTTAAATTAACGAAGGTGTCAGCGGATGGGAATGCGGCGGGAGGGAATACAAACGACTTTGTTGTGCTGCCAGACGGCGATGGGAACGCCCATTTTCTTATGTTCAAGAAGGGCTTTTCGTACCGCGATTTTGATGGCGCGGTTCGCCAGCTTTACAAGCGACGGAATAGAACGGGCCGATTTATGCGTCATGCATGCCTTTCGTCAATTGATGGAACAACTCTGATTCTACCACGTGCCAGACGCCCTTTTCCAAATGGGTAATTTCGCGCGGTATTTCCCCGGAATTGTCATAGACAATCGCGGTATCTACACAGAGCATGTAAGACTTAAATAGATTTTTCAAGCCCCGTGAAAACCGTCGACGAATAACACGCTCGGGAATGCCATGCCCGCCCATTTGCACGCGAAACTTGACGCGGGCCACGGCCAGATCTTCGAGCGGCAGCCAGAGAAAAAACAGATGAATCCGGTAGCCTTGCGCCCGCCAACGTTTGAACCAGCGTTTATACGATTGTCCGGACAACGTGGTTTCAAAGCCGAAATTCTTCCCCTGACCGGCCAGTTCCTTAATCCGTCCTAGAAGGATGCGACCGGCGCGCACGGACATATCTTGCGGCGCAAAAGGGGAAAGACCGGACGCAATCAGATCGGCATTCACGAACTCATCACAATGCGCAAAGTGCGGCAAAAACTCCCGCGCAAACGTCGTTTTCCCCGCTCCGTTAGGGCCCGCGATGACGTAGAGATTTTTGGCCATGATGGGATTCTACTATGCCGATCTTAAGGCCCATAACTACCTCGCTGTTCTGAAACTGCGTCGCCGCTATCGATTTCTATTCTGGCTTGAACCCTTTCACCTTCGCCATCGTCGGTTTCGACGGGTTCATCAACTCCCGAATCGCATCGAAAACAACTTTGAATTGAGAGTCATATCTCGCCTCAAGCTCTTCTAGTTTCCGCGCTAGGTCTTTGTGGGTCGCCAGCATCTCTCGCAGTCGGGCAAATGCCCGCATAATCTGAACGTTGACTAAGATGGCTCTCTCGCTATGAAGGACGCTGGAAAGCATAGAAACGCCTTCTTGAGTAAATACGTAAGGCATATATTTCGCATGTGCTTCTGTTCTTAAGATGCCAATTTGGCATCTTAGAGTTTCGTATTCTTTTTTCGTCAACTGAAAGAAAAAATCATCTGGGAAACGAGGGAGGTTTCGTTTCACCGCTCTATTCAAATGCCCTGTTTCAACACAATACAGATCCGCCAACTCTCGATCCAGCATGACTTTGTGACCACGGATGAAATATATTTTTCGGTGAATGTCTTCTACAGGTAATAGGTTCATGTGTTCCTCCTATCCCTTAGAGTGCACTTCCAGACTTTTTATTCGTTTATTTTTTGCACAGCAATTCATGTTTCATATTCGAAGTGCGTGATATCGTCGTGTTACCACGCCCGCGGCTGGGGGCCGATGGGGACCTGGCAGGCGTGCGCGAAATAGGGCAGGAGGCTTTTGATTTTGGCGACGGACTGTTCGGCGGCGGCTTCGCCCACCTTAAGAATCTCGTCGGAGCGATGGAAGTCCGTCCATGTGAAATCTTTCATGTCCGGGGCGATGACGACGTGCGCGATTTCCGTGCGCGCCTGGGCGATTTCATACTGCATGGTGTAAATCATCTTGAAAATAATTTCCGTCAGGCCGGGCGAGCGCGGCGATAGCGGAAAGCCGATGGTTTTTCTGTTGGTGGCGCGGCGTATCGACGGTTTTGTTGTCAGGTTCAGGGAAATCAGGATGTCCGCGCCCATTTTGGCGACGGTGGAGGTGGGAACAGGATTCACGAGTCCGCCGTCCACCAGATAATGGCCCTGATGCAGAAAGGGCTGAAAGATTACGGGCAATGACGTGGAGGCGCGCACCGCGTCCGCCACGCGGCCTTCGCGCAGCACCACCTCATTGCCGGTCCGAATGTCCGTCGCGATGGCTTCAAAAGGAATCGGCATTTGATGGAATTCCACGCGCCCCAGCACGCTGCGTAAGAACGCATGCAGGGTTTCACCGCCCAGAAATCCCGAGCGGGGGAAACGGAGATCCGCGAGCATGTTGCTGCGCAGCCAGTTTTTGGTGATGCCGCGCGCCGAGTCCGCCACCTGCTCCGGTGAAAGTCCCGAACAGAAAAAACTTCCCAGCAGCGCGCCCATCGAGGTGCCGGCGACCAGGTCAATGGGGATGCCTTCCCGTTCAAACACTTTTAAGAGGCCGATGATCGCGTACCCGTACGCCGCGCCCGAACCCATCGCGAGGCCGACGCGCAAATGACCCAGTGCACGCGCGATCCGGTCCATGGCCGCTAACGCTCCCGCCGCACCCTCACCATTCAGATAGGGATTGCCCGTTTCACGAAACGGCAAATGCAGCGCTTCCGTCCAGGGAATGCGAAAATCCGCCGGCTCGAGAATCGCGGTCGTGGGCTGCTGCAAATGGATCGCAACGGTTTCCAGCGGATGCGCGCCCAGATTTTGCTGGTAAGCGCTGAACACGGGGCCGGTAAGTTCGGGCGTCTGATCCCAGGAAATCAGCATGGCCTTTTCCGCCTCGGGCAGCACAATTGGGCTGATGGGATTTTCTTCCAAGGGCGCCAGCACCAGAATGAAATCGTAATGGTCTTTGAGCAGATTCAAAAGTGGGGGGATATCATCGAGCAAATGGCCTTTGATCAGGCGCGGGGGAATGGATAAGAGTTCCAGTCCCGATGCATGCGATCGGATTTGTTTATGGAGATGATGCAAATCAAGAAGGTCTTCGTCATTCAGCGATTCCATGCTGACCGGCGGTGGAGGCAAGTTCAGCGCGCGCGCCAGGTCCCCGTTGCGCGGATAAAGATCCACGAGCAGAACGCGCCGCCGCGTTTGTTCGGCCAGCGCGATGGCGATGTTGATGGTGTAGAGGATAATGGTTTCATGCGGCAGCGCGGGGATCAGCGCAATGATCTGCGGACGCCGCGGTTTCTCCTGGGTCGGATGGAATGAAACGGCCAGCCGTTTCGTGATCGCGCGGGACAGGTGAATGGCCACGAGCGGGTGTTTTTCCAACATCAGGTCAAATGCCGCTTTGGTAAGAATCAGAAATTCGCAGGACGTGTCGGTGATGACTTCATAGCCATGCGGTTCGCCGGTGAGCAGCGCCATTTCACCGACGGTGTCGCCGCGCCCGAGATAGGCGATGGTTTTTTCTTCGTCGGTTTCGCCTTTGCTGACGATGCGCGCGCGCCCGGAGCGGATTAAGTAGAGTCCCTCGCCCGCGTCACCCGCGCGCACCAGGGCCTCATTTTGCGCCATCGTCCGGCTTTTTAACGCGTCCACCAGCTCTTCTAAAACCTCGTCGCCCAGCGGGCCAAACAGAGGATTGCGGCGAAAGAAGTAGAGACCGTCGCTTTTCACTGTCGACTCCATGGGCTATAATCCCCCACTCATGGCAAAATACCAGGCCGTTCGCGGCACCAAGGATATTCTTCCCGCGGATGCCGCGCTTTTCCAGATTCTTGAGACTGCAGCGCGCGGCGTCTTCCAGCGTTTTGGCTTTTCCGAAATCCGCACGCCCACCTTCGAAGCGCTGGATCTCTTCCAGCGCTCTATCGGCGAAACCACGGACGTCGTCCAAAAAGAAATGTATGTCTTCGAAGACCGCGGCGGGCGTAAACTCGCGTTGCGGCCCGAAGGAACGGCCGGTGTCGTCAGAGCCTTCATCGAACATCATTTATCCCAAACGATGCCATTTTGCAAGCTGTTTTACATTGGCCCCATGTTTCGCGCCGAGCGGCCGCAAGCCGGGCGTTTCCGGGAGTTCTGGCAGATTGGGGGTGAGTATTTTGGGAACCCATCGCCCTACGCGGATGCCGAGCTCTTGCTGATGATCACGCACCTCTTTAAAACCCTGGGCTTGCCCGAATTTCGTTTGAAATTGAACAATTTAGGGGATAAGGAATCTCGTGCTTCCTATAGAACAGCCTTACTCGCCTATCTGCAGGGGCGCATGTCCACCTTGTGCGAAGACTGCCAGCAGCGGATTGCCGTGAATCCCCTGCGCGCGCTGGATTGCAAAATCGACGGTCCCACATTAGGCGATGCGCCGACGGTGGATCAATCCTGGACGCCGACTAGCCGCGCCCATTTTGAAAAAGTGCAAGCGTTGCTCACTGCGCAGGGCTGCGCTTTTGAAGTGAATCTGCGACTCGTGCGCGGGCTGGACTATTACAACGGCACGGTGTTTGAAGTCACTTCGAACGTGCTGGGCGCGCAGAATGCGCTCGCCGGCGGCGGCCGCTACGATACGCTGGTGAAAGAAATGGATGGACCCGAGATGCCCGCCATTGGTTTCGCGCTGGGCGCGGAACGGACGATCGATGCCATTCGCGCCGTCGCTGCCGGGCAGCCCACGAAAGCCGCGGCCAAGAAAATAATTTACGTCGCCGCGCAGGGATCCGCTGCCGCGAAAGCCTTTGAAGTGCTGGAGCAGTTGCGGCTGCAGTTGAACGATGCGTTCCAGATCGAGGGCGGTTTCTTCGATAAAAAACTGGGCGCGCAGTTGGGTTTCGCCGATCGCCTGGGCTCCACGCATTGCCTCATCATCGGCGACGATGAACTGCAAAAACAAGAAGCCACGCTGCGCGATCTGAAGTCCGGCGCGCAAACGCGCATTCCTCTGGCTGAACTTCCCGCGCGTCTCGCGGCCTTGTGAAAAAACATTCTCTGATCAGCCTTGGGTTGGCGCTGGCTGTCGCCTTGGGCGTTGGCGGCGCCGAAGCGTTGCGCGCGAGGTTTTATCTGCGGGAGCCCGCGGCGGCGGAACACTTACAGGATCATCGTTTTCTAAAACGCGTGGCGTCCGGGATGCAGCGTCTGGAATGGGCGCTCTATGACGCGCGCTTCAAGTGGCGCGGCGATCTCACGCCACATCCAGATATCGCCATCATCGCGATTCAGGATCAGGATCTTAAAGAAATCGGCGAATGGCCCTGGAGCCGGGCGCTGCATGCGCGGCTGATCCGGACGCTGGAAAAAACGCCGCCGAAAGCGCTGCTCTTCGATATTTTCTTCGTCGATCCTTTTACCGCCGATCCCAAAGGCGACAAAGCCCTGGCTGAGGCCACGCAGGACAATCCCTGGGTGGTGCATTCCATGTTTTTTAAATTGGATGCCAAGGATCAGATCCTGGGCCTCGACCGGCCGATGGAGCAGCTGTCCGACGCATTGCATGCTGTGGGCTATACCAACGCCGTTATTGACGAAGATGGAACGCTGCGGCGCGCCTTGCCCACGCTTTCTTTGGAGAGTCATCCGTTGCCGTTGTTGTCAGTCGTCGGCGCTAACTTGTATCGCGGACGCGCCTGGGATGCGCCAGAGCCGGACCTTCCTAAAGACGCCCGCGGGCGCGTGCTGATTAATTTCGTCGGGCCGGCCTGGACGTTTCATTATTATCGGTATGCGGATGTGTTGTCCGGCCGCGTGCCGCCGGAAACGTTTCAACATAAAGTGGTGCTCGTGGGATCCAACAGCACGGGTCTCTTTGACCATTACCCGACACCGACGTCGGAATTCATGCCGGGTCTGGAATTTCACGCCAATGTCTTGAATACCATCCTGACCCGGCGCTTCATGCGGCCCTGGCCGATCCGGTGGACATACTTTTTGATTGGTGGCATCGGCCTCTTGTGCGGTCTGGTATTTGCGCGGCTCTCTGCGGGCATGGGCGCGGTGCTTTTGCTGGCGCTGGCGGCGAGTCTCATCTGCGGTGCGCAATCTCTATTTACGCATCGCGGCTTGATGATGGATCTGGGGGGGCCGTTGCTGACGTTGATCTTGGGGTATGGCGTCGTGATCCTCTACCGTTTCTTCAGTGAAGAGCAGGAAAAGCGCTGGGTTAAAGCGGCCTTCGGCCAATACGTGTCGCCGAAAGTTTTGGATGTGCTGATGGAAGATCTGGGCCGCTTGAACTTGCTGGGGGAACGCCGGGATATTACGGTTTTATTCTCGGATGTGGCCGGCTTCACGACGCTGTCGGAACGCTTGAATCCGGATGAGCTGGTCATTCTGTTGAACCGCTACCTCTCCGCCATGACGGAAGTCATTTTTCTCTATGACGGCTATCTCAATAAATACATGGGCGACGGCATCATGGCGTTCTGGAACGCGCCGCTGAAGCAGGCCGATCATGCCGCGCGCGCCTGCCGCTGCGCGTTGCGCACGTTGGACCGGCTGCAGCGCTTGAACGATGAGCTGAAGGCCGAAGGGAAAAATCCGCTGCATCTGCGCATCGGGATTAATACGGGGCCTATGGTGGTTGGTGAAATGGGATCGAAGCAGAAAAAAGATTACACCGTGATGGGCGACCACGTGAACCTGGGCTCACGGCTCGAGGGGGCGAACAAGCCCTTTGGCACCCGCATCATGATCAGCGAGTTCACGTATGACGTCATTCGCGACCAGTTCGAAGTCCGCTATCTCGACCGTTTACGCGTTCCGGGGCGTGCCAAACCCGTCAAAACCTATGAACTTCTCTCGGAAAAGGGCAAACTCGCCCCCACCTGGGTCCAGGCCCTACCGCTGTATCATGAGGGCATCCATCTTTTTAACGACCGGAAGTATGAAGAGGCCCGTGCGAAATTCCTTGACGTTTTGACAATCGTCGGACAGGATAAGGTGTGCGAAACCTATATGCACCGCGCGGAGGACTTTGCCGCCAACCCGCCGGACAAGGAATGGGATGGGGTCTTTAATGTCACGACCAAATAAACCATGCTGATTTTCTGGCGCCTGGTCCTGGCGCATTTCATCGCCGACTTTACCCTGCAGACCAACAAAGTCGCGCAGTGGAAGCGCGTCAGCCGGTGGGGCATGGTCGTGCATGTGCTCTGCCATCCGCTGATGTATCTGGTGTTCTGCTGGAATTATCTGCCATGGCCGTGGGTGCGCTGGCATGGTCTCGCGCTGAATGGCTGGACGTGCATCGTGCTGATCATGCTCTTGCATTGGCTGGAAGATGAAGCGCGCGTGTGGTGCATCCACCATGGCACGCCGGACAACACGGCGTTTTTACTCTGGGACCAGGCGGTCCACCTGGGCTTTTTGCTCGCCTTCGCGCCGCTCCTGAACGGCACGCATGCCGAACCGTGGGTTATCATCGCCATCAGCGTGGTCCTGCTGGCCCACTTCACTTCCGTTTTGATTTTCTTCCTGGAAAACGACGTCTACGGCGCCTCCACCGTACTGGCGGATCACAAATACGCCTACATGATCGAACGCCTGATCCTGGCGGCGCTGCTCCTGCTTCCCGCGCCCTGGTTCGCCGCGTCCTTTCTATGGATGGCCGGCCTACTAGTCCAACGCATCCGCAGCCGTCTCAGTCGCACCTGGGTGCATCTCGCCATCACGCTCACCGTCGTTCTTATCGCGGGCTTCGGTCTGCGTTATCTCCTGCGCGGTTTGTGAAGTGGTGGAGCTGCCGGGAATTGCACCCGGGTCCAAAGTTAGCCTGATAGAGCCTCTACACGTTTAGTTCGCTCTTTGATCTCGATTCCGATTTGGCTGCGAACCGCTTTATCGGACTCCAGCCTTGAGGCTTTTCAACCCTTTCAACGAAGGCGCGCTGAAACGGTTTAGTCTGCTTAGTTGACACTTGATCTCTGCTCACAGACGAAGCCAGAGCAAGCGTCCCGGCTAAAAAGCCGGGAACTTAGCCGAGTTTAGGCGGCTAAGAGCATGTGCGGCATCATGTTTGACATGAAGCCACGCATCGCGGTTTCGCGGTTGCCAGTTGTGTTTTGGACGACTATTTACGAGGATTCGTCCAACCTCGACGTGCGACTGTCCATCCCGTCCAACCCTGTCGATCCTATTCAGCCCCGAAATGGTAAAGAACGTCAAGTGACCACTGTGCTCGGTGGGATTTGAACTCACGACCTCTTCCTTCGCAGTGTGAAGAGATAAGAATCCCACCAAATTTATCTACTTTCATTATAACACCACAATGCATTTTCAACACTAGATAAGAATATGAATTAGAAAAGGTGAGTGTTTTAGGAAAAGTTTCCGACGGAAGAATTTCATTGGAACTTGAGTAAAAATGGAGTAAATTCATACCTCCAAGTTAGATCTATGAGGAATTAAAAAACGTCAAATGCTTTCGTCCTACGAAATCCTAGGTATTTCTTCAAATGCGACTTTAGATGAAATCAAAGTGGCATATCGCCGTTTAAGTGTTAAAGCCCATCCTGATAAAAACAATGGTGATAAGGCAAGTGAAGCCTATTTCAAATTATTAAATGAAGCCTATGAAACCTGCTGCAAAAACTACAAGAAAAGTGATAGGCAAAGTTATGAGCCACCACGCAGACAATCCACACCTCCAAAGCAACAACCACCTTTTACGACCAAAGCAAAAGGTCCAATTCCGAAATGGAAATATAAATATAAAGCTCGTATTCTCTGGGGTATAGCTGCTGTTTATATTATTCTTGGAATACTATCACTACTAGATCAAGATAACCCTCAAAAAATAGCGCGGTATCAACAGCTAACTTCCTATGTGGGATTTAGCCTAGGTCAGTCAAAAGAGGATGTATTCTCCAAAAATGGTAAGCCACTACAAAAAGAGAATGATTTATGGACATATGACTTTTCAGATTTTATGGCTGCAATCCATTTCTCTGATACTGATACCGCAAATGCAATCTTGGTCTGGAACAAAACATATAAGCATTCCCAAAAAACAAATTTAAAGGTTGGCAAAAAGACGATTTCAATAGGAGATAAAATAGGGACTGTAATTAGGCTTATATCTCCAAATCCTCAAGATTTCACTGTTAGAAAAGTGGGTAATAGTGCGGTGGATTCTTATAAATTCGTTCGTTGGCATGTGATATGTCGATGTACATCGGGTGTAGTCCAAGCAATAATGATTTACAGCTAAAAAAACCCTGCAAAAGGGGAGGAAGCCTCTTGCAGGGTTTTGAAAGAGCGATAGCCTAGGATCGCTCAATAATGCAGAAGTAGCACAGGCTACCTCGCGCCCACGGTCTAAGACCTATGGGGTGATATGGGATTGATGGGCATATGCAGGTATCACCCTGTCATTATCGTTACGGTCTGATTAGAACCATCCAAGTCACCTATGCCTACCTTATTGGTTCACCCAAAATTTGTTTACTGGACCTCTTCGGTAACGCTCCGAATTCTCCACATTGCAGGTGTGGCGTGTCGCCTTTTATCACTGGAAGCCCAATAAATAAAATTATTTTTTGTCTTCAACTTCATCAATATCAAACTCATTCCCACATCGTAGGCAGACCTGAATCCAATAAAACTTCTTTTTAACCTTTCGCTTGATGGTTTTATGGCGTTTAGCTCCACACTCACACTTCATTTTTAAATTCCTTTGATTTTTCTACAGGCGGGAACTGCGGATACTTATTTACTTCTCTACGATGGGCTGGGGTTTTAGAATTTCGGCAACTTGAGCAAACTTACTCATGACTTGCTTATGTGCTTCTTCCATGTCTTCTTTGAGCTTTTTAATTTGTGCTTCTTTCAATGAATCCATTATTTTTTACCTCCAAATACTGAAATTAAGGCATTCATTGTTTCTGTAACCTTGGTAACTACATCGTTATATTTGGATGTGTTTTCTTGGCTCATTTTTAGCATGGTGTCCTGTTGGTCATTATTTCTACACCATAATTTGTAAATGATCCATACAAGCCCAATGTTAGAAAGAGCTGTAATTATCCAAGGAAGAGGGAGTTTTAGAAATACGTTTGTAAGCCAAGAAAGATCCATATTATTGTCCTAATAGTTGTTTGTATTGAGGGTCATTTTTGGAAAGCATGTTGTGCATCACACCTACCCCAGCTTGTGGACCTAATCGCTTCATAGCTCCAGTGAACATTTTCATCCACGTAGGGTTATCTGAAATTGCACTTGCCAGCTTTCCAGCTGAAATGCCAGCGATGGGACCTAAATTCTGTCGAATCTCTGTTCTCATAAGCATCAATGGGAGAAGGGTTACTAAAGCAGGAGCACCGAGCGCATGAGCACCAAAACCAGCGGCAGCTGCACCGCCAAGCACTGAATAATCAGGCTGTCTTGCTCCTGGCAGACTTTCTTTTGCCATTTGCAGAAGGTGGTATCTGGCAGATTCATTCAAGACGGAATTTTTTAAGTTTGGAAATGCTTCAGGAACTTTATTTGAAATCTGATCCATCAAGTTCATGGAAGCTTTATCTACTGCATTCGTCATAATGCCTAAAGACTTTTGATCCCATGCACTGTTTCCCAAAGAATAAAGTTTTTGTCTTAGAAGCGATAAATCCCCTAAGTTAAGGTCTGCTTTCCCTTGTAGTTCTGGAATGTTATCTATGAGGTTGGCAAGCTTGATGAGTGGCTTCCCTACCTGTTCCCTTGGGGCGAATTTAAAATAATCTGTATCGGTGATATTTTTGGTTATGTCCTTTACGGGAACTGTGACCTTTGAAGCTTCAGGATTTTGCATAACAGCTTTGATGGGAGAATTCATTGCATCTTTTGAATCCTGGATAGCTTGGTCTACGGTCTGCATCATGTCGTTCTTGTTGATGCTCCAAGGGAAATTTTCCCCTGCATATTTATCTGGTTGTGCTGGAGCAAGTGAGTCAAGCTGCTTACCAAAATAATTTCTTACATCATTCAACTGGGGTCCCTTAATAGGATCTTCAAGGGATTTGGCAGGAATTCTATCGGCAAGACTATAGCCACCATCCTTTTGTAACCAATCAGCTGCATCCTTTTCATTGATTCCAAAAAGTTGCGTTACTGCATTACGTCCAGCTGTTTTTCCACTTTCTACTAGTGGTGCTATGGTTTCTGCAATCTTTCTGCCAGCGGCACCAACACCTGCACCAAGACCGCCACCAAAAGCAGTTTGAATTGCGGCATTTTTAGGATTGCTCCAATCTGTACCCAATGCTGAAATTGCAGCGTTGCTGGCAAAATCACCAAGTGTGCTGCCAGCCAATGATTCAGGGGCTAGTGCTGCTTCACCTGTAATACCTGCAACCTTCCCTGTGCCGTAGGCAATGGGATGTTGCTTATATGCGTTGTCTAAAATGGCTTCCTGTTCTTGTGCTTCTTGGCTGAATGGTTTTCCTTCAGCCAATGCAGCACCTTCCGTATAAATAGGTTTAACGGTGCTTTCAACACCCCGACCCAAAGCCTCTAGCCCACTTATTGGCTGTGGTGCTGGTTGATCGGAGAAAAGTCTTGGATCTACAGGAGCGGCTTTATCAGAAAACAGAGAAGGATCTACGCTGTCTTCAAGCTGTTGAGATAGTGAGGCTGATAAATCATCAGGACTCATTGAATTTGTATCCATTGAAATTTTCCTTATTGGGCAGGATGGTACTGATTGGAAATAGGACTCCAAACGTATGTTTTGCCGTTGTAGTTGGTAGTGGGTCCGTAAGGTCCAGAAGCAGAACTTCCTGAACCAGCATTGCCACCCGTAGCTACTTTTTCCAACGTGTCATCTACTCCAGGTTCCATGAACTTGTTCACAAGACCTTGCCACAATCCAGTTTTATTTAAATCTTCAGCGGCTTGAACTGTTTGTCCTGTCTTGGAAACATTGATCTGTTGCTGTTTGAGCGCGGTATCAAGTTTTAGCTGTGTGTAAGCCTCAATAATTCGAGCCTTAGCATCTGCCATTGAAGCACTGGTTGAAAGAATAGGATTAAGAGTAGCAGCGGTAAGTCCCGTCATATCCTTGCCTGTAATTTTGGAAGCAATTTGTTGAGCTGCTTTACTTGAAACGCTGTTAGGATCTTTGTCGGCTGCTTCAGAACCAAGTTTAAATTGCTGTTCTTTTGCTTGTGCGCCTTCATTGAGCAGTTGATTGCCTTCAGCCCTTGATTGCTGATTACTTGCCGTATTCTTTTCGGAGAAATTTGTTGTTGGTCTTCCACCACCAGCTACTGCACCAAGTGCATCACCCAAAGTAGAAAGGCTGGAGCCAATAGCATTTCCCATCCCACCCTGTTTTTGCAAGAGAGCCTGGTATAACGCCATTTTATTTTCAGGAGTAAATTCACCTAAGATTTTTGAACCTGAATTCATTGCATCTTGTGTTGCATCACCAACTGGTGAGGGAGGAGTTACTGGTGCAATTGGGGCAGATTTTCGAGCACCACCCATAGACCTTGCAGCGTTAGCTGCTTGCATTGCAGCAATTTGATTAGGCGTAGGACCACCCTGGGGGTTTCCATTCCCTTGTGTATTGGGAATTGGATTACTCATCTCATTCTGTAATGCATTTTCCGTAGGGAGAGCTGGATTATTTATATAGGACAGTCCGTTAGGCATAGCGGGGGTCTTTACTGTGGAAGAGTCTGATGTATCAACATCAAATCCACCAACGGCTCCAACATCAGGCGTTCCATCGTCGTAATGGGGCATGTCCTTCCCATATTTGTCTTTTAAATAATTTGAAATATCACCCTTGGCTGGAACTTCACCACCGTCTGCATATCCACCTATGCAGCCACTACCATCACAATAGGTGTGCTGCCCTGAATTATGAAGTGCAGAAATTTCAGCGTGATCTTTATTAGCTTGAACCGACATATTAATTACCTCCACCCATAGATTCAGAACGATGCAAGCTCAATGCCTGTAGAACTTTCTTAATATCTTCTGGGTTAATTTTGACTGGATCTGGTGATTGACCTTTGAAGGAAAGCAGTCTTGAAACATCTAAAGGATGTGAGGCTACAACTGTGCGAGGGATTACGGCTTCCCCGCCACTAAGAAGAGCAAGCTGTTTGTCATTGCGTTGATCGTCACCAGGATATGGAGAATGTCCTTCGACTGGACCACCCTTTTCATAATTTGTGATCCCACCTGAAGAAAGCATTTGAGGATCTGTTGCACTGGTGGGAGTTTGGAGCATGTTATATTCCTGCCCAATCTCTGGACCAGTTTTGGGTGCGTCATCTCCACCGAATTTGTATTGAAGAGCTGGAATTAAAGCGAGAAGACCTAAGAGGTCTTTTTCGCTGATTGAATGTCCGTTATTGCCACCTGTGGTGAAAGAAATCCCACCGTGATTTTGTCCACCACCATTGACTACATCACCGCCTGGGCGATTGGTTACGACACCACCGCTTGCATACATTGGTGTAGTGACAGGTGCAGAGGTTGTGGGTTGAGCAAGGCTTAACTGACCAGTATTTCCTACGGGCAAAGATTGAGCCAAGATGCTGCCCGATGTAGACGAAGGAGCTGGTGTAGAGGATGTTCCAAGAGACTTTATAGCGTTCGTAAGATTTTGATTGTTGTAGTAGCTGGTCAAATCATTACCAAGTCCACCGAGAAGACCTGCTTGCTCTCCTGCTTGCATTTCTGTGCCAGTAGTTTCAGCACCAGCAAGGTTATTAGCTTCACCAGCGGCAGCTTCCTCTTTACTCAACGTATCTTGATAGACGGTTTGAGGGAGAGCGGCGTTGTATTCGGCTTGCTGATTGGCAATTTGATTGTTGTATTGGGCAATATCCTGGGCAAGCTGTAGGTTTGCAGCTTGAGCTTGATTTTGTGTTGAAGTATTTAAATTTTCTTGGGATTGCGTATTTTGAGCGTTGTATGAAAGAGCCGAATTTAAATCATTTTGTTCAGCCTGGGCTTGTGTCATGTTCTGACTTTCAATATTTCCACCCAACGTACCAGCATTTGTCAATGCTGCTAATGCGGCTGAATATTCCTGACCTTGGGCTGCGATACCCTGTTGATTGGCGTTGTAGGCATTGCGTCCAGCGGCAGAAAGTTCTGCGGATGTAGTAGCACCTGATGTGGCAACACCGCGTTCAGCGGCATTCTGCATAATCGCTTGCTGTTGGGCACTTTCATTTTGACCTAATGTAGCTTCAGTTTGCGCCAACTGTTCTTGCATCTGTGGTGTATTGCCACCCGACTCATAAATATCTTGGAGTTGAGAAAGTGCTCCCTGTTCTGCTTGCATACCTGTAGAAGGCATACTTTGCAGTTCTGTAATAAATTGCTGGGGATTTTCTAGAACCGTCTGGTACATCTGTGGCGTGATAACACCCTGTTGAACCAAAGGCTCCAGATTCAGCTGAAGTTCTTGGATTGTAGGGGTTTGGATGGATTGGATATTGTTCAGTGCAGCCGTGAGTTGGTTGATAGCATCTTGATCTGGATTGCCACCAAACATTCCACCGATAAGTCCACCGATAGCTGAACCAGCCATGGTGCCGACGGGACCGTAAATAGATCCGACCGCGCCACCTACTCCACTACCAATTGTTGAGTCTTGAGTATTTGTATTTGCCATATTATTTTTCCTTATACGTTCCCAAATCCACCGCCACTACTTCCCCCAGGTCCCGTGCCAGTTCCTGCACCAGGTCCTGTATTTATGGGACCGCCGCCACCTTCTGTAGGTGGGGTGGGATTTCCTGCATATTCATTGAGGTAATTTTGGAGTGCTTGCCAATCTGCCAAAGCTCCGTTTGGATCTGTTGCTGGAACGAAAGTTGGAGTGTCATTTCTAAATGCAGAATTTAAAGCGGCAGCAAGACCAGGCGCGTTAAACGTGGGTTGACCAGTAGGGGCTGTGAAATTTCCAGGGGCTGTTACTAAAGGCGTATAGCTTCCACCAGACAGTGCAGCCAAAGCATTTTCTAATGCAACGTCATTTGAAGTGGCGACTTGTCCAACGGATGTTGGAGGTGTGGGCAAGCTAGTTTCAGGGTTTTGTACAAACGTTTCCGCATTGGGCAATTGGTAAGCTTCTGGAGCGTCTGCTTGATTGAATTGAGCGATTGCTCCAAGTGCATCTACTAGATATGGGCTTACGCCATTTTGCAGTAAATTCCCTTCTGATATAGCTGTTGGGTTATTGTTGAATTCTTGATCGAAATTATTTACAGAATTGTCATAGCTTGCCACCCCACTAGCTGCGTTTGAAAGCTCTTGTTCTAGCGCATTGGTGGCAGACGTTTCCTGTCCTTGCAGTGCTGCATTAGCATCCTGCTGTGCAGCCGTTGCGCTTGCAATTGCATTTTGAGCAATTGGATTAGACGAGGTTTGAGCCTGTGACAATAAAGAATTTAAATTGTTCCATTGTCCTGCGGCATTCGTAATAGCTGAAATGCTGTCGGGATTTTGGTTTAAAAGAATGGTGTCCAGATTTGTGATGCCTGGAGTGATGCTGCTTCCTTCTAATGTTTGTGCAAGCTGTTGGGTGGAAGCAGGGGATGCAGCCGTTGCATAGGTTTGTGCGTTGGCATTAATAGCGTTATTAATATTTGCCCAATCGGATGTTCCCGTTGTATTTGTGGGGCTTGTGTACTGCGTAATATCTGTGGGACCTGTGTAGGTGTCGTTTAGCTGACCTTGGAAAGCTGTAACGTTTGCAGGATTTGAAGCTGCGGCAATTGGATTTGTGGATACCTCATTAATGAGGCTTGCATTTTCAGGTGTAGATGCTGCACCTACTGCGCTTTGAAAGTTTTGGTTTGTCTGGGCAATCTCATTTCCAATATTTGAATACTGGTTTTGAATATTAGCAGCGACATTCTGTCCCATCTGTGCGGCTTGGGGTGCATTATTTGAAAGGTAGCTATTGATGTTGTTCCAAGGAGACGAAGGCGCACTACCAGGAGCTTGAGTAGTACTTTGTGGACCACCGCTGGTCGTGGCGGCACCTTGGACACCAGACGTAGAACCAGGAAGAACGGGAATCCCGTTATTCTGTTGGACGGTGCTAGATCCTGTATTGCTTTGGGCACCTGAAGATTGTGGGTTGTCTTGATTTAGTAAAAGACTCATGGGATGTTCCTTTAAATGACGAAGAAGTTAAGACGGTAGGTTTGACCGACGATGAGACCAATAATATTGTCTATGGTGATAACGCCATTGTTGTAATGCCAGCGGATAGTGACGTTGGTTGTATCTAGTGTGGCGTTGGGGTTTGTGTTGACGATCTGCCCCAAGATGCAGTTATTTGGGAAATGTCTAATGGTGGGAGAGAAAGACGTATTCCCTATCAGTGTGGGCACATAAATGCTTGTTGCACCGCTGCCAGTGCTCCACGTCAACGTGTCTTGGACTGATACCTTCGTTGAGCTAAGAACGTTTACGATGACACTGTTAACAGTCGAGGATTGATACAGGATGTACCCAGGCTGCATTCCGACCGTGCTGCTTACCACCAAGGTGTTCCCGCTGGTGCTGCTTACCGTTAATGTTGTGCCAGTGTTAGCTATTGCTGCTGTTACCGTAATGCTTTGGGTATTATCAGCGTCAATATTTTGAATGCAGGTCAAATTTCCAGACAAAATGTTATAGGTGGGCTCGATGTTTTGGTTGATGTTGTTAATGAGCAAAGGCAGAAATGTGGGTGGATTGCTGCCATAGTTGCTAAGTTGCAGACGATTAATTGGAGGAAGCTGTGCCATTATCTGAACCTTGTGGAGACGATGTTGTATTCCCCAGCGATGCCTGTAAGTTCAAAATTGGTAAGAGCGGTGTTTGAGGTGACACCGATACCAAGCCAGTGACTCCATGCTTTGTTTAAAGGACAGAGGATGCGCGTAGGTTGTGCGCCATATGCCACTGATCCCCATTCATCAAATCCCCATGGGGCTTGACCCCATCCAAGCGCGACGGCTTCCACTTCAAAGGATTCGGGATAATCAGATAAGTCTGAAGAAATATTGACCGTAAGAAATGGTGCTGTGATATTTAGAAAGTTGAAGACAAGCGTTCCCCAATGTTTTAAATAAAGAGGAAATCCACCATGAGCGGGTGCGAATGTAACCTGGCATAGGATTGGCTCATATACGGCGGCAGCACCAGCATCCCAACCAATAATGTCTTCTACTTGGATTTGCGTCCCGCTGATAATGTTGGTAATTACCGAGGTGTTAGGAAAGTTTGGATTGTCGGCTCCAGAAATGGGCTGTGAAAGGCTCCATCCAATTGAACAATTAGCCGTGCTGGAAAGATTTACAAGATTGCCTGAAGAGCTAGTAATTGTGACAGGGAATGAAATATCAGCGAAATCAGCTACGGTGTTGGTCTTGCGTTCTTGCAAAACAAATCCGTCATCGCTATCACCCAAATACAATTTATTGTCTACAGGATTCATAAATCCTGATGTGCTATTGAACGTCCAGTGGGTCCAAGCTTCTGTAATGTAGTTATAGACGTAGGAATTGGTAGCAACGGTATCCGTGCTTTGATTCATCGTGTAGAACAGATATTTTCTGTCGGCTGGGTAAGCTATTCCGAAAGAGAGCGCGTTGAAGTTTGAAAATTGCTGAATGGGCAACAAAGAATCTTCAATTGGAAAGTCAATCAGTTGGGGTGCAGCCTGGGTTACAGAAACAAGTCCTTGATCGGTGTAAGCGTAAATGCTGTCATCCAAAACGACCAAGGATTCAGGAGCTAAGAGAATGGTGTCTGGGTATGTGGGAGTCACGGTTAAATCTCCCGTATTTCCATTACCTGGAGGTGTGCTACCCGTCATGCGGAAAATTCCATCCGCTTTGAAAATATAGAGAGCGTCTGTGAGTGCTCCTAGTCCTAAGATGGGTTGATCGGCGGCACCGATAGGGAAAGCATTTGGACCTTGGGGAACTGCTTCAGGCTGATTTAATTTTGAGACGTATAAAGTGGCTGGTTCATTTGAATTGATTGTTGCGTAGCTTGTGCCAGATGATGGGACAGGTGGAAGGAATGCACCGCCGCGTGTGGAAGTGACAGAGAACGCGGATACTCCAATGGTTTGACCTTGAATTAAGATCTGACCAGGCAGAGATGAAGGTGTGGAGATATAGTAGGCGTAGATTAATGAGTTGGATGGATCTTGATTGATACAAGCGACAAGGTTACGCGCTGATGCATCAATGTTGCTGCCGACCGTTCCGCTAGTAATAATTTTGAATGTTTCAGTGGCAGGATTTTGGGTGGTGGTTGATGCTGTGTAGGTAAGGGTTGTGGCTCCAACTTTGAAAGAAATTGTGTCCGATGCTTGAATACCGCTAGGACTTCCAATACTGTCTATGGTTAGGTAAAGCTGTTGACGAGTTGTGATGTTCGCGTAGAACATCATTCCCTTCCAGAAAGCGTTGTAGAGAGCTAATGGAGGAATGTCATTTGTTTGGTCTGGACCTTGTTCATTAATATCCGTGTAGATAAGTGCGCCACGCAAACTGTCGGGCAATTCATCTTCAAACGTGACGAACTTATTGGTTAGATTTGTTGATGTTAGATTTGCCTGTCCGCAAAGGCTGAAATTAGAGCCTGGAGGGACAGAAATTCCTGATGTGGTGGATGTTCCTGTTTGATCGCTTCTGTATAGCTGCCAGAAGTAGGTGGTTGTGAGTCCGCTAGGAATTGAAAATTGGACATTTACGTTATCCGATGTGCCTAAAGATCCTGTATTTGAAACGGTATAGATTTCAGAGGGGCTACCTAATAGAAGATTGTTGTTAGCATCGTAATAACCAAAAATTGTCTGGTAGGCAGCGTTGGATTGACCATTAAACCAGCCACTTCCTGAACCTGCTAAGGCTGCGGTTCCATCAAGCCCTTGAGGTACACCTGCTAAGTAGGGACTGTTCGTAACGGTGTCAATCTTGTAAATGCCGTTTGAAGAGGTGAAATAAAAGTTTTTATTTACACCTTCAACACCATGAATCTTATAGGCACCTGTTGGAGGAGAAAAAGAACCTGTGTAGGCAGACCAAGTTCCTGCGCCATCACTGTCATAGGCAATGGTGGTTCCATAATGGATTAGAAGCTTAGACTGGAAAGAATTTATCCAGTCGATATACTGACCAGGGGATAAGGTTATCTTTGTGCCGTAGTAATTGAATCCACGGCGGGACTTAATAATATTGAAAGCATCAATCACACAATTGTCTGCAAGCTCTAAGGCTCCAGGCGATTGTGGATTCAAGGGGTTTTCATTTGTGTGAAGACCCGAAATGTTGAGGTTTGTAATTAACATTAGTAGGCGTTGGGGTAGTTGCCCATATTCCCGCGACCGACACCAAAGACGGTGTTTTTGTTGTTGAGGATTTTGTCTTCACCTTCCATGCGAGGTTGAAGAGATTTGTAATTGACCTTCATCTGTTCATATTTCTTTTCAGCGTTTTGAAGTCCTGCGGTATCACCGAGAGCCTCCACGCATTTCATAGTGGCGAGTTGGTTTAGAAGTGGATATGCGTCATAAGGAATTTGGGCAATACATCCCTGCATTGAGGGAGATACCCACTGATTGATTGCAATGTTGGTTGGCAATGCGCTGAAGGTTAGAGTGCTGCCACTGATATTGGTGAGCTGAACGTCATCCCCAACGCTGTCAAATGGAGGGTAGCCGTTGTAGAAATCAAACGTCATTCCAACTACCCAGTTTGTAGGCACGTTGGTTAATACGGCAGTGTTTGCGGTTGCGTTAAAACTTTGAACTTGTCCGCATACAGATGAGGAAACTAAGCTGTTAGGTCTGCGCTCATAAACGATCTGGAGTTTGTAGCTATTGTTAAGCCCAAGGTTTGGAGGAAACAAAATAACGTTGTTGTTCTGAACGTAATAACCATTTGGAAAAAATGGAGAGCTGTAGGGAACATAATTGAGTTGAATGTCCTCTAGGCTTAACTGAACAAGCTCCAGTAAATTGTTATTTGGATCTAATAGGTTTACTTTTCGTGTGGTCATACCGATTGCGCGGTATGGGATAGCGTAGGTAACTACGTTTTGAATGATTGGCGTTGTGTAGACAGTCTCGAAATACTCCTCTCTTGCGCTTCTAATAAATAGGGTGAGATCACTCCTAAGTTCACTGTCTAGAAATGAAATAAAGTCCACCTGTTGGAAAAGAGAAGGTGTTAGAGGACCGCTGAAACGCCTTTGTACGTCTGAAACAAGATTGTCTACGGTAAAATCCAGTAAAGGATTGTTGAAAGCCATTAGGTAGGCTCCTTAAGGTGTGAATGTGATGGGGTTTTACTGCGGGGGTACTACAGGTGAGGAACGATCTTAGCCGAGAATATCCTTTAGATCTTCTGGAAGTTCTTCATCATCATGCATTTCAGGTTCCATCTCTTCCTCTGGTTTCCCATGGGGGTGCATTGTTATTTCAATAACCGTTGCGCCGTGAACTGGTGCCTTAGCATCAGGTGCAGGAGAAGCTTTCTTCATAATATCGTCGAAGTCTCCACCGTCCATTTCATCTATTAGTTGCTGCAAAAGTTTTGAATCCATTTCGTGATCTGACATTTGTGTGTCTCCTTAATTTAGTGATGCTTGTTTTTAAAATCCAAAAAGTTTGGTGAGAATTTGTGCCATTGGTTCAGGTCCACGGAGAGCGTAAATGGTTACGTAATTGCAAGTGCAACCAAATGTATTTGCCGATAATGTAAAAGCGTTACCGCTAATAAATTGGGCTGCTATTTTTAATGGAAAAGAGGCTTTTGAAGTATTGCAGTCATCGCAATATACCGTTGCAAGCCCTGTGGTGTAATCTACTATTGGTGAATCTGTATCTTCATTTTGGACGTGCAACATAGTTTCTCCTTAACTGTTATTATTTAAAACAGTAACATTGCAATTGCTTGAATTTGAGTTAGCGAACTTGACCTGCAAAACGTTACTTGCTCCACCAGAGACAACCTGATACGTTCTTGCTCCACCAGACCACCCCGCTGCATTTATTGATGAAATAACCGTTGGTGTAGTAGCAGAATTTGGGTAATGAATGAGGTCAGTTGCAACACCAACACCACCTGTATAAGCGATAAGAGCGAAATTGGTCCAATATAAACAATCTGCGATTGTGATAAATGAAGTATTAACACCTGCTGTATCTCGACTGGCTATTTGAAAACCACCATTATCTGAACTTACACTAAAAGAACCAATTGTTGCAGATGAAGTACCTGATGTTGTTAAACTTAAAGCTGCAATACCTGCGCTAGTAGGTTTAGCAAATACTGCAACAAGTGAACCTGCTGTATTAACAGCAGATGCGGCATATATAGAAACATTCGATGCGCTTGTGGTTGAATTTATATTTATATTAGCTACGGAATAAGATGCATTTGGAATTGTGCCAGCACTCGTTCTATTGTTACCGATATAAAATGTCTGACCACCTTCTACATAAGCATTCGTTGTCCCACCTAAAAGCTGTAAAGCAGAACTTGCTACGTTAAGACTTAAATTACCGCTTGTGTCCACATTTAATAACGATGTGGGAGTAAAGGAATTCCCAACGGTGAGCCCTGCATTTCCGTCAATTTCCAAAGATCCAGATGATTTACGAATTCTAAATGCAGATGTTGCATCGGCAATAACGCTTGAGCCATTAAAATGAGCATCAAAATATTGTTGGATGTTATCCGCTGCGAAGGTGAGAAGACCCCAATTTCCAGAACTACCAGATGAAATATTTAATTGATCACCAGAACCAGAACTATCTGATAATTTATAAAGTCCCGTTAGAGAGGCACCGCTTGCATCACTTAGAGTTGTTGAGCCTGAATAATATGAAAGGTGATTTGTTGTGCCGCTTGAGATTGTTCCGCTACCGCCTGGAGCCCATACCAAGGTTGCTGTGCTTCCATCCGTTTGTAAGAAGTAACCATTTGTTCCACGAGTAGAAGGCAGCGTATAAGTTTCTGCACTTGTTAACGGAGTAGAAAGGGTGATACTACCTGCACCGTTAGATACAGATATTTGATTTGTTGTCCCTGTTAATGTGCCGAGTGCTGGAATAGTTCCTGTGGAGCCAATGAGCAATTGACCGTTAGTAGGTGCAGATGTGGATGTGATTACACCACTCGAATTACTATAGAGCATAGTGCTATCGGTTAATGCGGCAAGCTTTGAAACGGCAATAGCGGCAGAGCTACTTACGTCGGCATTAACAATTAGGGAAGATGTCAATTGACCCGTTGTAACTGTGTTGTGAACGATGCCAGCCGTAGACAAAGATGAAAGGGTCAAACCCGAAAATGTTGGGCTAGAACCTGTTCCAATACCTTGAGGTGTAGATAACGTTACGGCACCAGTTGAAGCAGAGGCAATGATTTCATTAGCCGTTCCAGTAATTGAGGTGACTGGTCCCGCGCCTGAAGGTGAAATAATATTCCCGTTCCACAAAAGATTGTCGCTGCTATCTTTGGATAGAGCAATATTCCCGCTGTTGGCATTATTTCGGAAATCAATCGTATCGCTAGATGCAAGACGCAAAACACCAGCACTGGCAATATTAGAGGTGCTTGATTTGTAGTAGGGGCTGATGAGACCGAAACCATTTGCACTAAAATTAACGTCTGAAAGGATTGAGAAATTCCCGCCAGCTAATTGCAGGGTTGTAGAAGCTACCTGCGTAGCGAACTTGGTTGCATTATTGCCCCATCCCGTTTCCCCCGTTAGGGGATAAGGAATAGTTACTCCTGATACGACCACATTAATAGGCATAGTTTACTTCCTTAGATTCGATTGGTTGAATTACAAGCCTTGTGAGAGGGTAAGAGGGGCGGTTTGAGATCCACCTGTCAATAATCCTGATCCAGAAACTGATCCGTGGGCTGAAATAGCAATCGTAACTGCATTTCCGAGATTTCCAGGGACCAAGCAAGTAATCAAGGTCACACCAGAGCTAGAACTTGATGCGCTTACACATCCAACGATGAGAGTTGAAGTATCGGCATTAATTTTTGCCTGAAGGTTTAAAGCGGCTGCTGCATCTGACCCACCAATATTAAATTGCTGTGCTCCAGAAGCACCTGAAGTTTTGGCTGTGTACACACGACCATTTACGGTTACTGTGTCATTGTTTGCAATGGAGCTAAATGTAATGGTTCCAGTAGCAGCGACTGCACTTGCACTGTAAACCAAATATCCAGCACCACCACGAACAGAACCAGTTCCAATGCGTTGAATATAATCAGCAACATCTCGAATGGCATAAGATGCATCGCCTGTTCCATTTAAATTAGCTAGGGCTGCGTTATCTGTACTTACGACTACGACGTTAGCAATGTTGTTTGCCATTTGAGACTCCTTAAATTTTTTTAAATTGAAGGGGTTTTTGGTTTTTAACCAGGTCCATCACCCCAAACCTTTTTAAAACATTACAGCTTAGGCGTTTACGATGTTGTTGATCTGAACGAAACGGCATGGTGCAGTTTCTGCAAACAATGCTGTATCGGAGAATAAACGTGTTTCATAGCCCATTGAGGAAGCTAGAGGGAACAAATAATTCTCTGGATCGGGCATACCGTAGTTCCAAGCCATTTCAACTGACCCAATACGTTTTAGACGTTTGATGGGTACGATGTACGAAAGGTTGGGCTTACAGTAGCTGTGAACTTGAATTTCTAGTTTTCCATTGCTGGACCAGAAAGTAATGTTCTCTGCACCGTTTACGAATTCCTTACCGCTGTCTTCGATGTAGCGTCGATTTGCAGCTTCACCAGATACCAAGTTTCCATAAGTAAGAGGAGAAGTGACTACGACTGCATCTTCAACCAAGCCACGACCTACTGCGACGTTGACGGCTGTTTGAAGTTTACCGAAGGTGAGAGCTTTAGAACTTGCGGAATACTGAACACCATTCCATGCGGAATAGTTAGCAGCATTGATACCCCAAAGTGTTCCAGTGTTGGAAGCAATTTGATCAATACCAGAGAATTCAACCCCGTAGGCTCCATTCAAGTAAATCGTTAGATTTGTGCCTGAAAGTCCTTGTAGAGCTGTGGTCCCAGTTGTAGTACCTGTGACAAGCAAATTTCCTTGTGCGTAGTTGGATGTGGAAGGTGTAACGGTTGTTACGCTAAATACAGAATCTGCACCGCTAGAAACTAACGAGGTTCCATTGTAGAACTGGATCTGCATCCCTTCTGCGCCGACTGCGAAAATACCAGGTGCAAAGTCCTGAACTGTAATGGTTGTTGTTGTGCTGGAGGTGTTAGAGAAAGCAATTGTTCCAGTAGAACCAATGCCTGAACCACCGTAAAGAGAAGTGATTTCAATAAAACGAGCCATTTGGTTGTACATGTTCTTCGTCAAAATATCGAAGAACTCTTCGACTGCTTGTTCTGTGCTGGCTGAACGTGTCAATGCTTCAAGACCGAACTGTGCTCTTAGAAGAAAGAACTCCGAAGCGATTGATGCGTTTTGCATGTTGATAGCAACACTGTTGTTGAGGCTTAGAGGAAGTGTTGAAGTTGTATTACCAACGGTGAGACCTTGTTCACCTGATAAAAGCGTAGGTACGTTGAAAGTGCTACCTAATTTTTCTTTGGGTGAGAATTTGATGCGGCTAAATAGTGGTGCGTTGTCGGGAACAACTACATCAACCATTTTGCTGTAGCGGCTTTTAAATAAACCGTTAAGCGTAGAGTATGTATCTTGAGATGCCATATGTGACTCCTTGAATTTTTAAATCCGTTTTTATGTTGACCTTGAGGAAGGCTGTGATCGCTCACTTATTTCACGGGGTTATTTTCAGGAAGGTTAAAACTCGTCTCATTGCTGAGCTTGGAGTACTTTCTGTACTACGTCTTCATTAGCACTACTTCGTTTTTAGGGATTTATAGTAGAAGGGAACTTCAAATTGCTGGTGTGATTTACTTCTGACCCTTTTGCTGCGCCATAAAATCTTCCCAAGAAAGCTTTCGCTTTTCTTTGGCTTCCTTACGGACAGTGGGTTTAATAGTGGTGGTTTTTTCTTTTTTCTTGATGTTGTATTTTTCGACTAAATACTTTCGTACACGCTCAACTGTTTTTGGACCAAGAAATTTAACCAGCTGCTCGTCATCTTCTAGCGAATCCGCGTAATAGTTGTTGGATTCATAGTAGAGCTGTTCAATTGCTGAAGCAATGACCTGTGGGTTGTATGCTTGTTTGCGATTGGCTGCGGCTTGCATGAGTCGTGCAGTCTGGGCGACGGTGTATTTTGTCTTAGGAACCTTTGCTGATTTTAAAATCTCTGTAATTTGTGAATCCAAACGTTGTAATGCTGCTTTGTTGGCTGCATCCTGTTTGGCTTTATTCTCTTGTGCTTTGCGTCCCTCTTCAGCACGTTCTAGTTCAGCTGCGCGGTCGAGTTTCTTCTGAAGCTCTAATTGTTCTGGAGACATTTGCTGCTGTTGTATTCTTTTCCAAAGAATCTTTTCCATTGCTTCAACAAGCTTTGGATTCTTAATAATGTCTGGGTGTGACAAGAGATCTGTTGGATCACCTTTTGTAAGTGCTTCAACCATTGCTTGAGCCGTTTTCAAAGGCATATCAAACTTACGTTCTAATTCAGCGGCTTGCTGAAATTTCTTATCAGCTGCGGTAGCCTTCTGTTTCCAATTAATAATGTCTTGTTCAGACAATTCCTCTTCGCCAATCTTGAAACGTTTTGGTTCAACTTTAGGAGCATCCTTACTGACTGGTGCTTTAGAATCTGCTGGAGCTGGTGCAACTGCGGGTGCTGGTGTGCCTGGATTTCCTGCTGGTGTATTTGCCATATCTGTTAATTCTCCTCCGAATTATTTAATTCAACGTCCTGACGTATGCGGGAACGGCATTTAAAATTCCTGTGATGGTGAGAGCGTGACCGCTTCCTGGGGCTGTCCAGCTTACTTGTAGGTATGCGTAATCAATTGGACCACCAAGTTCAAGCAAACCGATTGTTGAAGTGCCAGAAACGGATAATGTTTTGCTGGTAGCGAAGGCAACAAAGTTCACATTATCGTTACTGATCTTAAGTGTGATCGTGGACGTGTCGCTTGATGCGAAAGTGCAGTTCAGCTGTAGCGAAGCGGCATAAACTTGATCCATGTTGTAAACAAAAGTGCCTGAAGATGTAGTGGCTGAAGCAATTGTTGTGGTTGATAGATAGGGTGGTGAGGTAAGTTGTGTCATTAGATAGATTTCCTTTGGGTTAAATTACAAACCACCAGTTTTGTTATTGAATGGTTGTTTGGTAAGAGGGTTTGTTGGCATTCGTGTAGCTGCTGCTTTTTGTTGGATCACTGCATTTGGTGCGCCTGTCCCAGGATTTTGACCTACAGCACCTTTGGGTTGAACGCCTTTTGGTTTGCGCTGTGGCATATTGGCTATTGGAGGTGCTGCTTCTCCAGGTTGTCCTGGGGCTGCTGGTCCATGATTCAAAACTGGTTGAACGAATAAGCCAGCTAAAATTGGATCTAACATTTTGAGAGCTTTTAGATGCAGCTGTTGATGAGCGTCATAGGCTTGCTTGATGTGTGGAATTTGTCTCATTTTTGGATCTGCCATAACAGGCTTATGACCTTTGAGATGGGTAACGTGATCGTCATCGGCATTTACTATGGGCACGTCGCCGTTCATAATCATTTCGTTCTCACCCTTGATCAAAAGAAGTTCTGCTTCATCACCCTCGTCTAGAATTTTAATATTTCCTGTCTTAACGACTTCTAGGTACATCTTGGGGTTGAGAATTTGACCTGCTTGGATTAGATCGGATGCCATTTGCATACGTCCTGCTGTCGTGGTGCTTAAAGGATTGATTTCTTCACACTCGACGCGATACACACCATCAATCTGATCGGCTGTGAATTGATCCAGATAGGATTGATTGGCAATACCTGAAATCATTGCAATGCGTGGGGTCTTTGAAAATTTCTTAACAATGTCGATGAGAGCACTACCAACGTCTTCAACCATCTTGGAATAGGCTTGCTGTGGGCTGCTGTTGAAATTAATGGACTGTGAGGCTACCAGTGCGAGAGCGGAACCGCTTGATAAGTTTGCTGGTGTCTGACCGCGCACAACTGCGTTTACGCCTGAAAGGGTTTCTAAATCCCCGCGCAACTGATTAATCATGTTGAATACTTCTGGGGGTGTTGCACAGAGCTGTAAAGCTTCTGGCTTCATGTTGTTGGTGACGGTAGGATCAAAGTCGATGATGCGTAGGGCACCACCAAGGCTTTGCCAGTTGATTGCGCTGCCTTTAGGCAAGAGGATGTTCTGGGTGCCGAACATCATTTCGTTGCTTAGCGCGGCTGTATATAAATCGTTGATTGCTTCTTGGACGGCTAAAAGTTCAAAACCTACGGTATATCCGTAAGCGGAACCAACTTGAACCATTGAAGCCATACGATGTAAAGGAATCTTTGAATACTGAAGCTCACCGTCATCAAGCCATGTGCCATCTTCTAAAAAGACAAACTCACGACCGTCTGGTACGGCTAAATCCTTTTTGTGGTAGAAGGTAAAATAAGGAACAACATCGGTATCCATCTCATTGATGGGATGTCCAAGACGTTTGTTTTTAATGAGGCTTGGGTTATTTGAAATGCCTAAGATCTTTTCGATCTTGTCTGGGTACATTGCTGCAAGCTGGTATCGGTTTTTCCATTTACGGACGATGATCCAATCCAGTTTTTCCCAGCTATCTACAGCTGTGTCAAAGAAAATATCTAGTGGGCTGATTACATTTATTTCTACGTCACCCTCATGCATCATGTGACCGTTTGCAGGATTGGGCATGGTTTCTTCGCCTAGATGTTCATTCCACTTCACTTCAATAATCCCGCTGCCGAACATGAAGGAATAAAGCGTTGCTGTCTTAAACTGACTTTCTAAATCCTTTTCCTTGAGCCAGTAATTCAAAAGACCGTCGGCAATCTTGCATTGAGCGAGAGATTTGTAATCCGTGTTGATGGGTTTTGCTTTTAAGGCTGGACGTTGGTTAGTGACTGAAATAACCAAGTGCTCTAGGATGTTCTGATAGTGGTTGATGAAAATCTTTGTGAATTGACCTTTTGTTCCAGCGGCAAGTACACGACCTAGCGACAACTGACCGTAGTAGTAATTCATGTAGCTTCTGCGGTAGAGCGCGTACCTTCCTTGCTGCAATTGGAAGTTGCTGAAATCATCGGTAAGAGCGACTAAATCAATGGCTAAGTCATCGGCATCTTCATTGCCGATGTACTCATTCATTCGTGCCATAAACTTGTCATTGGGAAGCATTGGTGAGGACGTATCGGCTGCTGGAATAGAAATTCCTGCATCACTAGAGGCAGAGATAGCCTGTGGATTGGGGGAAGCTGGTAACATTAGGGAGACCTTTTACGACGAGTTTTTTATTTAGGAAGGATTGTTTCGAGGGTGTCTACGCTGCTCCATCCGAGGATGGATTTCATGCGCTGAATATCCGTCTTAATTGACTGAAGTTCTAAGGTAACGTCGCGCTCTTGTTTCTTTTCGAGCACTTCTACGCGGGAGAGAATATTTTCTAGAAGATCCGTGTAACGGACATCACGTTCATTTTGTTTAGAAATAAACGCTTGCACTTGTGATGTGGTCATTTTGTCTGGGAATTTACGATCTAGCCAACTGGCAACGGCAAATAGAACCTTTTTCATTAGAGAAGCCCCTGTTCCTGCATGAGCCAGGACATTGCTTTATTCTCACTGCCATAGCGGGTGTCATCCGTATAGATTTCAAATTCCTCAAGCACTTGACCTTTGTAAACGCGAATGCCAATTGGATGCCAAAGACCATGGCTCCCACGGCGCAACGTGACGAATAGTTCTGATTCTGTTTTCTTTAAAATCAATGTGGGTGCAGTGTCATCTACGACCGAATCTTTTACTTCTTCTTTTTTAAACATTCTTTAATTCCTCCAGAAATTTGTGATGGGAGATCCCGTAAGTAACGCCGAATCTTTTCTAACCTTGTAGGTGGTTTCAGCTGTTCAATTGCAACGCCTGTATCTTTTAAATATTCCTTAATGTCGGTTGAGTATTTGGCAGATGAGAGAAGTTCAATTGGCGGCTTTATTTCTTCAGCGATGCGTTTGAAGGTGTCATTATCCATTCTGCTTTTCCACCAGGTTGTCTTTAACTACTTGCTTGGCTGTTTCCAATTCTTCCAGGCTGATTAGGTTATTCTTGTCAAACAACATGTTGAGTGCGCCGATATAAATGCCTTGAGCTGCTACAACGTTTTTTAAATTGTTTACTTCATTTTCAAAAGTGCGGCATTTCACAATTAGCTCTTCAAGTTTTTCCTCAACCTTTTTTTCTCTGTCATCCTTGAATACATAGGTCATTTTTAAATTCCTCCGAATTTAGATCGCTTACTCAAATGGGGTTTCTTTTCTGGCTGTGGAACATCAGGCACTTTTTGCTCTTTAACTGCTTTGCCTTTTGGTGCGGGTTTAATTGTGACGCTGGCAAACTTGCCTTTGATGCCGTCATGAAAATATTTGCCTGGGGATGGTGAGGCAATCAAATCCGTAAAGCTCTGTGGGTACACCATGATGTACTGCTCGACATGACCATTTAAAAATTCAATCGTGAGACGTAGGTTTGTCTGGTCATAAGAAGCAGTGCTTAGGTAACTGCTCTTTAATGGGATAACTTGGTTCTGACCTTGGGTAACTGGAGGAATATCTGAAGGGACATCAGCCATTAGAATGTCTCCCCAGCGGGAATTTTCATCCAGTCTTCGATGGGCAAGACGGCTTCACTTATTTCAACCCACACCCCATCTTTATTGAGAACCTTTTTCTTGTCCGTGTTGTAGACCAGGACAAATTGTCTGTCGTCATGCCTTTCTTCTAAATAATTAAGGTTGGAAACCTGTTCACCGCATTCCGTACAAAAGAAAGCAGCTGAATTGAGTAATGCTTTTAATTTGTGGGTGTGTAATATCCTGGCTGTAATCATTATCCTCTCACTAGATCTGCAACGAAATAAGCTATCTGCGTTCCGTCCCTGTAGCACCACAAGTACCCGCCACCATACGTCAAAACAAAATGGTGTTTGTAATACATCCCGCACTTGCAGCACTTGGTGACAGCACGTTCAACGGGGAGACGTTTGTTGTTGATGGGAACCAGCTTGGCTCCTAAAGGAATATCAGGCACAGCCATTACTGGTTCTCTTCCTGCAAGCAACTTGGTTTCTTATTAAGTAAATGGTCCAGCTTGTCCAACTTAAGCTGCCTCTGGTAATCTAAATTGGCTTTCTGCTTTTCAATAAAATGGGTTTGTTCGTGGCTATATTTGGCTTTGCTGGAGACATTCATTTTGCAGTCGTGACATTTGTTTAGCATCGGCATTTTCCTTTTGGGTGAATAGGTACTCCAGATATTCCAGGTTGTCTTTAAAATAGTGGGTGCATTTACAGCCTTTGACGTTGCACTGCCCAAGTTCCAAACATTTACCTTCCCCGAAATACATGTGGGCAATATTGAAGTGGTCACATACCTTGCAGCGCATTAGAAACTTCCGTTTAGATCTTTTAAATTACGCATGGGATCAAACAGGTTGTGAACGCCAAAAGCTTTTTCTAATTGGACCTGTTTGGTCTTCTCATCAAGACCTGGGTAGAACATGGTGTTGGGATCAAATTTAAATTCAGGTGGGATGGGATTTTCATTCCAAGCCACATTGCGTATGGCATAGATCAATGCCATTAGCTCATCAAAGTGGGTTCCAAATTGATCCTTATCTAGTTTCTCTCCCACCTCATCCCATATGGCACTTTCTAAATGACTGATTAGGTATTTGCATTCAGGCGACACTAAAAGCTGTCCTCTATTCACCAATTCCCTAAACTCATTCACCATGGCTCTTAGAGATTTCTTGCGAACGCCGAAAAATTGAAAAGGTTGGTATTTGTTTAGCTCATTCAGAAAGATTGGATCTGCACTATCCCCCACCATCCTGTGTGCCTTCCATCCCTTACCCCATAGGGCATCGGCTTTGGCTTGGATAGCCTGGGTGATAATGTCTGACCTTACCTGCTTTTCCTTAAACCTAAGTTCACCCTCAACCTGTATAAGGTTCTCCCTGAAATAGTGGGTGAATAACACAATGCCTGTAGCATCTCGATAGCCTGAATCCAGCCCTAGGTAGTGACGGTAGAACTGATAAACCTCTGGTTGGGGGGTGACTGCCTTATATTTACTTGCCCACTCTGGTATGACCTGCTTGCTTTCATCTATGACCCATTGGCAAAAGAACTCACGCTTTGCATTGATGGAATCTATACCGCCCAACTCATCAATAAATTTATTTTGAATGTCTAATGGGTAGTGGCTATCCCTGATCGTGTATTCGGAGTAGGTACCCTCTACCTTGGCTTTCTGGCAATATTTATAAAAGGGATGATTGTTTCCTTCACGGCTAGGGGTAGAGAACATTATCAGGTGCCCCCGCCTAGCTAATAATGTTGGGATTAAAATTGCGTCTACAATGTTGTCTAGGTTCTTAATTGAGCCAGCTTCATCAATGAGCACAAGATCGAAGCTGAAGGATTGCAACGTTTCATATGAGCTACCAGTACCCTTGGCTAAACCCGCGAAAATAATTTTAGATCCATTTCCAAAGACCATCTGGGTATCGGTGAGTTTTGGACGTAGGGTAGGGGGGCAACTAGCGAAAACAGTTTGAAAAAGCTGCTGGATATATAAAGACAAGGCTCCGACTGTCGGAGCTACAAACCCTATTAACGTATCTGGATTCTTAATGCATAGCTCACTAGCGATGAATAAACCTAAAGTACTCTTACCTAGTTTACGGCTGCTGCAAACGGTGCTTGTTGTACTCTTAAACCTATTAGCTTTCCAGTTGTGATAGATCTTCTTTTGGGATTCGTTTAAAAGGAATTCAATATCCCCGCGTTCCCATAGCTCACTGTTTCTACGTTGTTCTAATTCCTTATTAAGATCCTCTTTCGTAATGTCATTCATTTAGCTGTAATGTTTACCCCGTAGCAAACTAGTAGAACGGATTGATTTATAGACTTTTTATAATTGAGGCTAGAGAGAACATTTCCTAGGTTCAGTAATGCTCTAAATGAATGGCGGCTAAAACTTATTGTTATCTACTACTGTTTTAATCTAGCGGTGAAAGACTTAAAGAATTACTCTAGATTTACTCAATGTAATAAGGTTAATTAGAATCTTATTGAAGGTGGCTAGAATGACCTATAACAAGATTAAGCTAGTTAGATATGAAACAGATAGAATAATTGAACCTAGATTAACTCTGTGCGTCTGGATTGATTATAGGAGCATCATTAGAGATTGATTTAACGCTATCATTCTTATCTACTGTATTAAGTAGCTTAATTAGCTCTTCAGTAGGCAAACCCTTAAGGTATTCTTCTTTAGATTGGTTCACGTTCTCATTGATGCTATGAACCTCTTTGACGGGCTTAGATTCGGCGTAGGATTGAAGCTCAAATAAGATAGTTATCTTCTCTTTTGCCGTCGTAGAATCAGCTTTGAATATTTTAATCAGCTCTTCGATAGGATTAATACCCTGTTCCGCTAGAATCTCTTTGCATTTCTTGATAGAGACCTTTCCAGCTGGTCTACCTTTAGGATTAGCTGGAGCCATACCTTTAACCCAGTTGGGATTAGCCATAAATTAAATACCTCATATATATTACATTATTAGAACAATCTATAACACACTTATCTAGTCGTATACTTAACTACTTGCCTGGTCTAATCTGTTACAAGTGCCATTCTAAGCACTACACGCCATATTTAACCTAGTTATAAGCTATTACATAATAGATAAGTTTACTTTACTAGTTAATGTATCAATGTTACATATCTAGTGTAGTAGATTAGTCTATGTAACTAGGAGCCTACTCAATGAAAACATCTAATAGAAATTGCCGTGAGCTGGTTAATCGGTTTGAGACCTTTAAAGCTTCTCATCTATTCAGTGAACGTTCAGAAAATCTTTATGTGGTTTATTCCTATGGCTATCACTTTCCTATGTGGATAGCGGTTATCAATCCTGTTTCATCCGTTGCTAAGTGGTACGGCAATAAAGACAAATATTCTGTTTCTACCTCTCGTCATGCTTCGCAGTCTAGACCGTCTGGGGAGATTGAATACCTCTCTACCGATGGAATGAAAGCAATCTTATTTAGTCAACGGGAAGCGGCTTAAATGCTTTTGCACATCTTGAAAGTGGGGCTGTGTGTTATTGCATGGTCCCTAATTATCGGGTTTGTGCTGGCAATCTTCGACGAGTATTTTTAATAGGAGAAAATAATATGCGAACCATTGAAACCATTGTTTATAAATTTGATGAATTGTCCGACGCTGCAAAGGAACGCGCTAGGGATTGGTATAGAGAATTTGCCCTAGATTATGAGTGGTGGGAATTCACCTATGAAGACGCGGAACGTATCGGGCTCAAAATATCTGAATTCGATACCTACCACGGAAACATAAAAGGGAACCTTCTAAAATCCGTTGGTGAAGTGTGCGGCTTAATCTTACAAGAGCATGGTAAAGATACCGACACTTACAAGCTTGCACAAACCTATTACGCACGGAAACGCACGGCTCATCCTTATGACGTGGAAGACTTCACGCATGATCTACTTGAAGAATACCTTTCAATGCTACGGCAAGAAGTGGACTATCAATTAAGCACTGAATGCGTCGATGAGTCCATACGGGCTAATGAGTATGAATTTACAGAAAGTGGCAAACCATCATGAGCATTGACCCTATTATGAAAATCTGCGAAAAGTTCCACCTTGTGGCTGGTATGCCGTTCCTTCTTAAAGAACTGTATCACCTTGGGAAACACACCCTAGTACATGGGCGGCAATGGCTGAAGCTAAAATAAAAACCTCAAAACTATAATGCAAAGTAGTTATATAGGGAATACCCTTGGCTTAGACTGGCTGGGGGTTTTTCTTTTCATAAAGGAATTCTAAATAATCCAGATTGTCCGTCACGTAGGGGTGATCACCTTCATATGGTTGACTTAAGATGCATCCCAAAAATGTTTTGTGGCATATTATGCAGGGTCTTCCATCATCATCAAAGTAAGCCATACGTTACGACTTCTTTAAAAACTCTAGCAGTTCAGCGGCTAAGGCTTTAGGGTCTTTAGGTTCTGATGCTGGGGTGACAGTATCAAAAGATACGATAAGCTTTAGCAGTTCAAGCTTAAGCCCCTCACTCTCTGTAGAGCGGTAAAGCGTGATAGCTTCATCCTTAGGGTTAAATCGGGCTGTAGTGGGATCTAGGACCATTTTTGTAGGCACGATTATTTTGACCCCTCAATAGGGGCGACTGTAGCCAAAATGTCATTTTCCAAAACGATTTCTGTTTGCTGGGCTACTGCTGGTGCAGCCGTATTAAGAGCGGCTGATAAAGTTTTAATCTCTGCATCTAGGTTCTTGATCGTACTTTCTAAGAAGTTGACCCCATCAACTACTTTAAGGCTTGCACCACCTGGAATCATGGCAACAAGCAAAATATCATGGATCTGTGCTAACTGCTCACGTACATTAGTCTTCTCTAGCAGCTCTTGTGAGTTGGTCATTCGTTTCCTCCAAAATTTATGTCCCTCTACACATATGTTTGGTTGTCAAGTCTAAAAGATGAGTTGTAGTTGAGATAAACTTATCTACATAAAATAATTTGTAACAATTTCGTAAATATTAAGTAGATAAGAATAAAAAAGTATAATATTTCCGCGCTATAACGTAAGGCGCACAAGTTTAAGGCTTGACAGCACTCCCCTTTAGCAGAAGTGCCTCACTAAATCTATATCTAAACAATATGTTGGTGGCGAAAAACACATTATCGTGTTATATATGTAATACAAGGAGAAATACAATGAGTTGGTCTAAAACAAAACCACATTATTATAAATGGATCATTCCCACTACACACCAAGTGGATGAGAGTGACGTATCGAAAGGTGTATACAAGCGGATGAACAAAATAGAGAAGAAGGCATTCAACACGTATTACAAGGCTTTAGACGCTCTTGGGATTCATTATGAGAATATGTGTCAAGCTCAAGTGGTTAGGGTGTCAATTCCTAAGATAAACGCTACTGTAGAGGCTTCTGTAGTGGACATCAAAGCGAATAAGCAGATTCTAATGTGGGGTAAGGAACTGAAAGCTTACCTACCCTTGGATAAGTGGACACCCGTAGACAATACACCTGCCGATTGGAAAGAGCAGCTTAGAGCCATTAAGCCACCTGTTAAAAAATCAAAGAAGAGTAAGAAGTTTGATCCTTATGCTGCTGGTAAAGGTCAAAGATATACAGAAGAAGGTCTAAGGATGATTGAAGAGCAAAGGCAAAATAGACTTGCAATGAATAACGTATCAGCCGTTGAAGTTGACCCAAAGACGGAAAGCTAAACGCAAAGCGTTAATCTTTGTTGGTGTTATAGATGTTGAAGTTTATATCTATTATCTATAAGGGCATTTCTAAGACGGTAGCATCTAACATATATCTAAAAGCATCTAACAAAATCAGCCAAAGCATCTAACAAAAAGCACAGCATCTAACATTAGATTTCTTTAACAACACAGGTAATCTTGAATTCTAAGACGGTAATGTGCTTCAAGAAAACATCTTAACTAGTTAGACTTGAATTCAAAAAAGGAGAAACAAACAATGGACACAACACCTGAACAAAAGCACCAGTGGTACGTCAAGAACAAAGAAGTTCTTAAAAAGCGCAGACAAACAAAAACACTACATACCCCAAAAGGATATTTGTGCTTTGTGTGGAAATATTATGACGGCAAGTTTCTAAATGAAGGCAGAGTATTTCCAATACCTAGAAAAATGTGGATTGAATATTGGATTTCAAACATCTTATTTCAAGCAGCTTTCACAGATTGGAAGATGACTGGCTTCAAGTATGAAGAAAAACCTTGCATCACCAAGACGCATAAAGAAGCTGCATATGTATTGCAGGACATGGTTATCAAGCCATATAGCCAAATTAAATAAGTAGTTAAGTTTAGACTTGACAGCCTACCCCATTAGTGAGCCCTCACTAATCTGTAATTCAAGGAAAGTAAAGAAATGACATGTAGCTATTGTGAACGTGACGTAAAAGAACAACTAAAAAAGAATTTGTGCAAAGAGTGCTTGGGTATCCAGAACGATATTCAGAAAGAAAAAAATAAATGGCACTTCATCGCTGGCAAAAATTCTACCCATCAAGAAAGTGGTGATTAAAAAATGACGAGGATATTTTATGAAAGGAACAAAAAAGAAAAAACTTATAGTGATGTTGCAAGAGTTGTTCACACCTCTAGAGTCTGAAATAAATCCAAACACTGCCGAACTAGATATTTCCTACTTCCAGCGGATGCAGAAAATCCGTGATGGGTGGGCAGACAATGAAGATAGCTATCTGGATGACTACGGCATTCTGCAAACCAAAAACGCTTCCAAGGAATATTTATCGAAAGAATCATGGTTTGAAAATTCCAACTCCATTGAGCGTCACGCTGACAGATGCACCTTGAATGATGCGGTCGATGTTGAGAAGAATAAAAATAAAAAGGTCGTGGACCTGCTTGATGTTCTTATCGCAATTGATGAGATGGAAAATACAGTCATGGGCGAAGCTCTTAAGTACGGGCTTAAGCGTGATTTGCGAAAGAACCTTGATCTTAAGGCATTGGCAACGTTGAGCCCTGATGAAGCAGATATTTACTCAAGGTGGATGGGTGGTAAAAGCCAAACCGAGATAGCCAAAGAAAGAGGCACAAGCAGACAGGCTGCTTGGGATAGCTTTAAACGTATCACCGTAAAGCTATCTGGTGGGGGTGCGCTCTAATGTTTACCTGGGACCTTTATATAGATGAGTGGAACCGTGGAATATTAAGAATTAATGACTACACCCGCTGTTTAGAACTTGGACAGGTTATTAAGGGAACCAACAATAAGTTTTTTAAGGTGTCGGATCTTAAAGAGCTTGCCAACAACAACCAACTCACTCTAGAGCCAGCTACAAACCTTGAATACCTAGAGTCACGCTGGGAACAAAAGGAGATGCATGTATGAAA
>Ga0206844_10049_pt1 | contig 43828 bp, 32 predicted proteins | sample Alteio_BWOrgCont_22_FD_152907 | JGI IMG/M metagenome (GOLD analysis project Ga0206844, IMG submission 152907) | Enriched cells from forest soil in Barre Woods Harvard Forest LTER site, Petersham, Massachusetts, United States -... | ecosystem: Environmental > Terrestrial > Soil > Temperate forest >...
AAGGTCGAATCTTTCGGCCATTGTCCATTACCTTGATCTCCGCGGTGATCGGCGGACAGGTCGGCGCGTTGATTTTTATTCCTCCGCTTGCATGTTTGATTCCCGCGGGCGCGCAAAAGCCGGCCTACCTGGAACCCTTTTTGGCGGCCGTTTTACGGTATTCCCAACGGATGGCCGAGCGTTTAGCCAAGATTCGCCATTTGGCGCTTTGGAGCGGCGCCGCTTTTGTTTTGGTCATCGGGCTTCTCAATGCGGGTTTGGGACGGGAGTTTCTTCCGTCCTTAAATGAAGGCGCGCTCTGGATTCGGATTTTTTCACCCAGCACCATCTCGCGCGAAGCGGCTGTTGACCTTGGTCATGCGGTACGACATGTTCTGCGTCAAATCCCGGAAGTGACGAATGTCGTGTGCCAAATTGGCCGGCCAGATGACGGGACAGACATTAACGGTTTTGACGTGGATGAGATTCTCGTTGAGCTGACGGATCCGGCGCATTGGCGCACGGCGTATTCGATTGAAGGATTCATTAAAAAATGCCAGGAACGTCTCGCCCCATTTAAAGGCATGGATTTTGAATATTCGCAGCCGATCAAAGACAACGTGGATGAGGCCATTAGCGGCGTCAAGGGAGAGTTGGTGGTTAAAGTATTTGGCCCCAAGCTCGAGGAATTACAAAAATATGCGTCCGCTATCGCGGAGGTGATCAGCAAAGTTCCCGGCGCCCAGGATGTCGCGGCCGATCAACTTTTTGGTCAACCCGAATTGCGCTTCACGATGGATCATTCCATGCTCGCGCGTTACGGGTTGCAGGTGACGGATGCGGAAGATGTGCTTGAAAGCGCGCTTTTGGGAAAGCCGGCCACTAAAATGATCGACGACCAGGGTCGGTATGTCGACGTGCTTGTGAAGCCGGATCTTCCCGAGAATCCTACGAAAAGCCTGCTGACGGCGCTGCCGATTGCGACCCCGGGCGGTGCGCAAATCTCGCTCGGAGACGTCTCTCAAGCGGAGCTGGCCGAAGGCGTCGCGCGCGTATTCCATGAAACCGGCGAACGGCGCAGCGCCGTAAAACTTTCCGTGCGCAGCCGCGCCGTCGTGGATTTTGTGGCCGCAGCCACGCGCGCGATTCGCAACCAAGTGCCGATTCAATCGCCCTACCGCTTTGAATGGGCGGGTTCTTTTGAAAATGCGGCGCGCGCATCCCATCAGCTCGTCCTCATCGTGCCGCTGTGCATTGCGGCGATGATGGTGATTATTTACACGTGGTTCAAACGCTGGCACACGGTCGGGCTTTTATTCTGGGAAATTCCTTTTGCGCTCGTGGGAGGTTTGACGGCCCTGCGTATCGCCGGGCTTTACTTAAGTATTTCAGCGGCGGCGGGCGCTATTGTTTTGGTTGGAGTGACTTTTCTCGCCGGCATGATGCTGCTATCCGGATGGAAACATTATGGCAACGCTCCGGACGCCCTGAAAAATGAAGGCCGCGGGATTCTGTTATCCAGCGGCGTCGCCATTGTGGGTCTTATCCCTGCTTCCTTGTCGCATGGTATTGGTTCTGAAATCGCGCGTCCATTCGCGGTCATGATCGTCGGTGGTCTCACCTCGTCGCTTGTTTTTACGCTCACGCTATTGCCCGCCATTCTCATGCGCGTAATCCCTTCGACCCCATGCCCATGAACCATGTCTGGTTATTTTTCCGACGCACAACCTTGGCGGCTCTAGTAAGCGCCTTGATTTCAATCACAATTGCCTGGGGGTTGGTCAGCGTTGCATGCACCCATACCATGTTACCCCTCGAACCTTCTTTTTTTCAATTTTTAGGATTTTTAGTCTGTTTATTTTTCGCCGTTATGACCATTCCGTTGGCGCAAGGGGTGAATAGGGCGCGAAAGGCGTGCCTTGTCATTACGCTGATTTATTTAATGGACTTCATCATCATGGCGCCTTCTTTAAATCTTTCATTGTTATTTGGCGCGGGAAATGACTTTAGCCAAGGGCTCTGGCGCGATTACAGTCTGTTCATCGGATTGCATGCCGTTCTTTTTATGCTGCTTCTGAAACCTTTCGCTCCTGCCATGGCAAACCATTCGACCCCTTAAAACGCAGGTCCTTTGGCGCCGACTTATTCCCGACCGGTCCATATTAAAAATGATCGCAACACGTTAAACTAGACTCATGTCAAAATGGCATCTTCGCCTCGTTGCCTTTCTCCTCAGTGCCTGCTTGGTTGGAAGCGCCTGTTCGCCGATTGAAGCCGCTTTTCTCGCACCCATTTCTTTGCGTTCAGCCGCGCCGGTACTTACGGTTATGGATCAGCAGGCGGTGATGCCGCCGCTGGGCAGTTTCCCTGAAAGCGATCCCCTTCAGGCGGTCAGGTTATCTCAATTGGGAGCGGCTGAAAGCAAAGCGTCGTCTACGGCATCGGACCCCGAAAAAGCGCTCTCAGACCTTCGTTCTACTATAGTCGTGGATTTATTGCACTACGATCCCCTCATTCAGAAGCTCACAAATGTGTACGACGTTCTGGGACCTCTTAATTGGGATCAAGACATTATCGACGTAACGAAAGAGGCCATTCATTATTTGATATATGCCGAGAGTCCGGGCGAAGGACCGACACGCGGGTTTGATCTCGTTAGAGCCCATTCTATTCAGGCCCTCATCTGGAATAAACTTGGGAATATTCCTGAAGCCTTAGTGTCTGTGCGGGCGGCTACGGTTGTGCTCGAAAATGTAAAAGGGCTCGCGAGGGCAACAAAGGATATGGAAAAATGGAACTTGGCACAGAATGGTATTCGTCTTGCGCATGGCCAGGCTTTGTCCCGGCGATGGGAACAGACGAAATCCGACCAGGGTGACCTGCTTAAGGCGCGTGATTTGCTGACGTCCGCCGTGGCCGGTATTCCCGTTTCCTCTCGACATCGCATCCCCGTCAACATGCGCGCCATGGCTGTTTATACTTTAGGATGGGTGCAGTTTTATCTGGGAGATCTCAGTTCCGCTGCAGACAGTGCGGTTCAGGCTATTGCCCTGAATCCACAAAATCCTGATGCGCTGAGGCTGGGCGAAACGGTTCAACATGCCATACATTTGGAGTCGCAGATGTTAGAGCAGCAACAAGCAAGATTTGCTGAACTTGATGCTGCCCTTAAGGCTCATAATGAGCGCGCGGCGTCCGACGCGCTCGATCAGTTGGTCTCCTTACACTGGCCCGAGCCGCAAGTGGTTTATTATCGGGGTCTTCTAGCCTTTAATTCAGGGGACTATGCGAGAGCGGCGAAGAGTTGGTCCGGTTCTTCCATGAACGATCTTATGGCGATCGAAGATGCGGAAGATGAAAAGATCAAGATTCAACATCACTTGATCGAAGCGCAGGTGCGAATTGGCGATGTCCGGACGGCGATGGCCATGGCGCAGTCGTTGATCCAGCGCAATTCCCCCGATGCGGCGCTTGCCCAGATTCTCGTCGACGCGCAGCCGGGAGAGCAGAGTTATGCGATCATGACGGAGGCATTGGCCGATCTGCAGATAAATCCTCAGGTTAAGGCATTCGTGCGCGAACTGGAAAATGCACTCGGTCGCAAACAGCCGGCGCCGCTCTGGGCAAAAGAAGTGCGTGCGTCGTTGCTCAATCTCATCAGCGTACAGCGCCCGGCGAGAGACAAATGGGATAGCTACAGCCCCACTCAGAAAAGTAACCGGGATATTTTGGAAAAGTTTTTTAGTCAAGAACCTTGGAAGTCGCTGTCACCAGAGGACAAGGCGAGCTTGCTTCTCAGCTGGGTGGATGCCTTTTTAACGATCGGAAAATTTCGCGACCGCCAACCGGCTGTGGCCCGGTTCATTACAGAAGCGCGCAAGGTCGTTGAAGTCTCTATGGAAAAGAACGATCGTCGGCTTCCGAAAGTTGTGCTGACGTCGTTGCGAGAAAAATTGGTGACCGGTTTGTCGGGTCTGTTGACATCCAACGCTGTATATCAACAATCGAAAGAGGCTGTTACGCCGCTGAACCGACAGATTCAATCCGCGCTGTCGTTCTATCAAGCGCAGGAAGATGCGCGGGTCGCAGCGGAATCTTTGGAGCAAACGAAGCGTGAACGCGACGCACGCATCGATGCATTGTCGAAACGCTGGGATTCTCTGGAGCATTATATTGTGAAGCTAGATCCGATCGCCCAGCGCCACGCGATTGTGGAGGCGCAGACACAAAGAGCCGCTCTTTTTGCCGAATCGTCTGAGTTTCCCGAAGAGCGTGTCGTCTGGGCGGCCCCCGTCGATAAGTGGCTTTCAGAGGCCGAAGATCATTACGAAGCGCACGAAAGCGTTCGCGCGGATGAACTCGTCCATCCATGGGAAGAGAATTTGAAACAAATGTGGGAAAATCTCACGACCTGGGATCATCAATGGTATGTCGAAGGATATGTCCAGCTTGGGGAAACGTTGGCGGCTGATCAGGCGTCTCATCCTTTAGTTAAACGGCCGGAAGTGCTTGATGCGCAGGCGCAATTTCGGACGGCTGTGCGGAAGACGCGTGAGCGCATTGCGGCGCATGAAAAGTTCACCTTTGACAAATGGCTGCAGGATGGAGCCTCGATCATTGAGACATGGGAACCATACGGTAAGGATGCGGCCTTTTGGACGGACTATTTGCGCGCTTTAAACTATGCCGACCCACTCGTCAGTGCCTTCATAAAGGCCATTGAAGCGGATGTTCCGGTGAATCTTGTCTACGTGATGATGAATTGGCTGATAGGGTATCACAACTATCGAGTCCAGGCGCGGCTGATTTCTTTAGAAGACCCTATCGCCGAAAGCCAAGCGCTGGCTGACGCAATGATCGAAAAACTCATTCAGATCCTTGAGACAAACGAATATAGGAACGAACCTGTACGGGCTAGATTGGTCCTGCACGCCGCATAATTTAGAATGATGTTGATCGGAAAGAAAATAGCAGTTCTCAGCCTCATTCCTTGCCTGTTATGCGATCCGTGTTGGGCGGCTTCGGGAAGTTGCGTTTTTTCCCCGCTATTTCGAACATGCCCTGGGAAATCCGCTGCGGCTCTTATCGCTCTCTGGCGCCATCACGGACTGGATCCGCGCGTCGAGAAACTGATCCTCAATAGCGGGTATTCCTCTATTCCCCACAGCCGACCGCTAGAAGAACTCCGCGCCGCATAGTCCTTGTCAGGCTGCTTCGACGAGTGGACAGGGTTGATAGATCCCGTCGAGCGTCGATGGAAAAGCCACTGCTCGCCTTGAAGCAATACACTATATGGCTTTCCAAGAATCAGATAACCATCCGGCAACAACCGTTGGTGTATCTTCTCAACCACCGCGAGGCGGACATCTTCTGTCAAGTGATAAAGGATGTTCCACGGTAAAACGATATCAAAGGGCTCTCGAAACCCCCCGTCGACGGGCCATGGGTCTCTGAGATTAAGATGCTCAAAGCGCACCATGCGCTTAATGGCGTCGCTCACTTGAAAAGCAGACGGGCCCTTTTCAGTGAAATAATCGATCCAAGGCGCGTTCCAATTTTTCGGAATCTCCCGATAAACGCCCGCCTTTACATCACGAAGGGCATCGCGTGAAGCGTCAGATGCAACGATTTCAACGCGATGGGCAAGGTCGGGAAGAAAATGAGCGATCATCATGGCGAGACTGTATGGTTCTTCGCCGGTGGCGCAGACAACTGACCAAATCCGGATTCGTCCACCCTTCCGGCGTTCCGCTAGTTCCGGGATAAGGCGATCACGAAAAAGTTCAAACCTATCGGGATAACGGAAAAACGAGGTGAGGTTCACGTTCGCGAGGGCGGTTTGGATGAGGCGCTCAGCCAAATGCGCAGACGTTCCATTGCGAATCGTGGAAACAAGTTGTGAGAGAGAGACTCCTTCTTCAGAAGCCAACTGGCGCATCCGATCCCAATAACCATTACGTACGCTCATGCCGATCTCGCGCGCCAGCAAACGTTCAATGACCTGCTTATCCTGTAAAGAAAGCGTCTCTGAAAATTGATCGTAAACGATGGACGGCGGTAAAAGGCCGAACTTCTCGGAGCTTGATCGGACGCGTGCGCTGTCCGGCATGGGAATATCCCAGGGCGACAATTCGAACGGCAGAATGAAAGCCTGACCGAATTTTCCCTCTCGCTCGTGGTAGGCGATCCTATATCCATCACTGTTAATTTGGAACGATTCGATCGCAGCATCCGCAATGGGCATGGCCATCTCCGCCGTGCTTAGGATGAGCCATGTTTGCAGTGTTAAGACTATCAATCCCCACCAGGAAAACCAAAAGGGCTTACCAATAAAAACCATCTCTGAAAATAAAAGGAACGCCGCCATGGCGAGACCCCACAGGTTTGCGTTTCTTCCAGCCTTGGAAACCGCTATGGCGTGTTTATGATAAATCCGCGGATTAGTTCCATAGCGTTGTTTGAATTCCTCTGTCCGAATGTATTCCTTTGAGTTCATCTGGCGGATATTGATTCCCGGATCGCTCCAAACGTCGAATGAGCTCCAATCGACATCAAATCCAACGCGCCGGCCCGCAAACCCATGGGCCAACTCCTCAAGCAGGACGGCGGGAAATAAAATGAATCGGGAGAGCAGCCTTGTCGCCCTGCGGCCAGCGCCGAGACGCTCTGAGCCGCCACCAACGACGATGGCGGCGAGAATGGCTTCCAGTCAGCCGAAGAAATGGTGAAGGTTCGGGATCTTGACGATATCGCCAGAAGGTTGGCTCGCGATTTGAAGAAATAATTGAATCTTGGGGTCGGCTGTTCGATAGGCATTCAATAAAGCGGGATAATCACGATTCGGCGGCGGAACGCGCGGCGCTTCTTGCGCGTGAAGCCAGGGAAGCCAAAGTACGAAAGCCGCGGTGGTTGCCAAGCGCGCCGTCTTGCGGCGGATGAGAGAAGCGGGTTTGGTGGCGTAAGGCTTCAGTTCCTGCGTCGCCATTGAAGCCAGAGCCTGCGATGAGAATTGTGGATAGGGCGCACTGCGGTGCATCCCTGCAAATCCTATTGTTGACGTGTATGCCGGTTCCCATACCAGGCAGCTCACGAGCAGAACGACCATGCTTTTGATGAAAAGAGTTGGTTTCATATCAGGCCGCCATCAGTAACCGATTACTGCGAATGGCGGCTCTCCCCGGGTCACCCGCCCTTTTCAGAAGGTTTTGAATTTTCTCATATAGATTTGCCGGGATACTTCCGGCCGAAATACCGCGAAGGATGTCCAGGGCTTGTTCCCCAGCCTTTTCGCGGAAAGACCCAAACGCGTTGTATTCCAAATTGCTCAAGGCCTGCTCTCGAAGCGATGCATCCGCCTTGTCATCCAAAAGAACCTGCCGGAACAGCTCCAACGACCCTGCATCTCCGTTATGACGGATTGCTTCCAAGATCGCACGTTTTACCGTTACGTCCGGGTCCGCGTCGAAATCACTCTCCAAACGGTTGAACCAGCTCCGCGCGGATCCCGGAGAATCGCGTTCTAGAAAATCAATGATTCCTCCCAAAGGTTTGGCCGTCGCTGCTCGAAGCACGGGATCCTGGATGGATTCCAAAATAGTGAGAAGAAACGATGCAGTTTCATCCTGAGGGCCGCAAAATTCCATGGCTCCCAGGACGGTTGCCCGGACTGGTGTATTATCTTGCACTTTCCAAAAAAGCAAAGACATCCGCTTCAGCACTTCCCGGCGACGCTCGGAACTCTCCGCGGCATCATCGTACAGATTGGGGTTAAGCCAGCCAAGACTCTGCACAGCCTCTTGACGCATCATTTCCGACCGGCTCCCGTCCATGATGAAGTTCTCAAGAGGGTCAATGGCGGATTGCTCTTCGCTCCTGCCGAGCCTAAATAACAGGGGCGAAATCACATCATCATTGCGTTCAATGTCCAAAGCCTGGCGGGCGAACTCCACGGTATTGGGACCGTTTTTGGGAAGCATGTTGACGAATGCTTTTCGGATGGAAGTGGACGGGTCGTCCATGCGGCGTTTGTAGGCTTCGAACAGGACATTCGTATATGCCGAACGGCTTCCGCTTCTGTCAAAAAGGGGCGCCACGGCTTGAAACGATTCCGGTTCGTTCAAATAAGGCAGGATCGGCTCAACCGCCAGTTCCGCGGTATCCGAGAAAGAGGAATACTCATTTTCGCTAAGCGTCGCGAGCGCTTCGTTGAGCATCGGGACATTGTTGATCAACCGGTAGAGATAGCGGGTCAACAACTGCACCGCTTTGGGTCTTGGAGAGTCGGCCAAAGCGACAGCCGCAAAACTCACGACGTCCGGATCTGATGAATCAAGGCCTCGCCCGGCCATCTCCATGGTTTTATCGAGTGCCGTGAGAATGGATTCGCGCGCCGCATCATTCGGCGCCGAATCAAGCCGCTGATTTAACGCTACACTCAGAAGTTTTAAAAAAGCTACGGAATGCTTATCCAATGCATTGGAGTTCTCGCCGCTAAAGCCTCTGGCCATTGACTCCGCCGTCTGAACGGGATCAATTTTCGCCATGCTCCAAAGGGCTAAAAGTCTTTGGGCGGGCAATTTTTCGAAAGCGGCAGCCATCGTCGGGAAACCCCGTGGACCGAGATGCTCAAAAAGATAAAGCGCTCCTCGCGGCTTATCCTCTTCCAAGGACGGAGCGAATCGCGTAATCAACGTGTCGATCAGACTCACGGGAAGTTGCTCATAGGGCCTGGCGGAATTGCCGGTCATAAGGTCCAGCCAACCGTTTGCAAGATACGGATCTTCCCTTTCCAGATCGAGCATGCGCATTGCCCATGTCGGGGGCACTTGCGATTCTTCGCCAAAGATCCACTTGGCCGATTCCTGGATGGCCACCCGCTTCTCGTCGTCCAGACCGCTATAGAGCAACGCCATGGCATCCGCTACATGAGCGGCGTCGTAATGAGCTACTAACGCCATCAACGAGCGATAGAACGCATCACCCTTGGCTCTGGTTGGATCGGGTGTTGGCGCGTCATCCGACGGCTCATTCTTTGGCCCAGGGAAGTAGTAGTGCATCGCATCCTCCGTGTCCGAATCGAGTCCTCGTAATAAACCACTCAATTCACGAACCGCCGGAGAGTCGGACGTTTGAACAACGCCGGCAGGGGGTATCGGCGCAACCTGTTGAGCGTGCATAACCGGTACAATAAATGCCCATGCCGTTACTGTTCCCACCCAAGGCATCCATCGTCGAAGAAGGCGAAGGGACAGGGCATTCCATGTCCGGAGCCAGATTGTTTTGGGTACCAGTAATTTAAGAAGCAGACTAAAATTCAATGCCAAGAACGTCCAATACACGAAAGGCTGGAGCCACGACCAGTCGATTCCGAAATAGACTAGCATCAAACCCACGCCAATGGGCGAGCGAAGTTTATTGTTAGGGAACCAAACACCGGATTGCGGCGTGGCCGCGCCGGCGGGCGGTGCAGTCGGCAAGCTCATATTCAGGCGCTCTTTGAATTGCGAAAATAGAGCGGAGGTTAAATGAGATTCTTCTTCATAGGCGGGAATCGTCTTGGCGATGGCAGACAAGTCGTGAAGCTCTTCTTTCGAAAAACCGAATGACTCAGGCGAGTTTTCAATTTTCGGCAAGATCTCGCGTTCCCAAATGGACCGGTAGACCAACGCCGCTTTTACCAAATCGCTCAATATGTCGGGCCCGGCTTCCTGCAACGCTCGCGGATCGCCTATTAAAACCAACTGTGCCAATCGCGTGGAGACGCTTTCAACGGCGTCCGCGAGATTGTCAAACGCGGGGTCCCTTCCAAGGTCTTGACGGATTGCATGCAGTCGTGAGGCGAGCAAGGAGGCGTTTTTGAGAATGTTGACAAGCTCCGGAGGGAACATTGAAAACCCGAATAAATGAAACCCGCGATCGTGAAAAAATTCGCTGCCCAGAACGGCCAAAGGCAATTCGCCCTGAGCGAGACGGCGCATATAGTCTTCCCGAGATATGACGCCGACCGCGTCATAAAACCTGAAATGGTCTTTAAAAGCAGGCAGCAAGTCCAGGCGGTTATTCAAACCATTAGCATCGGGCAATAGAAAATTTCCATCGCCATTGGCGGTTATCCCTAGCGCCGCCATCCATGCGGTGAATTTTTCTATGGCTATATCAAAGCCGCTCTCTGTTAAATCTATTTTGGGAGACGACCGCTTGACCAGGATAAGGTGGCCAAAAGCATCGCGTAGATATTGACTGCCTGCCCAAACGTTACCGATGGGCAATTCTTGAGCGGACGGTGTGGCAGTAATCTCGAGAGTCACCCGATGGCCGAAGTCGGATCGGTCGAAGGTCAATGTCGCGTCATGATCTTTCAGCACATCGAGCGCGGGTTCAAATTGAAAATTACGTTCTCCCGTGCCATTGTCTTCCACCGTTACAAGAATCCGCGTGCGCTGAGCGTCCTTCCAAGCCGTTGACACCCGCACAGAGGCGCCTTTTTGAACGATTTCTTGTGCTATAGCTGATCCCGCGTTAATGAGCACGGCCATTAAGATAGTGATTAGACGACTCGGCACGGCCTGAATAATCGGCAAACCATTGGCCTCGTTGGAGACCACAATAGGCACCGGAATATCCATGCCCTCATAATTCCGGGGTGTCCCTGAGCAGAGTTCCACAGCCCTCCGAACGAGATCGTTGATTCGAATCGTTTCAACATTTGGAAGTCGCAATAAGGGATCAAAGATGCCGCGAAAATTAGTAGGGAGGCTTGGCTCATTTTGAAGCAGTTTCGGTCCATCATTGAGAAATCTCATCCACCATTCAAGCCCCGCGGCAAAGCCTGACCAATTAATGCCCATATTGGCATCCCCATAAATTTGGTCGTCAATAGGATTGTGCACGTCACTCGCCCCTCGTAGTTTCCAAAGATCGCGCCCAATTTGATCCAAAAGACAAGCTTGCCATTCAAAATAATCAACGGCGTTTGGAAGCAGGAAGAGACATTCCCAGCGAGTACGTTGATCCATTGACGTTCTTTGCAGCAAGGATCTCGCTGCTTGCGCCGTTAAGTTCTGCAGGCGCTGCCCAAACGCCCGTGAGGTGATGGGATTATGAAAGTAATTCGAAAGGACTTGCGTGAGATGTTCCGTCCGCCTCTCCGGTTCGAATCCCGCCTGAATACCGCGAATCCAAGGTGTCGCCAGAAGCGAAACTGGCGGTGATTCGGCGGCAGGTAACGAGGACAATGAATCCAATTTGAGGATTTGTTCTAGCGAGAAAAATTCGGCGGAACTTGCCTCCGAGGCGGTGATATCGGCGATGCGCTTGAGCGCAATTTGGCTGATTCGCCGAAAAGGTTGGCCTTCATGAGAATCGGCTTCAAACGAAATGATCATCACTACCGCACGTTCGCAAACGAGGACCTTCTGAACCGAAGTGCCCTGCGCGAAGCGATCGATTTTATTGAGAATGATCGGCAGACCTTTAAACATCGACTTCAGATCTTGGATCGAAGTATTGTTCTGAAATGCCGTGGTATAGATATCGAAGCGATCCGGATATCCCGGATTTCGGCGCATCCCAAAAGCCCGTCTAAGTTCTCGAGGGATATGATCAGCCCAAGTTTCCTTAGGCTGCTTTTTCATGGGATACCAAACCTGATATTCCTTGTCCGCGACATTAACATTAACCGTGATTCTAACCGCCGCGACACCTTGATCAGTGAACGTCCTGAATACTCTGGCCATATCGTCCACGAATAGATCCGCACTTTGGTAAGGGATCGCCATCACGTCTAAAATGCCTTCGCCCTTCCCATGTTCGGATGGCGGGATTCCGGGAAGCTCGCTGCCTTCTCCATCATTGCGCATGCGCAGAGTTTTTTTGCCCGGAGGCAGCGGATGAGATTTTGAGGACGAGCCGCTGCCATTGCTTGTTGTGATGCCTCTCAATGCCGCCCATTCATTGATGAAACGACTTATTCGTCTGGCAAGCGGATTGTCCATGAAAACCGGGCTTGGCACCGAGGTGATAATATCCTCGGTCACAAGTCGGCCGGCCTTAGGCAGAATTTCCCGCACAAATTCAAAGGTTAGCCAATCCGCAGGTTCAAAGGTTGTGATCAAAGCATCATGAAGAGCGTCGTCACTCACATCAAAAGGTGTCGTACTTTCCGGCGAAAAATCTAATTTGGTGGCAATGGCATAGACGATATTCTCCATGGTAGGCATGACCTCCCTCGGGAATTCGCTCAAGTGATGCTTTTGCGGATCAATGAATCGATTGATGAATGCTTCTTGCGTCCCATGAAGCGCTGCCTGATGGATTTTCGCCCATTCGTCACGTCCATAAGCGAACGTCACGTGATCTATGGAAGGCGTAGACCGGCCCATTGGAATGGCATCGAATACGAGCACGACGTTCTCGTTGTTATAAAGAATGCGTCCCATCAGAAGCGAACCGCCCGTTCCCCTTGTCGCCGGAATGACGAAGAGAGGAAGTGTATAAACCTCCTCGACTGTTCGGAGGGCTGCCCATCTCCCTATCGTCACGCCATCTTTGAATTCAGCTCGTAGATTCTCTTCCGTCGGATAACGTTGCGCGCGTAATTCGGGATCGTCTACAGGTCGGCGATTAGGCACGGTCGTGAGAAAGTGCCCTCCAACTTCAACAAACATCTCAAGAATGCCATCCGTCGCAGGCCCATAGATAAGTTTGACATCAGAATAGCGGCGTCGAATTAATTCGTCGTAAAGCGCCAATGCCCCTTTAGCGCAATCGAACGATCGATGCTCCGCACCCTGAAGCACGATCCAGTTTCCGTTGAATCTCAAGCGGCTATCAGGATCCAGCAGTTGCGCTCCCCAACCATACGATCCGAGGGTGCGTTTGACTATGTCAACAATTTGCTGCAACTGATGTTCCGTTTCGAATAAATTGTACACGCTTAAAAATCCCCCGAGCGTCTGGTGAAGATCGCGCCCGGTTAGACGTCGGTCGATGACCGCGCGTCCGGTCTCCACCGAAAGAGGGCTGAGCGCCTGTTCGGCAACGTACGGACAGACGCGAAATGAGAGGGAGTTTGACAGAATGGCGGATATGCCAGGGTCCACTGCCAGGCAGGGAACCAGGAGAAACGCAACGATGCGGAGAAATGATTTCGACATAGAAATCTCGAACGCGTGCGTACGCGCGTACGAGGAATGGTTAATTTTAGGCGGTTCTTAGACGGCTTGAAATCAGTCGAAAGGCTAAATTATAGGGCCCTTTAGTCCCATGTTTTAGGGGCGTTTGTCCTGGGCTATTGTCCGGTCGATGCGGGAACAGGTTTTGGCTTATTGGTGTTTCCCCACCAGCCGAAACGCCAGCGGGGCTCGATGGTCACACGCTTGTCGGGAACGATGGACGAATCGGAATTGGGCAGATCATAGTTGGCGCGCACGTAGACATTTTTAAAGGCGTGGTAGGCCATTTCCACATCACTCACCATGTCCAGCTTGCGGCTATTGGCGTCCGTCGTCGAGTAGGTCGGGACAAAACGCAGGCCGTAGCCGAGCGAAAGATTTCCTAGAACGTCTTTTTCAACCGTGTATTTGGTGTTGGCGAAAAGATCCGATGCGGTGGTGCCCCGCACGGGCTGGCCCGTGATCGGATCGACCGGCGGCGCCGCGGATGGGTCAAATACGTGTTCGGCACGGAAGCGGTCCGCAATCCCCGTGCGCTTCAATACTTTTTGCGCCAGCGGCGTCGTCACGCTGTTGTCGATCAGACTGACAGCCTGTTGCTGATATAAGTAATTTCGTTCTTCGGGCGTCAGATTATCGACATCCATCTGCGTCACGCGCGCCACCACTTTTTCCTGCGACAGGCCGGGATCCGTAGCGGAGGTCAGACGCGGCTTGATCTGATCGAGCGGACCATAAGGAATCGTCAGCGTAACGGTGTCTTCCACGCTAAAGCGCTGCGCCGTGTTTACGCCGCCCGTCAATCCCACATTGTCGAGGGCCTGCACTTGCGAATCGGCCTCGCCGCTCATGAACGCTGTCCCCGATTTTATGTCGAAGCGGGCTTCGCGGATGTCAAACTGCAAACCCAAATAACTGATTTTTCCTTTGGGGATGGTCAGTCCCCCGTCGACCATCAGCGCATCGGACGGCCCTTTGATCTTAAAGCCTCCATTCACGTTGGCTTCGACGAGCTCATTTTCAAACCAGGCCTGATCCTTAAAGTGCAACGAAAGATCCCAGTAAATACGCCGCGCCCAGGCCGTGAGCGCGGAGGCTTGCGATTTTTTAGCCGATGGTGGAAACGTGAAATGACCGTTGGAGAGCGTAAGATCTCCCTGAAATAGAGGCGCTTCGGAAGGCCCCGTGAGCGTGACGCGGCCATTCACATTCACGCGCGATACCGAGGTCAAAAATTTAAACCGATTGGCCAGCGGGCTGTTCGGAATAGCGAGTTCGGGGATATCCACTTCCAGCGGTTCTTTGGAAAGTGTTTCCGCGGTTAGCGTAAAGCTCGACGGATAAAAGCCGGCCAGTTCAATGTCGCCGGCAACCCGCAGCTCGCCTTTCCCGGAACGCCCGCGAATTTCAGCGATATGCAGACGGTCGCGATTGAAATCGGCGGACACGTAAATATTGTCCAGGCGACGAAAGTAATGGGCGCCGATCACCTGGCCATTTTCAATGCGCAGATGCCCGCGATACGTAGGCTCCAGGAGCGTGCCCTGGATTTGAACCAGCCCGTCGACATTTCCGCCCGCGCTTTTAATTTCCGGGAACATCGACTGCAGCAGCCCGAGATTGGTGTCTTCCAGACGCACGGTAAAATTAATATCCGGCAACGGCGCGGACGGATTCACGCTGGATTGAATCGGAAAGACGCCGCCGCCAATCGCGGTGTAACGATGGGAGTCTTTCAACTGCAAGTTTTGAAACGTGATCCGATCTCCCTGCCAGAAAAAATCCGTTTCGCCGCTTTCATAGCGCACGTTGGCGATGCTTCCCTTTTGAATCCGCGCATGTCCCTGGACCTGGGGATGGCTTTCATCGCCGCGCCCCACGATTTTTAAATCGGCCGCGCCGGTCATAGGAATCGGCAGCCCGGCCAGTTCGCCCAAAATTCCCAGATCCAGGCCCTCCCCCTCCAACGCATAATTCCATAGCCCGGGTCCCATTTCTCCCTGAATATCCAGTTTCTGGCCTTCCTTGCCCGCAATCTGCAGATGATCAAACGTGAGTTGGGGATAGCGCTGGAAATCCACCGAACCCTGGATCAAGCCGGGAGCATGCGCGGGATTCGTGAAACGAAGAACGCCATGCTCAAAGTCCGCCAGAATCTGGCCTTCTTCCAGTTCGTAATCATTGATGAACAGCGAATGGGTTCGCGCCTGAGCGGAAATGGCCGAGCGATTTTGTTCATGTTCCCATTTTCCATTCACATCCAGGCTGCCAAAAAGCGTCAAAAATCCAAGATGCAGATTTCTTAAATTTGCGGAAAAACGGGTTTGCAAATCGCCTTCTTCTGGGAAATCAATCGTCCCGCCAGGCAAAAGCTCGAGCCGGGATTCCGGCGTCCGAAACGCGGCCTGCTCGATACTGATGTGGCGTCCGTTGAGAGAGATAGCGGCGTCCAACCGCCCGTCCGGATCTGAAACGCCATGTACGGTAAACGAGGAGGGTTCATCCGGGGTCCAGTGACCGGATACGTCCATGCGCAAGGACGTTGTGTTCCATTCCCCTCGATCCAGATGGACTTTCATCACGATGTCATTCCATTGTTTCCAGTCTAACGCCGCCTGCACGGGACCGCTGGTGAGCTGAGCGCTGCCATGGTTCGGATGATCGGTTTCCAGACGGCCTTTGTACGTCATGGGAATAAGCGTTACCGCATGGCTCCCTTTGAGCGTGACCGTAGCGCTGCCTGCAAAAGGAATCCATTCGGCGCCGGGCTCTGCCTTAAGTTGAGTCTCGATGGTCAGGTTATGACGCGCATAACTTAAGTGGTCCGCGAACACGTGCTGGGGCGAGAAATGAATATCGCCGGACAAAAAGGCAGGCGCAGGATCTTTATCATGATCCGCATGTTGTTGCCCTTCCAGTTTGATCAGAAACGAAGGCGCCGCCCAGGTTCCTTGCGCCTTCAGATGGTGAAGCGTCTGGCCATGCAGTGAGAACTGGTCGCTCATGACCAAAAAATCAGCGGACTTTTTCTTGAAGATTGCATTTCCCGTGCCCAGAATTTTTTCACCGCCGGCGAATTCAAGAGCGACTTCCATGACATGAAGTTCATCGCGATCATACGCGGCGCGTGCGTGCAGATGAAGGGCCTGGTCGGCTGTTTCTCCGGCCAGCGTTATTTCTCCCGTCCGATCGACCTCAAGGTCCCCGCGCCAGTCTGGGCTCACCGCGGCGTCTTTCCAGGCCAGATGGGAAAGCCACCAAGACCCACGCAATTGCCAGTCGTCCCAAGCGCCATCCATAGTGACGGCTCCGGACAAGGAGCCGCTCAGCGCCGCGGGATAAAGCTCTTTGACAGAAACATCTTCGATCGTCGCGTGCAGCGAAGGCCCATCGGCGGAGAACGTTCCCTGCGTCCGGATGCGGCCCATCGCTCCCAAATGAAAACTGCTATCCACCAACTCCCAGGCTTCCCCAGGGCTGTAACGTGCAATCGCCATGACATGGGTCACGGGATAATTCCAGAGGCGCGCTTGCGGCAGAGCCGCCTGTGTCGTCAGGCGCCATTCTTTAAGCGATCCACTGATGCGCAGGACAAAATCGCCCGTGCCCTGGATGATGTTCGGCAGATGAATCAATCGCATCAAGGTGTCAATGTCAGTATCTGGATTACTGCGCATTTCCAGCTGGAATTGGGATGAGGCCCCGGCGGGTTTTACAGTGCCCGAGAGTCCTCCTGAAAACTGGCCAAGATGGAAGGCGCTTTTTTCTAGGCTAAATGCATTGCCGCGGTTCTGCAGGCTGCCACGCGTGGACCAAGGAATTTGGTCCTGTTTAAATAAAATTTTCCCGTGCGTGGCCTGCCAGCGCAGACTGGTGATAAATCGAGGCACTTCCGCGAGGGTCTGCGGCATTTGTCGCCCGCTTGCTTTTACTGAGAGATCGACCAGTCCGATAAGGCGTAGATCGTTCGGAAGCACCGGGGCATGGGTGAAGGTTTCAGATGCTTTCAGAAGGTTCTCCAAATCAAGACCCTGTAGGGTTAGCATGGTTTTCCAGTGATGACCGAAGGCCAGGTAGTCTACATGGAAAGCCTCCAGCAACGGCGAACGCGCGTCTAACGTTAACGATTGCTCGGGGCCGCGCCAGTTGAACTCACCTTCCATGTGCTCCAGCCGTACGCCATTGAACTCCATCGCTCCGTCTTCAAGGCCAATGCCAAAAAACGATGGGGCGAATTTAGCGGTCTTTGAACGTCCGGATGGCCGTTGAGGGCGCGAGGTGTCCCAGCGCGTGATATAAAGTTGTGGATGCTTCAATAAAACAAAGCTTACGCAGTCGGCGATATGTCCATGGATAAAGACGGCGGGAAGATTGATGAGTCCTAGCCGGACCTGGATTTCATCCGCCTGGAACATGGGTTGGGCGTCGACCCGCAGAAGTCGCAGCGTTAGCGGGAACTGATAGCGCAGGCGGGAAATGTGGACAGATTGGCCGAGCGTTTTTGCGGCGGCGGTTTCAAGCTCGAACTTAAGCGCGGGCCCCCAGGCGTTTTCAAGACGTCCAGCGCCCCAGACCCCAAGGCCTGTTAAAAGGAAAACAACGATTAGGAAGGATGTGAAACGGCGCATCCTTCAAGTATAACAGCCGGTGATTTTAATTCTTCGCTTTTACCACCGGCTGCGTATTGAAGGTGAGCGCTTTCTCATCCGTGTCGAAATCCACATACAGCGTGCAGGGCGCGCTGAAGCGGTTGGAGAGAATGTCGCTGGCAATCGCGTCTTCAATGAGGCGCTGAATGGTGCGCTGCAAGGGACGCGCGCCATAATGCGGATCAAAGCCTTTTTCGAGCAAATGACCTTTGGCTTCGTCCGTCAATTCCAGCGTAAAGCCCTGGATTTTCAGCTTGGTCCGGACGCGGCCCAGCATGATTTCGAGAATCTTCTTCATGTCTTCCTTGGACAGAGCATGGAAGAAGATGACGTCGTCAATGCGGTTCAGGAATTCCGGATTAAAAGCCTTTTTTACCTCTTCCATGACGACTTCCTTCATGGTGGTGTAGTCCCGCTTGGCGTCTTCTTCAATCAGAAAGCCCAGCGATTTCCCTTTGGAGATCATCCGCGCGCCGACATTCGACGTCATGATGATGACGGTGTTCTTAAAGTTCACTTTGTGGCCGAGGTTATCGGTTAGGATGCCGTCATCCAGCACCTGCAGCAGGATGTTGAACACATCGGGATGCGCTTTTTCAATTTCATCCAACAGCACCACGGAATACGGTTTGCGGCGGACGGCTTCGGTCAACTGGCCGCCTTCTTCATAGCCGACATACCCCGGAGGCGCCCCGATGAGGCGCGAGACGGAAAACTTTTCCATGTATTCGGACATGTCGATACGGACCATGGCGTCTTCTTCGCCGAAGAGGACTTCCGAGACGGCTTTGGCCAACTCCGTTTTTCCAACGCCCGTGGGGCCGAGGAAAATAAAGGAGCCGATCGGACGTTTCGGATCCTTAAGACCGGTGCGCGAACGCCGGATGGCCTGCGACAGCGATTTGATCGCCTCTTCCTGGCCGACCACGCGTTTGTGCAATTCCACTTCCAGATGGATCAGTTTGTCCTGTTCTTTTTCCGTCAGACGCTGCGCGGGAATGCCGGTCCATTTGGAAACGACCATCGCGATTTCTTCCGCGGTGACCGTAGGCTGCGTCGATTCGCGCTTTTCTTTCCATTTTTTCTTGGCTTCTTCCAACGCTTTGCGCAATTCCTTTTCTTTGTCGCGCAGCCGCGCCGCCTTCTCGTATTCCTGAGACGCTATGGCGGTGTCCTTGTCTTTGGAGACCTGGACGATTTCCACCTCTTTGTCTTTGAGATTCTGCGGCAGCACCGTGATCTGCAGGCGCGCGCGGCTGCCCGCTTCGTCGATCAAGTCGATGGCTTTGTCCGGCAGGAAGCGATCCGCGATGTAGCGTTCGGAGAGCTCCGCGGCCGCCTGCAGCGCATCGTCGGAAAATTTCACCTTGTGATGGGTTTCATACTTTTCCCGCAAACCGGTCAAGATTTTGACCGTGTCTTCAATGGACGGCGGTTCCACCGTGATGGGCTGAAAACGGCGTTCCAACGCGGCGTCATGTTCGATGTATTTGCGGTATTCATCGTAAGTCGTGGCGCCGATGCACTGGAGCTCGCCGCGCGCCAGCGCGGGTTTCAGAATGTTGGACGCATCAATGGCGCCTTCGGCCGCGCCGGCGCCGATGACGGTGTGAAGTTCGTCGATGAATAGAATAATGTTATTTTTCGCGCGGCGAATTTCTTCGATGATGTTCTTGAGCCGCTGTTCAAATTCCCCACGGTATTTGGTGCCGGCGACGACCGCCGCCAGATCCAGCGTCATCACGCGCTTATTGACCAGAATTTCCGGGATATCGTTGGAGGCGACTTTCTGGGCCAGGCCTTCGACGATGGCCGTTTTTCCGACGCCGGGATCGCCGATCAGCACGGGATTGTTTTTGGTGCGGCGCGCTAGAATCTGAATGAGGCGTTCGATTTCATCCGCGCGGCCAATGACGGGATCTAATTTGTTTTCCCGCGCCATGGCGGTGAGATCGCGGCCGAATTCATCGAGCGTCGGCGTTTTTGATTTGGTGCCGGAGCCGCGCGCGGGAGTTCCCCCGCCCTGCTGCGCTTGCGGCGCGGAAGGCGCCGCCGGACCGGGCTGGCCTTCGCCCAGGAGGCTGATCACTTCTTCCCGCACAATATCCAGACGGACGCCTAAATTTTCCAGAACCTGCGCGGCGACGCCCTCTTCTTCGCGGATCAGGCCCAGCAGCAAATGCTCCGTGCCCACATGGCTGTGGCCCATGTTTTGCGCTTCTTCCACCGCGAGCTCCAAGACCTTCTTGGCGCGCGGCGTAAAGGGAATTTCGCCCAGCAGCATGACGTTGTCGCCCGTGCCGACGATTTTTTCGATCTCCGCGCGCACGCGGCGCAGGTCAACGCCCAAATTGGCGAGCACTTGCGCGGCCACGCCTTCGCCCAGGGCGATGAGGCCCAGTAAAATATGTTCCGTTCCCACGTAATCGTGGTTCAGTCGTTTGGCTTCTTCCTGAGCGATTAGAATGACGCGTTGCGCGCGTTCGGTGAATCGATTAGACATGAAGTCTCCTCATGATGGCTCCGTTAGCTTGTTCCGGATAATAGCCGCTCGCCATTTGTCCCGCTCTTCGGTCTTGAGCGTGTTTCCCTTCATCAGCTGCAAATGTCCCGGCTGCGTAATCAACATCAAATGGTTTATCACATTCGGCCGCACCGGCACCGGCAATCCCAGCTGCAGCCCCAGCCGCACGTTCGACAATAACGTCATGGCTTCATCGTAGCTGATGAGTCTCGCCTGAAGCAAGATTCCCCAGGCGCGAAACACCTGATCTTCAGTCGTAACACGCTGATGCGGATTATTCAAGCCCTCCCGGGCCTGGCGTTCATACTGGCCGATGCCCTGGACCACCCGTTCGATATTATCGATGAGTTCATTTTCCGTATGGCCCAAAGATGTAGCGTTCGAAATCTGAAAGAGATCGCCGACGGCTTTCGACTTTTCCCCATAGAACCCACGGGCCGTAACGCCCAGGGTGGTAAGCCCTTCCAGCACCCGGTCGATGTCGCCATTCACGGCGAGCGCCGGTAAATGGAGTAAACACGAAGCGCGCAATCCGGTTCCCACATTCGTGGGACAGCGGGTGCAGAAGCCCCATTCCGCGTCGTATGCATACGAGAGTTTATCGCCCAGTTCCGTATCCGCCTGATCCGCGCTTTTCCAGGCGTCGCGCAAGGCTAGCCCAGAGGAAAAACTCTGCAGCCGCAAATGATCTTCCTCATTAATCATGAGGGACAGATGGCGCGTGGGGCTGATCAAGACGCCGCGCTCCCCATCTTCCGACGCCATCTCCGGGGAGATGAGGTGGCGTTCCATCAGAAACTGGCGTTCGAGCTTTCGCATCTGCGGCAGGGCGATAAATTCCGCGTCGCCCAGGGATGCGGTGCCGGCCGCGGCTTCCACGACTTGATGCAATACCTGTTTTTGCGCCGAGTGATCCAACCGCGCGGGAAATGGCCTGTCGATCAGGTTACGCGCCAAGCGAATGCGGGATGAAAGCACCACGTCATGCTGCGGCCCTAAATTTTCCGACCAGACATGCGGCTCGTTAAAAATCTTTTCCCAGTTCATGCCTGGGGTTCCTGCGAGGGCTGGGCCGGATGGCTCATGCTGTGCTCCAGGGTTTGAATCTGATCCCGCAGTTGGGCGGCCTGTTCAAAGGCTTCGCGGCCGATTGCTTCTTTTAACTCCACTTTTAATTTCGCCAGTTCTTGAATAGCCGAACCCGGACGCACGGTACGGCGATATTGTTTGCCCACGTGCTGCTCGCTGCCCTGCACTTTTTTAACTAAGGGACCGATCAGCTGCGCGAAGGTGGTGTAGCATTGGCTGCAGCCGAACTGGCTGGTCTGTCGAAATTCCGCATAGTTCATGCCGCAGTTCTTGCAGGTCAGCCCCAGCAGCGCGCCTCCCAGTTTGCTGGAAGCGGCAAGGCTGGCGACCATCTCGCCTAAGGAAAATGTGGTCTTGGCGAAGGGGAAGGCCATCCCTTTTTTCTTCGCGCAGGCTTCGCATAAATGCATTTTGACGGCATGGTCATTCACGATCCCTTTGAAATAGATCGTGGCATTGTGCTTTCCGCAAAACTGACAAATCATTAAATTCATTATTTCTTGCCTATAAGAACGCCGCTGTGCTGGGTCAGTTCCCTGAACTTCCGCATCAGCGCGAGCGTCACAGGGCCCGGTTTCCCGTTCCCAATTGAATGCGCGTCCACGGTAGCGACCGGCACCACTTCGGCGGCCGTGCCCGTGAGGAAGACTTCGTCCGCCACATGCACATCATATGGCGTAAAGAGATCTTCCTTCACGGTAAGTTTAAGGGTTTTTCGGGCAATGTCCATGACCACGTTGCGCGTGACGCCTTCCAGCGCCCCGGCCCAGGTGGGCGGCGTGATCAGCGTCTTCTGTTTAACCAGGAAAATATTGTCCCCCGTGCATTCCGCGACGAACCCCTCGCGGTTAAGCATGATGGCCTCCGGCGCATTCTGGCGGACGGCCTCCATCTTGGCCAGAATATTATTCAAATAGTTCAGCGACTTGATCGTTGGGTTGAGCGCTTCGGGAATATTACGGCGTGTTGTGGCCGTGATGACATGCAGGCCATTGTCATAAAATTCTTGCGGGTACAGTTTGATTTTGTCCGCGATAATGAACACTGTAGGCTTTGGGCACTTGCGCGGATCGAGTCCCAAATCCCCCAGCCCGCGCGTCACGACCAGCCGGACATAAGCATCACGCAGCGCATTCGCACGCAGGGTCTGTAGGACCGCCGCTTCCATCTGTTTTTTGGTTAGCGGAATTTCAAGCAGAATCGCGCGCGCCGAGCGAAACAGGCGGTCCAGATGTTCGGACAGCTGAAACACCCGCCCGTTATAAGCGCGAATCCCCTCAAATACGCCGTCGCCATACAGCAGCCCATGGTCAAAAACCGAAACGACGGCCTTTTCTTTATCGACCAGTGCGCCATCTAAATAGATTTTCATACGCGTGACGTCATTCTACCGAATATCCATAGATCAAATGTGTAGTCCGGGTTAAGCGGTTTGGAGACGGGTATAGAATTCGCGGGGCGTGAGAATAGGAATTCCCTGTATGCGGCCAATTACCAGCAGATCTTTATCGCCGCTCACGAGACAATCGGCATTGCTTCCAACGGCCAGGGCAAGAATCCTAAGATCATCAGGATCGCGACAAACTTCGGGTTTAATGGGCGCCAGATGCCCAAGGACAGCTGTCTTTTTCAGGAATAAGAGGATATCTTTAACAGTTTTTGGTGGGACTCTGATTTTATTCTGGAGTTTGTCCGAGACTTCTTCCAGAATGTCGTTGCTGGTGATCAGGGTATGGCCTACGAAGCAAAGCTCTAGCAGCGAATGGCATAGTCCATGCGTCGCATAAGCGGCGACGATGACGTTTGAATCCAGAACAACCCGCATTAAAGGGATTTAAAAACGTCTTCATCCGTCAGCAACCCTTGCGCCTCAGCAAAAGGCAATACTTTCCCACGCAGGCGGCGAAAGCGGCGAACCACAAGAAACTCCCGTAATGATTCCCGCACAAGATCACTGAGAGGTTTTTTTTCCTCTTTGCTAAGCGCGGAGAGTTGCGCCCGGATATCGCTAGGGATTCGGATATTCAATGTTTTGTTCATGTATTACATTGTGATACATCGGTGGTCCAAAGTCAAGCTTTTTCATTTGGTATAAAAGAATCAATGACTAAAATTGCGATAAAGACTACGCTGACTTTTTTGATTTTTGCGCCTTTGGTTTCATTTGTTTTGCTCGTGATCAAGGGCCTGCCGCATTTTGCGATTGATCATCCGATTGACGTTCTCGTCTGGGTATATCAGGCGACCTCGTTGCCTGCTCTGGTCTCTGGGGGCTTGCTGGCGGCGGTTTTGGCGGGGGTTCAGCCGCGTATTGGATTTTTTACGGAGCCTTATGATTTCGGCCGCTGCTTCTCCTTGGGCGCGATTGCGGGCGCTCTGGCCGAGGCTTTTTCAACGGCGGCGTATCGGGCGCTCACACATCATCCCTTCTCTGGCTTTTTAATTGCGGAAGCGATGATCGCGGGAGCCATTACGGGCGCCGTGATCGTTCCCATCCTCTTTCATGGGCTCGAGGGAAATTTAAGACTGCGTTGATTCGGATTCGATGCGGCCGTCGCGCAGGCGAATCCAGCGGTCGGCCCGGCCGGCTATGTCTTCCTGATGCGTGACGATGATCGTGGCGGCCTCGCGCCGGCGGGCCTGATCGAACAGAAGCTGCAAAACGGTTTCGCCGGTTTCTTTGTCCAGATTCCCAGTCGGTTCATCCGCCAGAATAAGCGCCGGTTCATTCACCAACGCACGCGCCAACGCCACGCGCTGCTGTTCTCCGCCGGAAAGTTGCGCCGGCCGTTTGTCCAGATGGTTGCGCAGTCCGATGGCATCTAAAAGTTGAGCCGCCCGGGCCGCCGCCTGAGCTTCCCTAATGCCTTGAATGCGCTGCGGCAATGAGACGTTTTCAAGAACGCTTAACTCCGACAGCAAGTGATGAAACTGGAATAGAAAGCCAATCGTTTGATTGCGCAGCCGGGCGCGCTTCTCGATGGATAACCCCTGAACTTCTTCATCATTAATTTTCAAGACGCCGGCCGTCGGCTGTTCCATCAGTCCCAGAAGATGCAGTAAGGTGGATTTCCCGGCGCCGGACGGGCCGAGAATCGCGACAATTTCCCCCCGCTTAAAATGAAGGTCAATTCCGTGCAGTACTTCAATCTCCCGCTCACCCTGTGGAAAGCGTTTGACGAGTCCCTGGCTCGATAAAATCACGTTACCCATGGCGAATCGCCTGCACCGGGTCCAACTGCCGCGCTTTACGAGCGGGATAAATCACCGAGACTAAGACCAGTCCGAACGCGCACAGCGCCACGCTTTCGATAGTGCCCGCGGATAAACGAACCGGCAGTCGGTCAATGTAATAGACATCCGCCGGCAGCTGAATGAATTGAAATTTTTTCAAAATGAGCGATAGTCCAATGCCCAGTACAAGACCCAACCCCACGCCACTGCCCCCGAGAAGAAAACCGTTAATGAGAAAAATGCGGCCCACTTGTTGCGGTGAAGCGCCAAGCGCCTGCAGGATGCCGATCTCGCGCGCTTTTTCGATCGTGAGGAGGAGTAGGTTCGAGATGATGGTGAAACTTGAGACCAGGATAATCAGCGTCAGAATGATGAACATCACCGTGCGTTCCAGTTTCATCGCCGAGAATAGCGGCCGGTTCAAGTCCTGCCAGGAGCGCACCCAATACTGTCCGCCCAGGCGATTTTGCACGGCGGCTGACACGGTCGCCGTTTTGTCGAGATTTTTGACGCGCAGCCCATAGCCCGTAATTTTATTGTGCACGGCATAAAGATCCTGAGCGGCGCTGAGCGAAATGTAAACCAGGTTGGAGTCATATTCATACATGCCGGAACGAAAAATCCCCGCCACCTTGTAATGCCGCATGCGCGGCGCAAAGCCTTCGCCTTCCTGATTTTCCTGCGGCGTAATAAGCGTGACGGGATCGCCCACATGCGCGCCAATCGCTTTCGCCAGTTCCTGGCCCAGCACTACGCCCTTCGCATTCAAATCGTCCCAGCGTCCAACGGTCAAAATCTCTTTGAGTCGCGTCACGCGCGCTTCCGCCGCTGGTTCAATCCCGCGCAGAATGATCCCCGTGACTTGAGTCCCAGTCTGGATCAGCGCCTGCCCATTAATATAAGGAGCCGACGCCTCCACGCCCGGCGCCGCATCCAACTCACCGGCCAGTCGTTCGTCGCCGGCGATAAAATTCCCGAAAGGATTTAAGACGACGATATGTGGTTGCGTGCCGAGAATTTTTTCCTGAATATCGATGCGGAACCCATCCATGACGGCGAGGGTAATGAGCAGCGCGGCAACCCCTAATGCGGTGCCACCCACAGCAATCAGCGTGGTAACAAGCCGAAATACGCCGAACCTCTGCCCGGCTAGAAAGCGCTTCGCAAGAAAAAATTCGAAACGCATAATTGATGCTATGGGTTTTGCTTTGGCGGATGGAGTGTTTTTATGACGCGTTCTGCCACTTTCTTTGCGGCAATCAGCGCGCGTTCGCCATCATCGGCACTTAGCGCTTCAACGGAATCACTTGGGTAGCGTGTGTCTACGGCATATTCGGAGAGATCTAAAATGTCCAGGTCAAGCAATCCCAGTGACTTCGCGTCCGCCAGGAGTTGCATCAATTTTTCGAAGTCATGCGTTCTGGGGATTTCGATCTGGCGAGACGTCAATAAAGCCTTGATGAATTTCTCAGCCGCTTGCTGGGCATGAAAACAGACGTGACGCCAACGATTCCTGGGAACCATCTCTGTCGCGGTATCCAGATCTTCCTGCGCTAGGGTGATCCATTCTTCGACGATTTCAATGGGATCAAGCGGCGCGCTCATAGACCGTAATCCCTTCCGACAGCGCTGGTCTTAAAATGGTCCCATGCAAATGGCCGTAACGTTCTACATCCTGAGGGGTCGTTAATAGCACGTCTTTTGCGATACCCATGCCATACAGCGCATGATAAATTTCACGCCTTAGGGCCCGGCGCGAACCCTCCATAACATCTTTGATCACAAGGAAATCATAATCACTGTCCTGCTTTGATTCGCCGCGAGCGCGGGAACCGAAGAGAACAATGCGATCGGGGTCTGCGACACGAACAATTCGCATAACCAATTCGACTAAGATGGGGTCTTTTTTTACGTCGTGAATCTGCACGTGAATGATTATAAGTTTTTTTATTGAGGGAATTATTCCGGTTTCAGCAGCGGAAAGAGAATGACTTCGCGGATGGAGGTCTGGCCGAGGATGAGCATGGCCAAGCGGTCGATGCCGATGCCGAGGCCGCCGGCGGGCGGCATGCCGTGTTCGAGCGCGATGAGGAACGATTCGTCGGCCATTTCGGCTTCTTCATCCCCTTTTTGTTTGGCGCTGGATTGTTTCTCCAGGCGATGGCGCTGGTCCACGGGATCGTTGAGTTCGGAATAGGCGTTGGCGACTTCGTCCTGCGCGATGAAGAGTTCGAAGCGTTCGACGAGGCCGGGTTTGGAGCGGTGTTTTTTAGCCAGCGGTGAAATCTCCACCGGATAATCCATGACGAACGTAGGCTGCCAGAGATGCGGTTTGACGCGCATGTCAAAAATGCGATCGAAGACTTTGTGATCCGGTGTCTTGTCCTCAAAGCCAACGTGCAGTTCGCGCGCGACATCCCGCAAGCGGCCTTCCTGCCACGCTTTGACCACGTCCACGCCGGCATGCTCAATGAAGAGGTCCGTCATGCTGGCGCGCACGAAGGGCGGTTTGAGGCTCAGCGGTTTTTCGCGCAGCGTTAAATCGGTTGTGCCGTTGCAAGTCATGGCGGCTTCGGAAATGATCGCCTCGGTCAGCGTCATCATATCGTTGTAATCGGCATAGGCCTGATAGGCTTCGAGCAGCGTGAATTCCGGATTATGCATCGTGTCCACGCCTTCGTTGCGGAACACGCGCCCAATTTCGAATACGCGGCCAATCCCGCCGACGAGCAGGCGCTTCAAATGGATTTCCAGGGCGATGCGCAGGAACAGTTTGGATTCGAGCGCGTTGTGAAAGGTTTCGAAGGGCTTGGCCGCCGCGCCGCCCGCATGTGCCTGAAGCAGTGGTGTTTCCACCTCTAGAAAGCCCCGGCTTTCAAACGTCTTGCGAATGGAGCTCATCATCTTGCTGCGCTTCACAAAGAGCTGCAGCACCTCCGGGTTGCTGACCAGGTCCATTTCCCGTTCACGATAGCGGGTCTCCACGTCTTTTAAGCCGTGAAATTTTTCCGGCAAGGGACGCAGGGATTTGCACAACATCGTTAACGAGGTCGCGCGGATCGAAAGCTCATTGGTGCGCGTGCGGAACATGGTGCCTTCAACGCCGATGAAATCGCCAAGGTCCGTGTCTTTCTGGAAGAGATGATAAAGCGCATCGCCCACCACGTCTTTTTTCACATAAATCTGGATGCGGTCCGGTCCGTCGCTGATGGTCGCAAAGCAGGATTTCCCCATGTCGCGCACGGTCATGACGCGGCCGGCCGTGCGGATGACTTCGTCCGAGCCATGTTCGGGCAGAGGTCCACTAAAAGTGGCCTGGAGCTGGGCGACAGTATGCGTGCGAACGTAGGAATAGGGATACGGGTCAACGCCGGCTTCGGTGAGACGTTTCAACGTCTCCCGCCGTTGCAGGAGTTGGGTTTCCAGAGACTCGCTCATTTATTTAGCGGCGGATTTGCCGAGGACGTCTTGGATTTTTTCGCGCAGATGTTTGGGATCGAACGGCTTTTCCATGTAGAACGCCACGTTGGACGCCATCTCGAACACGTCGCGCATTTGCCCTTTGGCGGTCAGAATAATCACGGGAATTTTACGGGTGGACTCGTTTTCCGTCAGCCGCGCGTTGACGGTATAACCGTCCATTTCCGGCATCATGATGTCCAGGATAATCAAATCGGGATGTTCGGCGAAGGCGCGTTCGAGCGCTTCGCGTCCGTTGAAGGCTTCCAGAACCTGGTGTCCATCCCGTTCCAGCAGGAATTTGACCAGTTCCACCACATCCCGCTCATCATCCACCACAAGTACGCGTGCCATAGTCCCCTATATTACGAATTTTTCACTATAAAATTCAGCCAGTCTCTCAATCATGCGCCCGACGGGCAGTTCTTTCAAGGGGGTGGTGCGCCAGCGGCGTTCGTCCGTGCGGTAGAAGACATCCCAGTAGCCCCACTCGTCGGGCACAAAACGCAGGCATGACGCCCAGTAGGTTTGGCCGGAAGCGGCTTTCAGCTGACGCCAGCAGTGAATCTCTTCGCCGATTTTCTCTATCCGCAGAGACGCAAAAACGGGAAAAGGCTTCATGCGCTCGACAAGATCGCGCCGCGTGGGATCATTTTCCCCGCGGGTTTGACCCCAGATGTCGCGCCGTACGCCCTTCGATTGATCCGCTCGCCAGTTTCCCATTAAGACTCCGTTTTTAGTTTCAATTTTTCCTGTGCCAGATATTCCAAATAGGCATCGACAAACTGGTCTAAATCCCCATCCATGACTTTGTCCACCTGGCTAGTCTCACTGTCTGTCCGGTGATCTTTGACCATTTGATAGGGCATGAACACATACGACCGAATTTGATTGCCCCAGGCCATATCGCCTTTGTCATCGTAGCGCTTCTCCTGCGACTGGCGGCGCTTATCGAGTTCCAGTTCGTAAAGGCGGATCTTGAGTACCTTCATAGCCTGCTCGCGGTTTTTAATCTGCGACCGCTGGTTTTGACAGGCCACGACGAGTCCCGTCGGAAAATGCGTGATCCGGATGGCGCTATCGGTCTTGTTAATGTGCTGGCCACCAGCGCCATGCGCGCGATAGGTATCCACGCGGATGTCTTTGTCTTCAATTTTAATCTCGATGTCATCCGCCACATCCGGCAGCACGTCGCAGGAGGCGAAACTCGTATGTCGGCGTTTGTTGGCATCAAAGGGTGAAATGCGGACCAGCCGATGCACACCCGCTTCACTTTTCAAGGTGCCATAAGCATACGGCCCGCGCACAAAAAAGGTGATGGATTTAATCCCGGCCTGATCGCCCATTTGAATGTCCGTGATTTCCGTCGTAAAGTGTTTGCGTTCCGCGTAGCGCTCAAACATGCGCATTAGCATTTCCGCCCAGTCGCAGGATTCCGTGCCGCCCGCGCCCGCGTGGATGGTCAGCAGGGCATCATCTTTGTCGACGGGATCCGTAAATTTAGTTTCGCGTTCCAGCTCTTTGATCTGCGTGGTGAGCGTGGCCACGGTGTTCTGCAGATCCTTCCACATCGCGGCGTCGGAAGGTTCCGCCAGTTCGGCCAGATCTTTTACATCCGCGAGCGATTGTTCGAGCGTTTTCAGAAACGTCTGTTCCTGACGGATCCGATTAAGTTCTTTAAGTTGGCTTTGGGCTTTGTCCTGGTTGTCCCAGAACGTGGGTTCGCCTGCTAAGGATTCTAATTCGCGAAGACGGGCCGCTTTGCGCGGGAGGTCAAAGATACCCCCTGATCTTCGCGAATTTCTCGGAAAGACCGGTGATTTGAGACAGCAATTCCTGTTTCATCCCGAGAGTATATCAACTCTCGGCGGGCTTTAGCGGCGGCCCATCATCAAGATCAGCAGACCGGCTAAGGCGGTCGCCACAGCGATCGCTGCCGCGAAAGCAATTCCAGTTCGCAACCTTTGCATTCCACTGGCGCTTGTGTTCGTCCTGGTTACAGAATCCAGCAGGATGTTGCGCTGTTCCTGCGCACGCACAGGTAGTTGGTTGAGCACGTTCTCTACGTTGTCTTTATTCGCGGCAAGTTGTTCAACCTGGTCGATCATTCATTGACCTCCTGAGAGAAGGCACCGTCGTTAGGAATTGACGCTTGATGCTAGCACTCTGCGATAAGAAAAGCAAAAGGCCCAGAGCGTGATGGCCAGGCATGCCCAGGCAAACACATCGCCCCAGCGCGTATAGAACGTTTGAACGGTTTGCGGATAAACGGTGCCGGAAACGATCATCGCTTGGTAGATCGACGATGCCGCGACGATTCGGCCCTGGGGATCGATAATCGCCGAAACACCGGTGTTATCAGCACGCAGCAGCCAGCGGTGATTTTCCACCGCACGGAAAACATTCGGCGCCAGATGTTGATAGGGCTCCGCAGTCTTCATGTACCAGCCGTCATTCGTGAGGTTCGCGATTAGTTGTCCGCCGCGCTGAACGGATCGCCGGATTAGATTAGGAAAAATGGCTTCATAGCAGATGTTCACGCCCACCGGAATCCCCGCCGCGGAAAGAACCGGCGAATCTTCTCCAGCGTCAAATCCCCCCAAGGCATTCAACACCGGAATCCAAGCCCCGAGCCACGCTTGAAACGGAACCGTTTCACCAAAGGGGACGAGGTGCTTTTTGGCATACATTCCCTGGACCAGCCCGATTGAAGATATGGAAAACGCGGCATTGAAAGCCTTCTTTCCATCCTCGGCGGGAGCGCCCACAATATGGGCTGCATGGCTTTTTAAAATGAGCTGTGTCAGCCATAATCGCAAGGGTGGGTCTTGCATCAGGTAACCTGGAGCAGAGGTTTCCGGCCATACGATCAGATCGGCGTTCCCTGCGGATGCGCGTTCGCTCAGCGTTTGATAGGTCTGTTTAATCTCGGCGACATAGACTTCATCCCATTTCTTGTATTGATCGATATTTCCTTGAAGCAAAGCAATTTTAAACGGGTGAGAATCTCCTTCCGAAGATATCTTCAGTTGCCTATAACCGCTCATTAAAATGATCCCTAACACTAGTGCAAAGGGAGCAAGCGATTTGAGCGAGCCCTTCAACGTCTGGGCGATGGCGAGATTTCCCCATACGATAAGGAAAGAAATCCCATAAACACCTGTGATCGACGCCATCTGAAGCAAAGGCAGATGATGAACCTGACTATCGGCTAAAAGAGCCCAGGGAAAACCGGAAAAAAGATAGGTTCGGATGTATTCAAGGACAACCCAGAAGGCGGCCAAAGCAAATGGTTTGCTCCCCTCCTTGCAGTTCATCGAAGCCACGCCCCATGCCCACGCGCCCCAATAAAGACCGAGGTACCCGCTGAGTAAGAGCAGACATCCCAAGCCAAGAAAAAAAGACAGGCTGGCCGCATGAAAAGTCACCACCAGCCAAAACAAGAGACCGCAGTAGGCCAGGGTACCGCTGATCCAACCGTAGAAAAAAGCCTGCCGAGGTGTTTTATTTTCGATCGCATACAGCAGCGGAATGAGTGCGACCCAGGCTAACAGTGAAAGATTGAAATTAGGAAACGCGAGGATGTAAAGACAGGCGGCGGAGAGAAGAGCTATTGGCCGTGACACTTCTTGTATTTCTTCCCACTGCCGCAAAAGCAGGGATCATTGCGGCCGATCTTGGCCGGCGCATTCGGAAGCGCCGTCGCAGGCGTTTGTAAGGGCATTGGTTTGCCGATGGATCCCGCGGCATGAATCACCGACCGTGACGGTATGGGTGAGGGAACCGGCAGCATTTGATCGGGTTGTGGGCCGGTCGCGAGCTGACTCTCGAATTCCGGTTTTTCCGCGCGCGCGCCGCTAAAAACGGAGCGAGGCTGTAACGCCGCGGGCAAGGCCTGTTCCGGCGCGGTTTCCCCATCGGTCTGCGGCATGGCCGGCGCAACCTGCACTTTGAAGAAATACTCGATGGTTTGTTCGCGGATGCGCGTCATCATCGAGCTGAAAAGTTCGAAGGCTTCTTTTTGAAATTCAATTAGCGGGTCTTTTTGCGCATAGGCCCGCAGGGAAATACCCTTCTTCAGTTGATCCAGATCATAAAGATGTTCTTTCCAGGCCACATCAATCATCTGGAGCAGGATCATGCGCTGCAACTGATGGAAGAGCGCGGCGCCTAAATCCGTTTCCCGTTTCTGCAGGGACTCCGTCGATAACGCGGTGACTTTTTCTTCGATTTCCGGACGCGCCAGCTTGCTCCATGCTTCCGTGCTCAGTCCGCCGTCGGTTTCAAAGATGTGCAGAAGCCATTCATGCAGTTTGGGCGTGTCCCAGGTTTCAGGAATCGCTTTGGCCGGAATCCATAAATCGAGTTTTTCTTCGACGCTTTCTTGCAGCATGCGCGTAATGGTCTTACTGACGTCCTGCCCGTCTAAAATCTGATTACGGAGCGTGTACACCATTTCCCGCTGCTTGTTCATCACGCTGTCGTATTCCAGCAGCTGTTTACGAATGTCAAAGTTCATGGCTTCGACTTTGCGCTGGGCATTTTCAATCGAACGCGTCAGCATGGGATGCTGAATGTCTTCACCTTCCTGCATGCCGAGGCGTCCCATCAAATTGGACAAGCGATCCGTGCCAAAGAGACGCATGAGCTCATCATCAAGCGCCAGATAAAAGCCCGACGATCCGGGATCGCCCTGACGGCCCGTGCGACCGCGCAGCTGGTTATCGATGCGGCGAGATTCATGGCGTTCCGTGCCAAGGATGTGCAGACCGCCCAAGGTTTTGACCTCCGCGGCTTCCGCGGCATCCTGCGGATTTCCGCCGAGCAGAATGTCCGTTCCGCGGCCGGCCATATTGGTGGCGATCGTGACCGCCGCCTTTTTCCCAGCCTGCGAAATAATCTGCGCTTCTTGTTCGTGGTACTTGGCGTTCAGAACTTTATGTGGCACGCCTTTCTGTAAAAGCATTTTCGCGATGCGCTCGGATTTCTCGATGGAACGCGTTCCGACCAGAACGGGCCGGCCGGTTTTCCAGAGCCGCGTAATTTCTTCGACGATGGCGTTGAATTTTTCCCGTTCCGTGCGATAGATGATGTCGGCGGTATCTTTGCGGATATTGGTGCGGTGCGTGGGCACTTCGATCGTGTCCAATTTGTAAATTTCCCAGAACTCCGCGGCTTCCGTCATGGCCGTGCCGGTCATGCCGGCCAGTTTGTTGTAGAGACGGAAAAAATTTTGGAAGGTGATCGTGGCCAGCGTCTGATTTTCTTCCGCGATGCGGATGTTTTCCTTGGCTTCCACAGCCTGATGTAGACCTTCCGACCAGCGGCGTCCCGGCATCAGGCGTCCGGTAAATTCATCGACGATAATGACTTCGCCGTCTTTAACGACGTAATCCACATCCCGCTGATATAGCTGATGCGCGCGCAGGGCCTGTGTGATGTGGTGAACCCATTCGCCGGAAATATCGTCGTACAGGCTGGGGATCTGCAGCAACTGTTCGCATTTGGCGATGCCTTCATCCGTGAGTGTTACGTTGTGCGCTTTTTCATCGGCGATAAAATCGAATCCTTTGGACAAATCTTCACCCGTGTATTTGGATTCGATTTCTTCTTTGTCCGTGATCATGCGTCCCTTTAAATGGGGCACGAGCTTATTCACGATGGCGTAGCGTTCCGTGGATTCTTCCGCGGGGCCGGAAATAATGAGAGGCGTGCGCGCCTCATCGACCAGGATGGAATCGACTTCGTCGACGATGGCGAATGGCAGGCGGCGATAGATGCCATCGCGCTCAATCGGTTCAGGTAGGTAGCGCATGACGCGGTCTTCTTTGCGCACCACCATGTTGTCGCGCAGGTAATCAAAGCCGATTTCGTTATTGGTGACGTAGGTGATATCGCAGGCATAGGCCGCGCCATGTTCGCGTGGCGGCATGTCGTGTTCGACATGGCCGACGGTGAGGCCTAAAAATTCAAAGACGGGTCCCATCCATTGCCGGTCGCGTTTGGCCAGGTAATCATTGACGGTAATGACATGCACGCCAAGGCCGGTCAGGGCATTCAGATAAATAGGAAGCGTGCCCACGAGCGTCTTTCCTTCGCCCGTTTTCATCTCCGCGATTTTGCCCTGATGCAGAATGATGCCGCCAATCATTTGCACATCAAAATGCCGCAGACCGATGGTGCGTTTAGCGGCTTCGCGTACAACCGCAAACGCTTCGGGCAAAAGACTGTCCAGGGCATCCCCCTTGGCCAGCCGTTCTCGGAACTCTACAGTCTTGGCTTTTAATTGATCATCGCTCAACGCCTGCAGCGCCGGCTCAAACGCATTGATCTCCGCGACCAGCGGCGTGATCTTTTTGAGCGTGCGTTCATTCTGTGAACCGAACAGTTTTTGCAGAAACGAAAAATTCATCGAATGTTATTCTAACACGGCTAACGCGTGCGGTGTTCTTGGTCGAGCAGTTGTCGCTTTTTTGTGATTCCGCCGGGCGCGGAATAGCCGCGCAGGTCGCCGTTGGCGGCGATCACGCGGTGACAGGGGATAGTGGGCGCAAAGGGGTTTTTGGCCAGGGCCTGACCGACGGCGCGCGCGGCGCCGGGATGTCCGATGACGCGCGCCAGTTCGCCATAGGTTTTGGTTTTGCCAGCCGGGATGGCGGCGCAGGCTTTCCAGACCTTCTGATAAAAGGGCGTGTGCTGGGCCATTTGCTTCACGATGTGCTGCGGAATTTTCATGGTTCTCTGACTATTGTAGCGAATTTAATAATGCGTGGTTTGATCATCGGCATAGTCAATGAGTTGAATTTCCTGCGCCTTGCCCAGCGTGCCGACCGGTTTTTCGAAGGTGCTGAGATCGCCGACGAGAAGCGTCGTGACCTGACCGGACTGCAAATACGTTTTCGCCATGCGCTCAACATCGGCGACCGTGACCTGGGCGATTTTCTGCGGATAAGTTTCCAGATAATCCGCCGGAAAGCCAAAATACTCGTTATTCATGGTTTCGGCGGCGATTTGCTCGGAGGTTGTGAAATTCTGGATGTATTCGTTAATCAGGGTATCTTTGGCCGCCTGAACCTCTTCCGGTGTGAACGTGGTGTCCGGCAATTCCGCGTTAATTTTTAAAATGGATTGCGTGGCCGCTACGGTTTGAAACCCGCGTGTCTGACTTAATGCCACGACAATTCCCCGCTCTTGCGGAACAAAGTCCGCGCTGCCTACGGAATACGCCAGCCCTTGCTGCGTGCGCACGATACGAAAGAGGCGTGACGTGGCGCCGCCGCCCCAGAGCACATTAAAGACGCTCCAGGCAAAACTGTCCGGATGATGCCGCGGATAGCCGGGATAACCGACGCGAATCTGGGTCTGGTTGATGGGCCGCTGAATATACATCAGGCGTTTATGATCAAAGATGGGCGCCGGTGGGAGCACGGGAAATACAACCTCTTTTTTGGCCCAGCCACCCAGTTGGGCCTGCAGCTTTTGTTTCATCGCCGCACTATCAAAGTCTCCCGAGAGAGCCAGGTAGGCGCCATTCGGCACGATGGTCTGGGCATGCCAGGCCAGCAAATCTTCGCGCTTGATGCTCTGCACGCCCTCTGGCGTGGCGACGCGCGCATAGGGATGCGCGCTGCCATACATCAGAATGCGAAATTCTCGCCGGCTGATTTCTTCCGGATCGTCATTGCGGCGTCGCAACCCTTCCAATTCCTCGGATTTGGCCAGTTCCACCTGATCTTTGGCAAACCCGGGCTTGAGCAGAAGATCGACGAACACGTTGAAGACATCATCAAAGTCGCGCGTGCGGCAGCTGAGTGAGGCCGCTCCTTTCTCAAGGTCCATGCCAAAGGTAATGTTGGATGCTTTGCGTTCCAGCAGGCGTGCAATGTCTTCGGGCTTGCGCGTCAGCGTTCCCCCCTGCGTCCAGGCTTGCGCGAAGATGCCGCCCATGCCGACTTTGTCCGCGGGTTCATCGATGCTTCCCGTATGAAACAGCATGTCCAGATGCACGAGCGGCAGTTCATGATCTTCAAGCAGATAGACCACCAGCCCATTCGGCATGACATAGCGTTCGGGTTTCACGGGATGAAATTTCAAAGGCGCAAAAACCGGAAGCGCGGGCATGGCGGCCTGAGCGGTCAGGGTGAAAGTGAAAATTGTCGTCATTGCGAGAAGCGTAGCGACGAAGCAATCTGTCATACGTCGTCGACCTTGAAAGATTGCTTCGCTGCGCTCGCAATGACGACCGTTTAGATTCATCGCGCGGGTCCTGTTTTTGCGGCGGGTTCCGGCGTTTTTTTCTCCAGGTATGCGACGGTTTCTTTTGCCGGGTCAAAGATTCGGCGTGCGGCCGCCTGTAGATCGGCGCCTGTCAATTTATCGATCGCTTCCTGGTAACGGATGAGATAACGCCAGTCCCTGTAAATCGATTGGGCGCTCACCAGCGTATCCGCCAGGCCGTCATTGGTTTGCAAAGTGGACAACAGCCCGACTTCCACAGAAGACCGTACTTTTTCCGTTTCCCAATCGGCGACGGGCTCTTTTTTCACTTTTTCAAGTTCGGCTTCGAGAGCTTTGCGTACTTCCTCATTGGTATAGGGATGCTTCGGCGTTAAATAGAACAGAAATTGAGGGCTGTAGCGCGTTCCGGGATAATCCGTATCAATCTCAAGGCCCGTGACCATTTTGCGCTTTTCAACCAGCGCTTGATGCAGGCGCGAGCTGAGTCCGCTGGCGAGCAAATTGGATAACGCATCGGCCAGCACATGATCGGGATCCGGCCACGGCGCAATGGGGTAACCCACGGCCAGCTCCGGCTCGGCGTCGAAGGAAACTGTCACCTGATGCGCACCGGTGTGCGCGGGCTCTTCCGTGATCCAGTTCTTATCTCCCGGCGGTGTTTTCCAGTCGCCAAAATATTTTTCGACGAGCGCGATGACGTCGTCCGCTTTCACATCCCCCACGATGGCAATGGTGAGCTGGTCCGGCGTGTAATAGCGATGATAAAAATCAGCGAGGTCGGCCATGCTGAGATGGTCTAAGTCCGATTCCCAGCCAATGGTCGGCATGCGGTAAGGATGCGCGGTATAGGCGGCGGCCAGGAAATTTTCCAGCAGCAGGCCATCGGGACTGGTATCCACGCGCATGCGGCGCTCTTCTTTCACCACTTCCCGCTCGGAATAAAATTCGCGGAACACGGGATTTTTGACGCGGTCGGAATCCAGGAGCGCCCATAAGGCCAGTTTGTTGGACGGCAGATCGACGGTGTAGCGCGTCCAGTCGTGAGAGGTGCTGGCATTGAGCGAGGAGCCGCCTTCGCGTTCATAGAGTTGCCACAGCTCATTGGGCGTCACGAAAGAATTCGCCCTGGCTTCAACGTCCCGCAATTGGTCGATCATCTGCGCGATGACGGCCTGGTCCGCCGCCAGCCCTTTGCGTTTTTCCGCATCCAGATGGCGATGGAGTTCATCCAGTTTTTTAAGAATTTCGGATTCGCTGGCGTAATCGGTGGTCCCCATCGTGCGGGTCCCTTTGAACATCATGTGCTCAAACATGTGCGCGAGTCCGGTTTTGCCGCTGGCTTCATCCACGGAGCCCACGCGAAACATCATCCGGCAGGAGACGGTCGGTGAAAAGTGTCGTTCCAGCACGAGAAGCGTAATGCCATTGGCCAGCGTATGTTCGACGACGCGTTTTTCCAGTGGAACAGGGTCGGCGTGAAGCCTACCGCAAAGCATGACGGCCGCAAGGGACAGGGCAAAAAATCGTAGTGTCACCCGGGGATTCTACTTTTTCCCGAATCGAAGACGATAGTAGGCGCTGGTGGTTTCTCGAATGTGCGGCGCCTTCGTGGGCAGATGGTCTATGGCGCGCTGCGCGAATTCCGCGGCGGTCTCGGAGTGTTTTTTCTCCATTCCCAGGCGCGCCATTCGCCGTAGGAAGCGGAGATAAAAAACCGGAACGTCATTGTTTCTTGAACGTTTAAGACCGATTCCAATACCCAGAGCGATAAGGACGCCGATAATGACCAAAGGCGATGCATTCCGCGCGTGTTTTGTATCGCGAACTTCTATAGAGGAAGTCGACGCGTTTTCTGCGTGGCGCATGCGGCTACGCCAATGCGTCCATGCGCTCAGCCATCGCGTGCTGAGAGTATCCGAGCTGCTGCGTAAATGCTCCCAGGCACGCAGTTGCGCGTAAAGATCATAGTCGATGATGAAGCGATTCCATTCATAGCCCAGATAGTCCCAGGTCTCACGAAGTCGCCGCCATCCCTGGCGTTCGCGCAGAGATAAGGCCGATTCTATCGTGGCGCGCGGAGAAGGGTCCAGCGTAATCCAATGATCCCCCACCCAGGCTTCCACCCATGCATGCGCGTCCTGTTCTCGAAATAGAATTTGCCGCGCCAGTGGATTCCATTCGCCATGGGAGTAGCCCGCCACAACACGGGAAGGAATATTTTCCAGTCGCAGCATGACCGCGAGAGCGGACGCGAAATGAATGCAGAATCCCTGGCGGCTTTCAAAAAGAAAATAATCTACCGGATTGTCTGGAATGGTTTGTCCGAAATCTAGGGTATAGCGATAGTGCGAACGCAAATAGTCTTCAAGCGCATGCGCTTTTTCAGCAGGGGGGCCGGTGCCCGCAACGGTTTTCGCCAGGGTTTTTGTGCGCGCAAGCCCCTGGCTGGGCAAACGCAAATAGAGCATGGGAATCACGCGTGAGTCCGCAGGCGCGTCTTGACGTTCATCAGGCATTGCGAGGATCTGATATTGCAACGGATGTTGCAATGCTTCATTCCAATGAAAGTCTCCGGCGTCCGTAGTGTCGAGACGCGAAAAAGCCGCTGTGATTTCAAGCGGTGTCCCGGGGGTGAAAAGCGTATTTTTGGTCGTATTGAGAAGGGTCAGCGAGGCATGCAACGGCTGCATTCCCTTTGAGATCCTGCGCAATTTAAAAATGCCGTTCCCATCCGGCTGCAACACACGGGTTTTTTCAAGATGCTCCGCGCGCCATTCTTTTCCATTAAAGGTATCCAAAACATCCCCGCGCAAATAGCCGTTCCAGTGAGCGTTAGCAACCCCATCCGGGAATCCCAGCCATGCCGCCACGGACTGGTCGCGTGTGACGGTTCCCGTTTGTTCGAGATTCATCTGATCGGTATAGGCGGATTGTCCCGCCCCAAATCCGGGAATATGGACGTTGAAGGATAACCGCGGAAAAAGGACAAACACGATCATCGTCAGCGCGATGTTCAGCGGCACGGCCGCAAAGCTTAGGCCGATGTGCAATTGTTTTAACGAGCGATCCGGCCACGGCGTTTTGACGGCCGCTTCTTCCTGCACGCGCGCCGCATAATTCCAGAACAGCAGCGCCATGGTTCCCGGGATGAGAAGAATGATCAAAATAGCCTGCCGCATGTCCGCGGATAAGGTGCATGCCGCGAGAAATTGAAAGAAACCGATCAGACCCATTTGCAAGCAGTCCTTGCGTTCTTTTAATCCCACCAGTTTCAGCGTCTGGAGCATCAGAAGAAAATGCGCGACCACCACGAACACGGAATTCTTCAAGATCAGGAAATCCAAAAGCGTCAGACCCACAAGACCGGCGACGCCCAGAGTTTCCCAGCGGCGCAGGCGACGTTCCAGCTGCGGAGCGCGGTCCAGCATCAGGCTGAACACTAGCAGGACCCAGGGAATCTGCAGCCAGAGACCGGTAATCTCTTCAGAAAATGAAAGCGCCAGAAGTCCGATCACCGCCATAAAGCGGCCGGCGCGCAGAAGCGATTTAAGCGAGGGCGTCATGACGATGCGCTTTCCATAGGTTAATGGCGTTGATTCCTTTTTTCACATCAGGAGAAGAATCCATACGGCGAGACGTAAGATCGACAAGTGCGAGGTAGCGCCAGACTTGACGATAATGCGTGAGCGTCGTGCCGCCGGGAAAGTGATGATCGGGCGTAAAAAATTCAACGGCACGGCCTGCTTTCATCGCTGCCCAGACCATTGACGCGATAAAGGAAATGAAGTGTTCCCCGTCTTCCTGCGGCCATGCGTCAATAAAAAGAACAGGCGCAACGCTAGCATCTTCTTCCGTTTCTTTCACAATCCAGCGCTGCCGTTTGGCTGCGGCTTTCCAATCCATACGGCGCAGCGAATCCCCCTCCTGGTAGTCGCGCAGACGCCAGGGAACGGAACCTTCGCCCGCGCGCTGTGCCGCCTGTGTGTTCGCGTCATTCCCCTCCTGCGGAAGCAGACGACGGAGGTTCACGGGATACAGAGACGGGAAGACAAGCGTTGCGTCATCGCGCGTTTCCGTATGTATTTTTTCAAACAAGCCAAAAGGAAACGCCGTGCTATAGCGTACTTTCTTAAGTGAAAACCAGCCGCGTGTGCGCGGGGTTAATAAGATGTCCGCGCTGATGGATTGTCGATGCGCGATCCAGGGGGCCCAGACCTGCTGCATTACGCCAGAATTCCATTCCCCTTCAATTTTAACGAGCGCCGCAGGAAACCACCCTTTATGGATGGTCACGCGCCAGTGCGAAGGCTGCCCGGCAAATAAATCTTCCGTCGGCTGCCACTGGCTGCGCAGGCCCCAGAGTCCGCTATCGGACAAGAAACCCGAGACAATAATGAGGCTGAGTTGGATGCCCAGAATCAGATACAGGAGATTATTACCGGTGTTGATGGCCGCGGCGCCGACGGCAATCGTGAAGAGAATGTAGAACATGCCAAACCGCGTGAAGCGCATGGGTCGCTCAAGAAGAATCCAGCGCCAATAGCGCAGAAACCGCAACCCGATTTTTTGTGCCAGATTAAAAAGCAAACAAGACCTCGTTTACAACGGGACTGCGACCTCTTGCAGAATCCTCAGGATGGTCTGTTCCGCCGTGAGCCGCGTATTGCCCAGCGCGCCGCCTTCCAGCAGAATCCGGTGCGCCAATACGGGAACGGCGAGAGCTTTGACATCATCCGGTGTGACATGGTCGCAACCGTTTAAAAAAGCGCGCGCCTGCGCGGTACGCCGGAGAGCGATCGCTCCACGCGGGCTAGCGCCCAACGCAATGCCCTTTGTCTGTCGCGTGACGTCAATGAGAGAAAGCAAATAATCATCCACAATCGACGCCACGTGCAGTGTGCGAACCTGCTGAATCCAGCGCAACATCTGCGTGGTGTCAATGCAGGCTTCCCGCTGGTGTAACTCGTCCTGGGTTCCGAGGGTGAGAATGGTGCGTTCGTGCTGGGGATCCGGATAACCGATGGACAGCCGCATCGTGAAACGATCCAGTTGCGATTCCGGCAGCGGGAAGGTGCCATGATGCTCATGCGGATTTTGCGTCGCCAAAACAAAGAAAGGTTCGGGCAGGGCATGCGTGCGGCCATCCAGGCTGACCTGGCGTTCATTCATGCATTCGAGCAGCGCGCTTTGCGTGCGCGGCGTCGCGCGGTTCAGTTCATCCGCCAGAACCACCTGATGAAAAATCGGACCGCGCCGGAACTCGAATTCCTGGGTACGCGAACTTAACACGGAAACGCCGAGAATGTCCGAGGGCATCATGTCGCTGGTGAATTGAATGCGTTGAAAAGTGCATCCCAGACCGCGAGCCAGCGCCAGAGCCAACGTGGTTTTTCCGACGCCCGGCACGTCTTCAATCAGCAGATGGCCGCCGGCCAGCAGCGTGATCAGCGCATTTTGCACGACTGCGGTTTTTCCCACAAAAACTTTTTCAATATGATTTTGCAGGGGTTGAAGCGGTGTTTCTGTCGGCACGGTTCGAGCTTAGCAGGCCTGCTCGGGAAGATCAATATATTTTCATTGTATTAGGCCGGCGCGGTATGGCACCGTATAAAGACAGCGCGTATGCGAAGATTCATTTTGAAAAGTTTTTTATCGTTTTGTCTGGTGTGTCGGGCGTTTCCCACCTATGCACTCGATAAACCGATCCCGCCGGTCAGCGCGACAACGGATAAAGTCACCGAGCCCACGAAGAACACCCCGGACAACACCGGCGTGACCTCTCCAGGGCGTGTATTGCCGGGCGAAGAACCCAAACGGAAAAACTATTGGATCCCGGCGCTGGAAGTCCCTTCATTTTTGATTTTGCTCAATCAGACGGATCGCCTAATTTATCCTAATAGCGTTTACAACACCGGTTTCCAGTCCACGAAAAATTTTGTGATTCATCAACCGTGGCAGTACGACCAGGATCCCTTTGGCGTCAATCAAGTCGGACATCCCTATCAGGGCGCGACGATGTATGGCTTTGCAAGGTCAGCGGGCCTTAATTTCTGGGAGAGTTGGGGCTATAGCAATGTGGGCAGTTTTCTATGGAAAATGGCGGGTGAAACAGATAATCCGTCGATCAATGATCAAATCACGACGGGCAATGCCGGCAGTCTTCTGGGTGAAGAGCTCTATCGCATGGCGAGCGTTGTGCTGGAAGGCGGCGGCGCGCACCCGTCCGCCTGGCGTGAAGCGGCGGCTGCGCTCATTTCTCCACCCACGGGCCTTAACCGGTTGATCTTTGGCGAACGGTTCAAACCCGTGGAAGCGCGTTCGCCCGCTGTTTTCACGCGGCTTGAGCTGGGCGCGATTTTTACCCCAACACTGCATGATGTGAACAGCTTGCCATCGGATGCGAAGCATACCAATGGGAGTCTGGATTACAGCATCAGTTACGGTCTTCCCGGAAAACCTGGGTACCGCTACCTGCGTCCTTTGGATTATTTCGAATTTGAAATCGGCAGCGTCACGGATAATTCCAACATTATCGATCATGCGCTCACGCGCGGCATGCTACTTGGAAAACGCTACGAAGTGGGCGATGATCTCCGCGGCATCTGGGGCCTTTATGGCAGTTACGATTACATTTCCCCCACGCTTTTCCGCGTATCGAGCACGGCGCTTTCTTTAGGGACAACTCTTCAGAAATGGTTGTCGCCGCATATTGCGTTGCAGGGAACCGGCATGACGGGTCTGGGTTTTGGCGCGGCAGGAACCACGACAGGCGTTGGGGAGCGAAATTACCATTACGGTACAACGCCTCAAGCCCTCTTGGCCTCGCGACTAATTATCGCGGACCGGCTCATGCTGGAAGCCACGGGACGCGAATATTACGTCAGCAATGTGGGCGCTACGGAAAATGCCACGGAAAATATCGCGCGTCTCGAAAGCGCCATCAACTTACGCGTCTATAAGGATCACACGGTTGGTATTCGTTACATCTACTCCCGCCGAGACGCGGAATATACCACCCAGTCGTCCGTGCATCAATATGGCGAAACCATTCTTCTGACCTACAACTATCTATTCAATGATCACTTTGGCGCCGTGGGTTGGGGCGATTACATGAATGAGGCGGGTCACGAATAGCAGCGCTTCAGGGCAGGAGCATGCGCTTACCGCGGCGCAAACGATGGAACGTAATGGCGAAGCGATGAGCTTCATCCCGAACAGCCTGAACAAGATGCAGTGCCGGACTGTCTTTGGGTAGCAAAACCGGCAACTCCAAATGCGGCAGAAATAATTCTTCTTCACGCTTGGCGAGTGCTGCCAGGGGTGGAATGGCTTTGCCCAGTTCCTTTTCCAGAGCGTCTTTGGCCGCGGAAAGCTGGCCTTTTCCCCCATCGATCAGAATTAAATCGGGTAAGGGTCTATCTTCTTTTTTGAGCCGCCGGTAACGCCGTCCAACCACTTCGGCCATGCTGGCAAAATCGTCGATG
>Ga0206844_10050_pt1 | contig 43711 bp, 31 predicted proteins | sample Alteio_BWOrgCont_22_FD_152907 | JGI IMG/M metagenome (GOLD analysis project Ga0206844, IMG submission 152907) | Enriched cells from forest soil in Barre Woods Harvard Forest LTER site, Petersham, Massachusetts, United States -... | ecosystem: Environmental > Terrestrial > Soil > Temperate forest >...
GATATTGTTTGGATCTGAGAAATAAATATTTTCCGGATTGTTCTTTTCCGGTAAAAGTGATGGGTCAGGATAATTGCCGGGCCCCACATCATCAAGTTCTGACGTAAAGGTGGCGCGGTATCCCATAAGAACAAGTAAATTGAACCTCTCAGAAAGGTTAAATTTTATTCCTCCGCCAATGGGGATCGAAAGCTGTAACCTGTTATATTGTGGAGGCGCACCGGGCGCTACCCCCTGGCCTTGGGTGGCCAGATCGTGCAGGTCGTATAGTTTGCCGTTATATTCGCCCATGGGGTCGAAATAGAATAATGACAAACCAATGAACACATAAGGAGAAATCCTCAGTGCATCGCGCGTGGATTTGGAACCGAAATTGAAAAAATTAATTTCGACCTGGCTAGACAGTTCGTAAATATTCGATTCGAAATTTAGCCCACGGTTTTTGGAATATTCACTATTGCTGTCATTAGCGGATATTTTCCCGTAGTTAAGCCCAAGGCTGTACGATACATACCCGTTCATGTTCCTTTTAACAAATACGCCTGCGGCCGGGTGTGATTCTTTCCAGACCGGATCGGGGGCCATACCACCCTCGTAATTTGAAATGCCGCCAAATACACCGGCTTCCCACAAATGCTGGGCATTGGAAAAAGATGGCCAAAGCAATAATAAAACGATTAGGGAACGGATAGGATATCTCATGGGCATGCAAGTGACAAGTAATAAACCAAAAATGGCATACAATATTGCAAAATTACTAAAAAGAATAGCAATGACGCTTGGGCTTGAATGTATGACTGAGAGTAAACCCTGTGAAATAGAACCAATCATCGGTTGGTTTAGTCCCACCCCTTTGCTGGCCTGTAAAATCTTTATCGGCGTACTGTGGGAACCTTTCAGCGGTGCGGTTGGCAAGCGCTACGGCAATTGGCCCGCCATATTCAAGCAAGACATCGGGTGATGCGTAAGTAAGGCTTACATCGTCAAGATAGTCGGTAAAGGTCTTATTGGCCCTGAATTCAAAATTGAGGAACCAGGTTGAGCTTAAAGTAAACCTTGCGCCTACCCCAAACGGTATATAAACCTGGTTTAACGAATAAGGCACACGGTCTGGATATTCCTGAGTGCCCTGGCCTTCTGTATGCAAAGGCTGAAGGTCATACCAGGTACCCTGATAATACGCCTGGGGATTGAAATGAAAACTGCCAATTCCTCCGAAAACATATAGCTGGCTAAATTTTTTGTACTTGTTTGACCATGTTGCAAAATAGTATTCTCCCGCAATGTACCCATCCAGGATAGTGGTTTTAAAACTCAGGTTCCTTTCGTTCCGCCATGCGCTGGTGGCTGCAGAATCAGCATCTTCAATGGTCCCGTAGTCCATGCCAAACCGCAAAGAGAATTGATTTGTAAAATTATATCGTATCATGGCGCCATAGCCCGGCAGGGTATAATTATAGTTGATTATTTTTTCTTCAAGAGTCCCTTCGTAATTGGAAGCGCCGAAGAAAATGCCAGCCTCAATTTTATCTTTTTTTGGCATTTTGGCATACTTCTGGGCGGTTGCCGCCTGGGTCAGAAAGAAGAATGCTAAAACAGTGCTAATCAGGGTCTTTATCGGCTTCATCTTCAATTGGTATTCTTATATATTAAAAATGGGGGCAATACGGGGCTAAAATGATATACGTTATTGTGATGCCGCCTATCATATACCAGTCATCGGTATTCGGGTTGCCCCTGTTTACATTGTCGCCATAATCTTTATTCAGTGGGTTGTTGCCAATGGCCATCCTTGCTGCAAGGGCGCCACTAAACTGTGACAGGTATTGGTTTGGAACGTAAGTATTGCTTACATCGTCAAGATAATCGGTGAAGGTCTTTCGCCAGCCGAATTCAAACCCGATGTTCCAGTGTTCGGATAAATTGTGTTTCAGACCAAACCCGAAAGGAATGGATATTTGGGTAAGGGCGTATTTTTGCCGGTCGTTATACCTGGTTGTTCCTTGCCCTTCGGTGCCGAGCGGTTGCAACCGCACCCAGGAATTTGTTACAGGATCGTATCCTTCCGGGTCAAAATTAAAAACAGCAACCCCCCCAAAAAGGTAAGGGGATGTCTTATATTGGGTCTTATAATACCTGGTGTTTGATTCAAAACCCAGTAGATTGATCTCCCCGTTGACGCTAATATCAAGGATATGGGACTTGAAATTTAAGTTTCGCTGGCGGTCTTTGGGGTTGGTGGCATCCTCGTCGTTACCTGATATGGTGCCGTAATATACATTGCCTTTTACAGTAAAGTACCTGTTAATGTTTGCCCTGACAAGCACTCCTCCGTCCGGGTGTATCTGTTTGGGGTCTATCAGGCCTGGCGTCAGGTCTCCGCTATAGGTTGAAGCCCCTAATAACACACCTACTTCCCACAACTGAGCAAAAGTAAAAAGGGGTGCTAAGCACACCCCTATTAGTATTATGAATATTTTTTTAGCCATTCCTGATTTGCTTCCTCTATAGACTGTAAGGCGCAAATTAAGGAAAAACCAATCAACCGCAAAAAAAAATGTTAAATCCCTTTGCAGCTAAAACGCCTTAATGTTTTTGTCAGCGTGAAACCAGCGAAAATATAGGTGTCATCGCGACTTGGATCACCTCTCTGCATTCCGTTGTTAGCTGCGCCGCCACCGATTTTGTCAGCTAATTCCCCTGCAATTTTTCCTTTTGCTGCAACAAGTTCATCATAATTATAATAATTGCTACTTACGTCGTCAAGATAATCGGTAAATGTTTTGCGAAGCCCTACTTCGAGGCCAAGGTTCCAGAAATTGCCCAGGCTGTATTTGAAGGCGATCCCCATAGGGATGGCAACCTGTACGAGGGAATATTGAGCCGGCCCACCAGGCAGGCCTTCACCTTCCGTGCTATAATTGTGGAGGTCGTAGGTTGTACCGTTAACAGTATCCGTAGGATTGAAATAAAATACAGAAATACCGACAAACAGCACCGGGGTAAACCGATATTTTCGGCTATTGCTGATATATGGCAAAATGTTGTATTCCAACTGGCCATGCAGGTCTATGACAACACTTTGGAAAGCCAGGTTTCTTTTTACCCTGTCAGGGTCTGATTTGTAATTGGCATCGGAGCCTGAAATCCAACCCAGGTACAGACCCGCAGAAATGTCAAAACGCGGGTTGATATAATACCTCCCAAGTACCCCAAAGCCCGGTTTGGTAGCATTTAATGTGATCTGATCTTTTGAAAGATCGCCCTGGTATGAAGTGGTGCCCAGGAAAACGCCGACTTCTTTATCCTGCGCATGGGTCGTCGCCAAGCCGATAAATAAGGCCGACATTGTTAGTAAAAGCTTTGCTGATTTCATAATTGTGTATTTTAGTTTCAGATTTTTTCGCGATAAAGGTAAGACTATTTTGTTATAAGTTCCAAATTCAGCGACAAATTTATAAATTTCTTGAATCAAATCCCCAATTTAATTTTTCTCTTAAAGTATTTATAAAATTCTGGTTGTTGAGTTTTACCAGGTTCAGCATAAAAGCTGCCTTCTGGATGGCTATTTCGTTGATATTATCAATGATATGATACCTTGCGTCCAGGGAAACAAGGCAATTTGCCCCCCTTCCTTTTACTTTAAAACTTATTATGGAACTGTCAGGTACTATCACGGGCCGTATTGTCAGGTTATGAGGAGCAACAGGTGTAATGGCAAAATTGTTTGAATCCGGGAAAATAATAGGCCCGCCGCAACTTAAAGAATAGGCCGTTGAGCCGGTTGGAGTGCATACAATGACCCCATCTGCCCAGTAGGAATTGAAATAATCACCATTAAGATAGGTGTCAATCGTAATCATGGAACCTGTATCCCTTTTGTGTATGCTGAAATCGTTCAGGGCATAGTTGAATGGGGCAAAAAGGTTGTTTTCTGAATGTAATTCAAGGACAGATCTTTTTTCAAGTTTGAAATGCCCGTTTTGAAGGCTGAAAAGGGCCTGTTCTATATCATTTTTAGGTACAAGTGATAAAAACCCTAACCTGCCGAGGTTGACCCCGATAACAGGGATGGCTGTATTCTTTACATAGGCAAGGGTTTCTAATAAAGTGCCGTCTCCACCCAGCGACAACATAAAATCCACCCCTTCGCCGGCCAATTGAACCGTATCTCCAAAGGTTTCAGGAGCGGTATCAGGGACAACCTCTTTTATTAGGCTTAAATACTGTTCTTCAATACAATAAGATATATCTCTGTTACCGAGCATGGTGAAAAGTCCCGCAATGGTTCCCTGGTCTTTTTTATCGTAAGATTTACCGTATATCGCCAGTTTCATTGCGGAAATAAGTTTTTCATGACCTGATAATCAGGCAAAAATAGGGAATTAGCCTATATGAAGCGGTTGTATTGCAAAAAAAACCTCTCAGAACACTTCCGTAAAATGGAAATACAAGCCTCCTTTGCCGAGGTTATTGAAGCTATATTCGGTTCTCAGGATTGCGTCATAATAAGTAATAAAGTCAAATCCTGCGCCAATTCCATTGAGAAACTTGTTGGTCAGATTGTTATTATACTGGTTTGCCTGGGCCTGGTCGTAAAAATCAGCCCCCTGCTGGGTATAAATCTTGAGGTAAATATTAACCGGTGCAGGGTTGAATGGCCCGTTTCTCTTTAGAAAATCATAATTGAAAGCCCGTTTATGCGGCAGTTTTACCAGTTTTGAAAAAACAAGGAATTTCAGCTCATTGTCAGTTATGAAATAAGCGCGGCCATTTATAACATAGTTTTCAAACCCATCTACATCATACCTGTACCCGAGGCCGGTAGCGCTTGCAAATACGTATGGTAAAGTGCTTTGGAAATCGTATTCGGAAGTAAACCCTCCCTGGTAATAAAACCTGCCGCCAAGTGGGATGAATTTGCGGTAGGTAAGGTCGGCAGTGGTCACATCTACATCTTTTAGCAATATGGGAAGCCCGTCATGCTCAATGCTGAAATTGATCAGGTCACCGTTCAGGGCATAAGCAGTGTAATCACGCATGTCATATACAAATTTATAGGCGAGCCTTGGTACGCGGATTACATTTCTGTAGTCGCCAAGGTAATTGGGGTTCTCGCTTCTTACAGTATCGCCCACATCATAATAATCGAACCCAATTGTAAATGTATGCGTTACCTGGTGCCTTTTCCGGTATATGAGATCTGATTCCCAGCCCGTTTTACGATAAATGTAACCCTGGTCAATCCTTATATAGTCAAGCTGGTTATCTTCTGTAATAGCGCCTACTTCATGGCCTTGCTGGTAGTAAAGGATATTTTCAAGCCCGAGGGTTTTTTCTTTATTGATATAGGGAAATTTATAGTCAAGTGAATATGTCTGTCGCCAACCGAAAATCGCTGATACCGTAAGCTTGTCGTTTTGGCCTGTAAGATTACAAATTATGGGTGATAAGCCATAAGTAAGCCTGTACAGGCTCGGTTTCTGGATCCAAACATTCACGTCCCGGTCGGCGGCCTTCAGTTGGGGGTGCCACCATTCAATATAATATCGTTCTTTTACCTTTATATAAATGAACGCTTGATTTTGTCTTATTGTGTCTGTAATGGTATCTGCGAGAAAAATATGGGTATTCAGGAGAAATTCTTCGCTTAGCCTCATCTGCCCTTCAAGTTCAGCCTTTGATACATATTCCCCTTCTTTAAAGGTAATCTCCCTGTAGATCACATGGGGCCGCGTGAGCTTGTTCCCCGAAATATGAATCTCTTTTATAAGAATGTTGTCTTTTTTTTGTGCCTGAAGGTTTTCGGGGCAAAAAAAAGTAATCAACAATGAAACAAGAAGGGCTGACAGCCACCCACTTTCCACTTTCCACTTTCCACTTTCCACTTTCAATGCCTATATATCAAACATTTTCATGAGGAAGTCATACCTGTCCTGTATCTGGTCTTTTTGTATGGACGAAGGGTGACTATATTCCACTTCATATTGAAACCTTTCAAAAGTGGCAAGGATATGGCTCAGGTCAATTGTATCTAATTTGATGGTTATATGGTATGATGCGTTTTCTTCATCCGCATCCAGATATAATATCAGTATTTTGGCATTGTTTGATTCTACAATCCTTGATATTTCAGAAAGGTCATAATCACGCATCCCAACTTTAATTACAATGATGCCGCCTGTCTTTTTGAATGAATAAAAACCGCTTAATATGGTCACAAGTTTGTTCATGGATACCGTGCCGATATAGTGCTGTTGTTCATCCAGGACAGCTACTGCGCTAAGCCCTTGCCTGGCCATAACTTCAAAAACATCAAGGCCATGCTGATCAGGATGCACGTAAGCGTAGATAAAGTCGCTTTTAAAATCAGAAATCAGTTTTCCATGGTCTGGTATGCCTAAAAGCAGGTCAACCGGCAAAAGCCCTTCAAGACTGTTTTGGGATACAACCGGGACATGGCAGATACAATGGTCGTGGAATATGTTTATTGCCTTTTCCAGGGAATCTTCTGGCCTCAGGGCCGGAAAATCCGACGATAATAGTTCGCTTGCACGCATTAAAGCGAATTGGTTGGTACGTATATTTTTTTCAGGAAACCTTCCAGGATATGGTTAAATTCGTCTGGCTGCTCCATCATGGGCGCATGGGCGCATTTATCAATCCAGTGAAGCTCGGAGTTAGGGAGCAGTACATGGAACTCTTCGGCCACATCGGGCGGTGTAATTGTATCTTCCCTGCCCCATATCAGGCACACAGGCACTTGTATATGGCTTATTTCACTGCCCAGGTTATGCCTTATGGCGGATTTTGCCATCATCACAATCCGCAATCCTTTATTTCGGGAATTTACCAGGTCATAAACTTCGTCAACAAGTTCTTTTGACGCCGTATTAGGATTGTAGAAGGTTTCTTCTGTTTTTTTCTTGATAAACTCGTAATTCTGGCGTTTGGGGAAAGACCCGCCCATCGCATTTTCATACAGTCCTGAACTCCCGGTAAGAACCATGGAATGAACATTTTCGGGGTGGTCTAAGGCATAAACCAACCCCACATGCCCTCCAAGTGAATTGCCAAGCAGGGTCACAGGTGGGTAACCTTTGAACTGCATGAACTCATGGATAAAATCGCTGAGCCCTTCCACATTCGTTGATGTAAGGGGCATCTGGTAGATCGGCATCAGGGGAATGACGACTTTATAATCGGATGAAAAATGGTCAAGAACAGTGTTCCAGTTGCTCAATGCACCGAAAAGCCCATGGAGCAACAGTAAAATAGGGCCTTCCCCCACTTCTACATAATGGAACTTATCTTCTTTTTTTAGTTCATAACTCATATTGCTGGCGCCCATTTCAAGGTCAAATATAGAGAAAAATTAAAACACATCCCTTTTATGAAAATATTGAGGTCCAATTTTTGAATATTTTAAGGCCGTGCTCGGTCTGTATGGCTTCCGGGTGAAACTGCACACCCCAAAGTGGAAGCTCTTTGTGCGCGAACGACATAGGCAACCCATCATCCGTGGTTGATGTAATACACAAATCTGTTTTTTCAGAGCCACTAACGACCAGGCTATGGTACCGCGCCACATATATATTTTCGGGAATATCGCTGAACATCTCATGCCCCGTATGGTGTATTCCTGAAATTTTACCATGTACCGGCTTTGGCGCTTTTATAACATTTGCCCCAAAAAACTGCCCTATGGCCTGGTACCCAAGGCATATTCCCAGTATCGGTTTGGTAGTATGGTATTTTGTCAGGATTTCAAACATAAGCGGGTGGTTTTCGGGTTTCATAGGCCCGGGGGAAAAAACAATACCTGCGTAATCAGTTTTTGCCAGTTCTTCCATCACAGGTTCATCGTTCCGCATAAAATGACATTCCACGCCGCACATCCGGATATAATGATAAACATTATAGGTAAACGAATCAAAATTGTCTATCAAAAGCACTTTCATTGGTTTTTCAGATCTTTCCGTTCCTTTTCTTATGATGCAAACATTCTTATGATGCAAACAGGGTATCACCTTTGTATGCATACAACTTTCAAAGGTAGCCGAATATTGTTATGGCTTATATCAGCGGTACTAAAATATCTATGGAATGTTATTGTTTCATCTGATTTCAATCTTTTCCTTATCTTGCATCCCCTTGGCTCTAAATTTCACATAAAACCCTTGTTTATGAAAAAATTACATTTGCCGGTTTTGTTTTTTTTGGTTTTCCCGCTCTTTTTGATGTTGTCATCAACAGGCCTGCGGGCCCAGGTCATCACCATTACCCAGCCCGTATATACCTATACCCAGAATTTCGATTCGCTGGCCAGCAGCGGCACATCTTCAAAGCTGCCTTATGGCTGGTACATGTATGAAACGGGGTCTGCTGCAAATACAACTTATACAGCGGATTCAGGGGCTTCATCTACGGGGGATACCTATAGTTACGGCCACAAGGGAAGTACCGACCGCTCTTTGGGGAGCCTGGCCACCAACAGTGAGCAATCTTATATCGGCGCCGAGTTTGAAAACCAGACGGGGTACAGCATCAATTCCATAACCGTGTCCTATACCGTGGAGCAATGGAGGCTTGGGGCGACAGGGAGACAGGATTCCATGCCGGCTTCTGTAACTACTTATGCATCAAACCTGTACCTTGGCTTTTGGGTTTCTTTGCCAATATTATCCATAAAAAGCCCTGTAACATCGGGCACTACTGGGCAATTGGACGGCAAAGCTGCCGCCAACCGCAAAAAATTTTCTTTTACCATTGCAGGTATAGCTGTCGGCAACGGTTCGAGTATCTGGATCCGATGGCAGGATGCCAATATCAGCGGGCCGAATGACGGCCTGGCCATTGATGATTTTTCCTTATCGGTAAAGGCATACGTCCCCCACACCATCCGTTCTTCAAAATTTCCACAGGCCACTGGAATCCCAGATACCACACAGACCGGCCTTTGGAAGGGTATTGTTCTCGGGCAAAATTTTGCACCGGGCGGCCTTTATTTCCAGTTTAAAGACAATACTGGAAGTATTACTGCCATCAGCGCAGGTAAATCTTATGGATATACACCCGGGGCCGGCGACAGCGTGGCAGTGTATGGGCAGATAAAAAGCCGCAATTATCTGACTTATATAGACATTGATTCTGTGGGATATATTGGTTCTGGGTACGGTACAGGCATTCCAAAGGTGGTTACAGATATCAATAATGATACCCTTGAATCGGGCCTCGCACAAATCAACAATATGAACCTGCCACCAGGCTATAAATGGGACACTATCGGCGGGTACAAAAATTCAGGGTTTATGACCACCATGACCAATGGCACGCAAACTTATAATGTCTGGATTAGCAATACATCCACTTTATATACCAGCCTTCCGCCAAAATTCCCTTTCAATTTGATTGGAATTGTATTGCAAAACGGTACAACTCCCACCTCAGGATATTTTATCTGGCCGAGGACGAATGCCGATATTGATACAATTCTTTTGCCCATTTACAGGATATCACAAGTCCGGCCCCAGAATACCATCACAGGAGTTGCCGATTCAGCGAATACAGGTCACCTCTTATATTTAAAAGGAGTGGTGCAAAGCCCTGATTTTCTGACATCCGGCCTTGAATTTTCCCTTGCTGACAATACCGGGTCTATCATGGCAACATCTTCATATGTTGGCAATTATACGCCTATTGAAGGGGATAGTGTACTGGTGAGGGGCGTTATTGCACAGGATAATGGCCTGACTGAAATTGTGACTGACTCTATCAGAAAATTGCCGAAAGGCACAGGGATGCTTCCCGCCCCTATAATTAGTACCAGCCTGGTTGAAACGTACGAGTCAAGGATTGTGAAATTTTTGAAGGCAACTATTGTGGACTCTACCAAATGGCTTCCTTCAGGAACAAGTTTTACAGTGAAATACACCGATGGCATTGATACCATTGATGTAACGATATTTGACAACACAGACCTGTTTCAAATGAAACATGCGCCTCAGGGCAAATTTAATATTACGGGTATTGAAGGGCAATCGGATCCCAGTTCACCCTATTTAAGCGGTTATCAGCTTTATCCAAGGGGATTTGGCGATTATGAAAAAATATTGCCTTTTGCACCGATTCCGCTTTATAAAATAAACAGCTTGAAAGGCTATAATGCCGGTACCGGGGTTGCAGACTCGCTTAACAAGGGACACGGATATATCAAGGGGGTAGTTCATAGCAATAGTTTCAGTTCTTCGGCGCTTGATTTTGCACTCATAGATAATACGGGCGCGATAACGGTTTTCTCAAATGTGATCAAATATTATACTCCGGCCATCGGCGACAGTCTTTTGATCCATGGAACTGTAACCCAAATAAATGGTCTTACGGAGTTTACTGCCGATACCATCATCAGCCTTACCAAAGGGAGCTGGCTGCAAACCCCGGCGGTAGTAACGAAACTTAATGAAGGCACAGAATCAAACCTGGTAAAAATAAATGATGTATATCTCACAAATGCGGCCGAATGGAAAGCATCAGGCACCGGCTTCACAGTTCATATTACCAATGGCCCGGATACTTTTTTGATGCTCATAAACAGTACGATAGATTTGTACAGTATGAGTCCTTTAATCGGTCATTTTAATGTAACGGGTATTGCGACACAAAACGATCCTGCCGCGCCATGCCTGAGCGATTATATGATACAGCCGAGGGGGCTGTTTGATATTCAGCATGTTTTGCAGCTATATAAAATCAGGGATGTCAGGGTTCAGAGTCCTTCAACAGGTATTGCCGATTCGGCAACAAGCAAGTACGCATTCTATTTAAAAGGGATTGTACAAAGCCCTGATTTTGTAACCAGTGGACTGCAATTTTCAATAAAGGACAGTACAGGTTCCATCTTTATTGTTTCAACTTCAACGGTAAACAATTATACGCCTGTCGTAGGGGATAGCATTTTTGTAAGAGGGCTGGTTATACAAGCCAATGGCCTTACCGAAGTAAAAGTGGACTCCATATCCAGGCTCAAAAATGCTTCCCCGCTGTTGGTTCCCTCAGTGGTCACTACTTTGAATGAAACTACCGAAGCCAACCTCTTGAAATTCAATAGCGCCTGGCTTGTTGATCCAACACAATGGGCAGTTTCCGGGGTTGGGTTTAATGCACAGGTAACCAATGGAAAAGACACGATAATTTTATATATTTCAAATGCAACTAATTTGTTTCATATTACTCCTCCAAAAGGCAAATTCAATGTGATTGGTATTGGTTCTCAATCTACAACATCCCTGCCTTATTTTGGGGGCTATTTCCTGATGCCAGGGAGTATAGCTGATATCAATTATTTGCCGGTACACTTATATTCCATAGGATCTGTGAGGCCTTATGATTTGGTGACAGGTGTTGCGGATTCTATTGGTACATATTGCTTTCTAACAGGTATTGTTTTAAGTAACAATATTAGCTGGAACGTGAGTTCACTGCTATTTTCAATTAGGGATGCTACGGGGGCAATTTCTGTTACCTATACAGGCTTAACAAGTTATTCTCCTGTTGTAGGGGATAGTATTGTGGTTCGCGGTACTGTAAAGCAAATTTCTGGCCTCACGACATTTGATGAAGATTCCATATCAAAAATTTCATCGGGACATATTGATGACAATGCGGTCGTTGTTTCAGATATTAATGAAAGTAATGAATCAAACCTGGTGGAACTTACAAGTGTTACCCTCAAGGATTCAGTAGGATGGTCCAGGAACTTTGCGGCAAATGCTTACGCAAAAGCCTATAATAACACCGCAGGTGATACGGTACTTATACAAATTTCCAGCGGTACTGATATTTATAATCTTTCGGGACTGCGGGCCGGCAATTTTAGCATAATAGGAATTGTTTTGCAGGAAGATGCAACAGAGCCCTATTTTAGCGATTACGTAATCGTTCCCAGGCAGATAATGGATATTAGCTATTCTGGAATTAGTGAACAAAAAGAACTTGCTGATTATGTTAAGTTATATCCGAATCCGGCTAAAGATAATCTCATCTTAACAGCCACATTCAAAATGGATAAAGTCAATATAACAGACATGATTGGCCGGACAGTTGAAAGTGTAATACCCGATTCGGATGAATATAAAATAAACTTAAGTCAATTAAAACCAGGTGTTTATATAGTGAGGATTGACAATTGCGATACCAGTGTTTATAAAAAAATTGTAAAGGATTAAAAATTGATGCTCCCGACCTTAAGAAATGACACAATCGCGGCCATTGCCACGCCGCCCGGTATCGGGGCGCTGGGCATCATACGCATCTCCGGATTGGATGCTATCGAAAAGGCAACCTTTTTGTTTCATAATAAAAAATTAACTGAGGTTCAAAGCCATACCTTGCATTACGGGCCACTGGCCTATAAAAATGAAATCATTGATGAGGTGGTAGTTAGTATATTCAGGGCCCCACATTCTTTTACAGGCGAAAATTCTGTTGAGATTACCTGTCACGGCTCGCCTTTTATTATACAGAAAATCATGGAGATACTTGCAGAAATGGGAGTGAGGCCAGCCCAGCCTGGAGAATATACCATGCGTGCCTTTATGAATGGCCGGATGGACCTTTCACAGGCGGAAGCGGTGGCCGATCTGATTGCAGCCGAATCGGGAGCGGCACATAAAACGGCATTGCAGCAAATGCGGGGCGGGTTTTCAAACCAGATCAAAGAACTGCGCCGGCAATTGCTTGATTTTGCTTCACTGATAGAACTGGAACTTGATTTTGCAGAAGAAGACGTGGAATTTGCCGATCGCAAAACATTTGTGAACCTGCTCAATATTATTGAATATGAAGTAAAAAAACTGGCGGATTCTTTTAGGTTAGGCAATGCGATAAAATCGGGTGTAAAAGTTGTCATAGCCGGGCGGCCAAATGCCGGCAAATCAACCTTGCTAAATGCTATTCTGAATGAAGAGCGTGCCATAGTATCTGAAATACCTGGCACAACAAGGGATACCATTGAAGATATCATTATCATTGAGGGAATTAAATTCAAGTTTATTGATACTGCCGGGATTCGCGAATCAACCGAAACAATTGAAAGAATTGGCATCAGCCGTACACTGGAAAAGATTAAAGAAGCTGATATCATTATTTATATGTACGACATCAACATAACCACTGAAGAAATTTTGAAAGAGGATCTTGCAACGATCCCGGACGGGAAAAAGGTCATCATTGCAGGGAATAAGGCCGATCAATCATCAATTATCAATGATCAATTATCAATGATCAATTATCAGTGGTCAATTTCTCTATCCGCCAAGACCCACCAAAACCTCGAATCTCTCAAATCGATGCTGATCAAAAGCCTTGACCTGGATACCGAATTGCAATCTTCTAATAATACTATAGTTACCAATGTCCGCCATTATAATAGCCTGATTAATATATTAAAAGCAATTGAATCGCTCAATGAAGGCCTTCGAAATAACATTACTACAGATTTGTTAGCTGCCGATATTAAGACGGCATTATATGCGCTTTCTGAAATTACCGGAGAGATTACAAATGACGAGATTTTGGGGAATATTTTTGGCAAGTTCTGTATTGGAAAGTAAAAAAATCAATAGCAGCGAAAAGTAATAACTAACAACAAATTCATAACTTTGATAACCAAAATATTGAAGCATGAAAACGAAACTATGGATTGCCTTGAGTATGTCCGGGCTTATTTGGTTCGCGGCCTATGCACAGACTTTTGAAAAAGTGGCCGGGGTGGATATGAATGGTAGCTTTTTGTGCAACTATAATGATAACCTGTTTTTCCAGGCCTCTGATACAACCGATGCCCTTTTAGGGCTGTGGAAATCAGATGGAACCGTTCAGGGGACGGACTCTGTTTTTGGAAGTTTCTTTTATGTAAATAATTTTGGGCAGGGCATGAGTATGGTTTATAACGGTAAACTGTATTTTGAAGCTGGCTTTGATCCTTTTACTTATAACCTATGGGTTACCGATGGTACCACCAACGGTACCAAAATGATAAGTAACGTGGTATTCAGCACGCCGGGATACAATAGCCCCAATCCTGTTTTTACAAGTTACAATGGAAAACTCTATTTTTTTGCCATGGATAGCACTGGATTTATGACACAGTCGCTTTGGGTATCAGACGGCACCCCTGCAGGAACCCAAATGGTAAAAAGTTGGCCGGCTTTTCCGACAGGCTATGGCCCTAGTACCGGTATCACCATTCTAAACAATAAAATGTATTTCGGAGGGTTAGACAGTAATAGGATAGATGATGAACTTTGGTCATCCGATGGCACTTCTGTGGGGACTCATATTGTAAGCGAAGAATCTGGCCCTGAATCCTTTCGCTCAATATTGTATAAGGGGAAAATTTATTATTTGGGCTATACGAGTGCCGGTACCGGGCTTATTTCTTCAGACGGCACCCCGGCAGGAACCCGGCTCCTCATAAGTATTTTCCCAACAGGCAACTATATTGTTGATAATGACAAATTGTATTTCGGCGCTTCAGATTCAACCGGCATTTATGGACTTTGGGAAACTGATGGAACTCTCGCGGGAACAACATTGGTGAAGGATCATTTTTTTGTTGAAAATTTAGCTGTTTTTAATAACAAGTTGTTTTTTGCCGGAGATGATAGTATTCATGGGCCAGAACTTTGGACATCTGATGGCACGCCCGATGGCACTCAAATGATTAAAGATATTTGGTCGGGAAAAACAGGTTCGTCTCCTTATGATTTTGTAGAATACAGTAATAAGGTATATTTCATGGCAAATGATTCCTTTCATGGCCTGCAGCTTTATGTTACCGATGGAACCACGGCCAGTACCCAGATGATTGCCCCATATAAAAAAGTACCTGGGAATGCAGTCGGCACCAATTCATTGATCGTTTATAAAGGATCACTCTATTTTGGGGCCAATTATTATGATTCCATTTATGGCCACCTGGATTTGTGGAAACTAACTACAAATGTCCCGGAGGTTGTCGCAAACGGGTTTTCGTTATATCCCAATCCGGTGCAAGGAAACTATATTTATCTTCAAGGCGATGATTTTGCCAATTCCTTTCAGGTTCAGCTTTTCAGCATTGAAGGGAAAATGATATTTACACAACAGTTTGAAAACCCTGATTATAGTGGCGCAATCCAGGTGCCATTGCCACAAAACCTTGCCAACAGCGTTTATGTATTGGCTGTATCAACAGAACAAAAAACGTTTTATCAGAAGGTTGTGGTGCAGAAACAGTAGCATGTAAATCTTCCGGGTAACATGTCACGTAATGTCATTCCAGCAGCTCCCACGAACAGGGGATACGAACCTTTTCATTTTTGCCTTCTCGCAAAGAAATGCTGTTCCCCCAAATTTACCTTAACTTTGCAGGTCGAAAATTTCACAGGAATTACAATTGGAACCCTCCCCGCAAGAAAATTTGTTGATAGGGTTCAATATTAAGAATGATCTCAGCAAAAGCCCCAAAGTCACCCGGTAAAAAATCTTCCTCCAAAGGAAAGGAAGCTCCAAAACCTATTCAGGATGAGGTAGTTGAAAACGGCACCATCGAAATATTCGGCGCGCGCGAACACAACCTCAAAGATATTGACCTGGTATTGCCGCGCAATAAACTCATCGTGTTTACCGGCCTCAGTGGCAGCGGCAAATCCTCTCTTGCATTTGATACCATCTATGCCGAAGGACAGCGCCGCTATATGGAAACATTCTCGGCTTATGCGCGACAGTTTATGGGCAATATGCAGCGCCCTGATGTGGACAAGATCAACGGACTGAGTCCGGTTATATCTATCGAACAAAAAACCGTCAGCAAAAACCCAAGATCTACGGTCGGTACCATTACCGAAATTTATGACTTTCTGAGGCTCCTGTTTGCCCGTGGATCTGATGCTTATTCTTATGTCACCGGCAAGAAGATGGTACGCTTTACAGATGAACAGATCCTGAGTGCGATCATGGAGCAATTCACAGGCAAATCAATATATCTGTTGGCTCCGTTGGTCAGACGCCGTAAGGGGCACTACAGAGAGCTTTTTGAAGGCCTCCAGAAGTCCGGCTATAGCAAAGTGCGTGTGGATGGAGATGTGCAGCAGATCGTGCCTAAAATGCAGCTGAGCCGTTACAAGATACATGATGTGGAACTGGTGGTAGATATCCTCAAAGTTTCTGAAGAAAGCAAACAAAGGCTTCGTGGTTCTATGGATCTTGCTTTCCGCCAGGGAAATGGCTCTATTGCCATACTGGATTCTGAAACCGACGAACAACGCTTTTTCAGCCGGAACCTCATGTGCCTCGATTCGGGGATATCTTATGATGAACCGCAGCCTAACTCATTCTCTTTCAATTCACCTTATGGATGGTGCCCCAAATGCAAGGGACTCGGATTTTCGTATCAGTTTGAACTCGATGATATATTCCCCAATAAATCATTGAGCATCAAGGAAGGCGCCATAGCCCCCTGGGGAAAGGATGTTGATTACTGGAATGCCTGTAAGTTAAAAGCAGTCCTGATAAAACACGGGTATAAAGGCACTGAACCCATCAGCCAGTTGTCTGAAGATTGCATCAATGAGATCCTCTATGGCAGCGAAGAAAAAATAAAAGTTGACTACAACTATACCGAGGTAAGCATTGATAATGATGGAATTATAGATTATTTCGAGAAAGTATTGATCAGCAATGCGGGCGACGATCTCAAGGAAAACCTTGAGAATATAGGTCACCTGGCCAACTGCCCTGAGTGCAATGGCTACCGCCTGAAAAAAGAAGCCCTGTATTTTAAAGTCGGGGATAAAAACATCGGTGAAGCCTCTGTACTACAGCTCGATCACTTCTATGAATGGATCATGGAGCAGGTGGGCAATCTCAACGACAAAACCAAACTGGTTGCCGGTGAGATACTAAAAGAGATCGTAACCCGAACCAGGTTTCTGCTGGATGTGGGACTGGATTATCTCACGCTGCACCGTGGCGCTTATTCTTTATCCGGGGGTGAGGCACAACGGATCAGGCTGGCGACGCAGATCGGTTCGCAGTTGATCAATGTCACTTATATCCTTGATGAGCCGAGTATCGGCTTGCACCAGCGCGATAATATGCGGCTCATTGACGCTCTTAAAAACCTGAGAGACATTGGCAATACGGTCATCGTGGTGGAGCATGACAAGGAGATGATCCTGAACAGCGACTATGTGGTGGACATTGGGCCCGGAGCGGGTGTGCATGGCGGCAAAATTGTAACAGAAGGCACGGTGGATCAGCTCATGGATACCGAAAGTGTTACAACAAAATACCTGCAGGGTACCCTTTCCATTCCCATCCCTGAAAAAAGGCGTCCGGGTTCCGGTGAATTCCTGGAACTCAATGGCGCCAAAGGACATAACCTCAAGAATGTAAATATAAAACTACCATTAGGTACATTGATCTGTGTGACAGGTGTTTCCGGCAGCGGAAAATCATCCCTGATCACCGATACCTTGTATCCCGTTCTTAAAAAATATTATTACCGCAGTAGTGCTTATGCCCTGCCGCACAAGAGTGTAGAAGGCCTCAAGCTGCTCGATAAGGTGATTGAAATAGACCAGTCTCCCATAGGCCGCACGCCCAGGAGCAACCCTGCCACCTATACCAGTGTTTTTACGCATATCAGGTCGCTGTTTACCATGTTGCCCGAAGCCAAAATACGCGGGTACCAGCCGGGCAGGTTTTCGTTTAATGTAAAGGGCGGCCGTTGCGAAGAATGTGGCGGCGCGGGACTCAAAGTGATTGAAATGAATTTCCTGCCGGATGTATATGTGGAATGCCCCGTATGCCTCGGCAAAAGATATAATCGCGAAACCCTGGAAGTACGGTACAAAGGCAAGTCTATCAGCGATGTACTGGACATGACGGTGGAACATTCCATGGAGTTTTTTGAAAACATCCCGGCCATTAAAAGGCATGTAAAAACCCTGAATGATGTGGGCCTCGGTTACATCAGGCTCGGGCAGTCATCTACCACCCTCTCTGGCGGGGAAGCGCAACGGGTGAAACTGGCTACCGAACTCGCGAAAAAAGACACCGGCAAAACTTTTTATATCCTGGACGAACCCACCACCGGCCTGCATTTTGAAGACATACGTATCCTGATGGATGTCCTTAACAAGCTGGTGGACAGGGGAAATACGGTCCTGGTGATTGAACACAATATGGACGTGATAAAAATGGCGGACCATATCATTGACATGGGCCCCGAGGGCGGCGACAAAGGCGGCAAAATAGTAGCCGAAGGCACACCCGAGCAAGTGATCAAAAACAAAAAAAGCATCACCGGGCAGTACCTTGCCTTGGAAATGAAGCCGATGTGATGATGTGCTAATGTGATGATGTGCTAATTGGCTTGCGCATGAGCGTATACCACTGTCATTTCGACGATAGGAGAACCCGAAGGCTCACGAAGTAAATCTGATTCTGGCAAACTCATACCCTCAAACCCACTCGCGTCAGCAATATTCCCCTCCTTCGTTTTTCAAGCCTGTCCCGACTTCTTCGGGGGAAGGGTGGCCTGAAAGGCCGGGTTGGTTTTTTCTCTCGAACTCTGCCTCATTTTTGAAAATAGTATGGAATGTTTATTTTCGTAGTAAATTAATATCCAAGCCAAACAGATGTCAACTACAAGGAAATTACAAGTTAAAGGCAACGAAATAACCGTTATCAGCAATGGTGAAATGGATTATATTTCACTCATCGACATGGTAAAAGGCTTTGGTGATGATACAATGATCTACAGTTGGATGAGAAACAGGAATACTGTAGAATTTATCGGGATATGGGAAGAATTGAACAACCCCGCTTTTAAAGGTAACGAATTCGTAACCTTTAAAACCCAGGCCGGCCTCAACAGTTTCAATCTTACGCCAAGGAAATGGATCGAAGCTACCAATGCAATAGGCTTCATTTCCAAAGCAGGGCGCTATGGCGGCGGCACGTATGCCCACAAAGATATTGCATTCGAGTTTGGGATGTGGATCAGCGCCGAATTCAAAATATACCTGATCAAAGAATTCCAACGCCTGAAAGAAGATGAAAACCTGAGACTGAAATCCGGATGGAATTTTCAGCGGACACTAGCAAAAGTAAACTATAAAATACATACCGACGCCATTAAGGAAAATATTGTTCCTGAGAAACTTACAAAACAACAAATAAACGATGTATATGCCGGCGAAGCAGATCTTTTGAACATGGCTTTATTTGGCATGACTGCAAAAACATGGAGGGATGCAAACAAAGGCAAAGAAGGAAACATCCGCGATCATGCCACTCTCGAACAACTCGTTGTCCTCTCAAACCTTGAAAGCCTCAATGCAGTTTTAATTCATCAGGGACTCACACAACCTCAAAGAATTACCCAGCTCAATGACATCGCCATTCAACAAATGAAATCACTATCCGGGAATAAGCAGTTGAACAAACTGAAATGATCTCATAGATCGACCAAACCTATAAGGTTTTGGAAATTTTATAGGTTTTGATTCAAAATCCCCTACATTAGCGCTCTCAAATGATTGCACTTAACACAACAGGGGAAAACTATGGCTGATTGGTCAGATATTGAAGTTGAGATCGTCGTCAATGACTATTTTGATATGCTCAAAAAAGAACTGGCGGGGAAACCGTATAATAAATCTGAACATGGGAGGCGGATACAAACTCTTATAAATAGAAGTCACAAATCCATTGAATTCAAGCATCAGAATATCAGTGCCGTACTTGTAAAATTTGGCACTCCTTTTATAAATGGTTATAAGCCGGCATGGAACTACCAGCGGCTGCTAGAAGGAATAGTTGGTGCTCATCTAAAGCAAAATCCCTCATTAGAAATGACATTTGAAGCATTCGCGAAACAAAAAGCGGAAACGCCTTTATTAGATATAGATTTTGGCAAATGGAAAGTGCCACCGCCTACAATTAAGCACTTGCTAAAAGAGCACATGTCCGAATACCTCCCGGTAAAGAAGAATTTCTTAGAAATGGAACAACGAAATGCTTCCGTTGGACATTCAGGGGAAGAATTGGTTTTTGAATACGAAAAATGGCGGCTTAATATGGCTGGAAAAGAAAAACTTGCAGAATCTGTTGAATGGGTTTCTAAAGAACTTGGCGATGGGCTTGGCTATGATATCCTTTCTAAAAACTTGAATGGCAAGGATATGTTCATTGAAGTTAAGACAACGAAGTTAGGCAAGGAAACACCTATTTTCTTTTCAAAGCGTGAAAACGACTTTTCTGAAAACAATCAAGATAAATTCCACTTATACAGAGTATTTGATCTAAACAGCCAGGTAAAGATGTTCCAAAGAAACGGCAGGTTTCAGGATTTTTGTATGGTTGAGGCTGTGGGTTTTAAGGGGATGTTTTAATTTTTATTCTGTACTTGTTATATATTTTGCATGATTTCTGCCAATTTGGCTCTTATTGGCCGTAATATTGGCATAACATTTATTGGCACGAAAGTCGCTGATTACAAATAAAAAGACCACCTATAAACTGCGAATGCATTTCATTTAAAATGGAACCACAAAAGATAAATCTTAATTTTTTAGAAGTAACTCCTCAGGAATTTTCATTTACAATTTATAGAAAATTGTACAACGGAAATGAACTAAGTGTAGAATACTTTATGTACTCACTGCCAGAGACAATAGGAGATGATGAATTTGTGAACTACATCGTATCGTTTGTACCTGAGGAAGGTTTTGAAGAATTTTTATGCAAATCTAAGATCAATACATATTTAACTTTAAAAATCCTCAACAATTGGCTATTAGAACGATTAAAACAAATTGGGATAGATGTTTCAATTGGTGAAAAATTTTATGATAGAAGAATTGATTTTACTTTAATACACCACGCCCGGGGTGAAGAAAAAATAAGCCTAAATCCTTACTATTTTAAGGAGCAAGATAAATTAGGGTTTCTAGTAGATTTTTTCTTTAAGTCAAACCCTGGTGAAAAATTAGATAAAAAGATACTGCAACTTAGTTTAGCTCTAGGAATTGATGGACGATCAAACAAGAATTATTATTCCGATCATTATCATAAAATTCAATCTTTTATCCAAACTGTTATAAGGAAGATTGGATACTTTAATGTTGATAGCTCTCCAATTACTATCTCTGAAAATCTTATTTCTCTCGAAACAAGTACGTTAGCCAAAAAGGTATTCCGATTTAAAAATGAGCAAACTGACTTAAATCAATTTAACGGTGTAAGGAAATTTGGAGCATTTCAAGAAATATCTGAAAAAGTAAAATACGTATTTATCTTTGAGGACAAATTCAAATCCTTTGCCAATAATTTGTTCTTCAGTTTGATTGGAAAAACTAATCCGGGAACTTTTTCCGGTTTAAAACAATTTTTCAACCTCACATTCGGAAATGATTTAGTTCATAGGATCGCGTTGAAAAATTATAGTCCTGAAGAGGTAAAAAAAGTTTCCGAAGAGGTAATAGAATATCGGAACGCAAACCATGATTATAAAATCATAGCCATTTTTTTGGAACCAAATAGATTTGAAGAAATCCCATCCTCAATGTCACCTTATTATCTTTTCAAATTCTATTTAACAAAAGAAAACATCCCTGTTCAAGTCGTTAGAGACGATATAACCAATAATGCTAATGCATTAAAATGGAGCACTTCAAATATAGCCTTACAAATTTTCTCAAAATTGGGGGGGATTCCATGGAAATTAAAGCCGTCACATAATGAGTGCCTTATCCTCGGAATTGGATCCTCCCTGGAACGCCGAGAGGATGGCAGTATTAAAAAGTATTTTGCATATTCGGTCTGTTTGGATTCAGCTGGCATCTATAAAAAATTAGATGTTCTATCCGAAGAGTCTACAAAAGAGCAATTTTTATTGAAGCTATCTACAAATCTGATTGATCTGTTTTCAACTCCCGAATTCAAAAAATATAAAAAATGTGCCTTGCATATATCTGAATCAGTAACAAAGGAAGCAATCTCAACGATTCAAAAATCACTACTCAAAATTAATGATGTAGAATTCAAAGTTTTAAAAATAAATGTTCGTAATCAATTCTTTGGTTATAGTAATCACAACACATATGTGCCATACGAAAGCTCATTTATTAAGCTTGCTCATAATGAATATTTAATTTGGTTTGACGGTCTTATACAAGGCAAGGAAAATGTGTATCAAAAAGTTGGTAATCCGATACATATAAAATTTCTCAATTCACCTGCCTCAAACAATTCAAATAATGATATTGAATACATCCAGGATGCAATAAATCTTTCTGGAGCCAATTGGCGAGGTTTCAATTCAAGGCAAACGCCAATATCAATTTATTATGCCAAAATTGTAGCAGATTACACTGTAGCATTCTCAAATTTTGAAGATTTTGACAAATCTCATTTTTCCAATAATTTACCTTGGTTTTTATAATTAGACTATGGAATTAAAAGAAAACAACATAATATTCTTATTGGGTGCAGGATGTAGCAAACAAGCTTCAATACCCATTTCAAATGAAATGGTTACTAAAGTTGAAGAGTTGCTTCAAAAGGATGCACAATGGAAACAATATAAAGAGTTATACCATTACCTAAGGAGCAGCATTGAATATTCTGAAGGCATTTTTGGCAATTACAATAATGCTTTCAATATTGAAAAACTACTGATCGTTATGGGCCAAATTGAACAGCGTGATAGAAACATAATATATCCATTTATTGGGAGTTGGAATATTAGATTACCTGAAGTTGCAGGCAAAAATTTTGAAAGAATTACTGAATTAAAAAGCTTTATAAACAAAGAACTTTACGATTGGGTAAATCCAAAAGATTTATCGAATAAAGCCTCATATTATGAAGGGTTTAGGAGATTTAAAAATGAGCTAGGGAAAACATTGCGGATTTTTTCATTAAATTATGACCTATGCTTTGAAAAAGTTATTGGTGAAGATGATTTAGAACAAGGATTTGATCCAAAAACGTTTGAATGGACACAATCGAATTTTGAAGGGGATGCGCCCAAGGGATTCAAACTTTATAAATTACATGGTTCGATTAATTGGCATACTGATAAGCATACAGGTAAGTTAATGTTAAGCAATCATCCTGTTGGTAATCCTGAACTAATATTTGGAATTGACACAAAGCTAAGATCCAACGACCCTTATTTTTATTATACTTCCGAATTTAGACGTTGGATATTATCCAATGACTGTAAGTTAATTGTTACAATAGGATATAGCTATGCTGATGAATACATTAATAATTTAATTTCCCAATCAATAGTTAATAGTCCCAACAGGCAAGTACTTCATGTTACATATTTAGATAAAGTAGACTCAAACTATGAAAATAATAAAAAAAGGCTTGAGGAAGATATTATAAAAAATAAGTTATGCTTAAATCTTCCTTATAATGAGCATGCTGCTGGACAATTTAATATGCATATTCAAGGGGCAAAAGAGTTTTTGAATGACACTATATCTTCAGATTTTTTCACGACATTCATCAAAGATGACAACTCAGCACCTTTTTGATTTGTAGCTTCCCTCTTCCCGAAGGGGTGACTTGGAAGTGTAGAATGGGTAAAGGTCTATTGCCCCGCTGGTCGGGATTTGCAATCTCGACCTTTTGAGTATAAGGACTTGAAATCCGCTATCCGGCCTTAGTAACAGGGTAATTTACAGGGAGAAGTTCGGTCAGGTTTACATGTTGTGATGCCCCCCGTTCTTTCAAGTCTTCCCCACGGGGCAACTTGAAAGTGAAGAATGGGTAAAGGTCTATTGACCTTCTGCATTTGATAACGTAACTTTATTTCAGAAGGTATTGTTAACTTTGTATAAAATAGGCTGCTCAATGACATTGAAACAAATATGCAATGTAAAAGACAATCGCTTGATCATCAACCTTCCAAAATCATTTAAGGAGGGAAGGCGTGTTATGGTTATCATTGACGATGAACTGAACATAAGGGAGGATAAGATAGCTCTCATGCAAAAGGCAGCTATAGACCCCTTGTACCTTGCTGATATGGCTGAAATTGAAGAAGATTTTGATTTTGCCGATTCTGAAGAAAAATGAAGGTAAGTAAATGGGAAATCCTTCGTGCAGACCTTGATCCTGTTATCGGTTCAGAACAGGGAAAAACACGTCCGGTATTGGTAATAAGCGAAAATGATATTAACAATCTTCTGAATATTGTAAATGTTCTGCCAATTACCACCCGGAAACCTGGACGGATCATATACCCTAATGAAACATTATTGGATGCTGGTGCATATGGACTACCTAATGAATCTATAGTTCTATGCCACCAGATACGAACTATAGACAAGAAAAGACTATCAAATAAATACGGTTCCGTTCAAGACATTGGCAAACAGGACGAAATAATTGAAGCCCTCCGTTTTCAGTTAGGTATATAGCAAAGGATCGCTGTCACCCAAAACCTCAGCTCGCGCGCGTTTATTACGCGTGTGTACTGGATTAGCGTCTGCGACGCACATTGTATTGTATCAAACATTAAAATACGGGCGTCACAGACGCAAAGCCAATCCGAACGCGACAAAGTCGCGCCCGAGCACAGAAGTTACTTTTGATCATTTTGTTGACGTCACCAAAACGATAAACATATGACACCAAAATCCCTACTTCCCACTCCAGGCTTCTACAAAACTTTTGAACTACTTGTAAAAAAAACAAACCCCAACGTTTCCGTCGGGGTTTGATAAGCAGATGATTGTGATACAATCAAAAAACTATTTCGGTTGGGTTTCTGTGGTTTTTGTAACCGTCTTTTTGGTCCTCTTACCATTGGTAGATTCGGTTACTGTTTTTTTGGTGGTAGTAACCCCTTTTTTGGTTTTGGAATCTTTCACTTCCCTGGTTCTGTCGGTTTGTGCATTGGCTACTGTGATGCTAAGGGCTGCCGCAGCAACGAAAAGTGTTTTTAATAAATTTTTCATGTTTTGTTTTTAGTCGAATATAAAGAAATAGAAATCGTTAACGAATTGATGGAAAAGACAATATAAAATCAAAAAACTACTCGAAACAGGGCTGCTACAGAGTGTGCGCCAGAGATAGAAATCTCACAGATAGATGTAAGACGTATGGAGGGCGGTAATTGTTTAAAAGGGCGGAAAGAAGAGCGGAGAGCGGAAGAGCGGAGAGCGAGGGAGCGGGGAAAAAATAATGATGAAAAAAGCCGTCAATCATTGATAAATCAAATCACCTAAATGCCCACTGCCATGAGATTTACAATTCCTTTTCTATCAAAGCCTTGATTTCATTGTCTGAAATGCTGTCTTTTTCAGACTTATCATATATTGAAAACAACAAAACGACATTATCAACCACCTTTACAAAAGACATCACCCTTCCGCCACCGGATTTACCCCGACCCTTGGATGCAATAGCAATACGGATTTTATAAATATTATTCCCGAGAGATATTCCAAGAGTTGGTGTGGCGCTTAATTCTTTGAAAAGATGATCAAGTTCAGATTTTAGAGAAGGGTATTTTTTAACCAGCCGCTTGGCTTCCTTTTTAAAATTGTCAGTGAGCTCAATACTATAACTCATCCAGAAAGGCTTTGGCTGGGGTGGTTTTAAGAGTTCCCTTATTAAACTGTTTCACCTCGTCCAGGCCATTTTTAAGATTTTGCAAAACAGATTCTCTCGAATCCCCCAAATCTTTTTCATCTACCTTTACAAAGTCGAGGCTCTTAATAAGTTCCATAAAAAAACCAAACTTGCTATCTTTAATATGTAAGGTAATCTCTTTCACTGGTTCTAATATCATTTGTAACTATTAACCCAAACATTTCCTGCAAAGTTATGGTTCGAAAACTTTATGTGAAAAAAAAATCAATCCCCCAGCACTTCACCCAACTGTCCCAATTTTGCCTGCCAGTGGGTTCCCAGTCTGTAGTCGACACTTGTCTGGTGAAAAACAAGCGTACAGCCGTCTTTTTCTTTGCGCAGATTGATGCTTACTTCAGAAGACCCGTCAAAATATTCAGGAATTTCGAGCGTAAACACGATCCAGTTGGGGCGGCTGACATGCAGGTACTTACCGGTATGTTCCACTCTTCTTTTGTCGGCCGTTAATTCCACAATACAAAATGTCCCGCCTGATACAGGGTTCATATCCACGGAGATCACTTCGCTGTCTTTACTGCCTATAAACCACTGCATGATCTTTTGCGGGTCGAGGCAGGCATCAAACACAGCTTCAGGCGTTTCGGGGTAAAAATGTGTAACGTGAACTGGCTTTTTCACAGCGGCAAGTTAGGGATAATTATGAGATGAAGAAATAAAGTTGGTGGGGACAATGCGAAAAAGGACGGGAAATTATTGTTTGTCGCAGCCATAGCCCTGACCCTAAAGGGAACTATCGGTGTTTTTCTAAGATAGTTTTTTGTCGATGAGGCCATCCGAAATAAATTCAGGATAGAACTATCTGAGGTCCCCTTTAGGGTCAGGGCTTGGCCGAGGAAAAGTTGATGTAAATGTATTAATCCCCCAGCACTTCTCCCAACTGGCTCAATTTTGGCTGCCAACAATTTATTTTTTGAAAGAGGGACCCAATATGGGGTCTTGCTATATATGTATATAAAAATAGGCGTTAGGAGACAGGCGTCAGGAAATCATGAAATCAAATCAGCGGAATCTGCGAAATCACCGAGAGACATATTTCACTTTAAACCATGAAAATCAGAAAGATAACACTCCCCAAATTGAAGAGGGTTTACAAAGTGGCACGAGCGTAAACCCAAACGTGACACTTAAAACACTCAGAGAAAGCAGATTATTCAAAAATGTTTACAAAAAATGTATATAAATGTATACTGTATCGAACAGACAAGAAACAGAAAGAGAGCGTGAAAGGGCTTCTATGTTAGTTCGGAGTTTCGTAATGGGATTCCGGGTCAGGCTGAGGCAAGCTCAAGCCGCCCGGAATGACGGCAGCTTCCAAAATCCAGATCGCGAAGCAATTTTCAAATTATTCCCTCAGTCTTTCCCTCAAATCCAATCTATTCTTTCTCGCAGTATCCTTGGCGATATCATACCCCGCATCGGCATGACGGATGACACCAATAGCAGGGTCATTATGCAGTACTCTTTTCAATCTGACTTCTGCTTCGGGGGTTCCGTCAGCTACAATCACCAGTCCGGCATGAATAGAATACCCAATACCAACCCCTCCTCCATGGTGAACACTCACCCAGGTAGCTCCACCGGATGTGCTGAGCAGGGCATTGAGGATCGGCCAGTCGGCTATGGCATCAGATCCGTCCATCATAGCTTCGGTTTCCCTGTTTGGGGATGCCACCGAACCGGTATCGAGGTGGTCGCGACCGATAACGATCGGGGCTTTGACCTTACCTTCTTTGACGAGATTATTAAAGGCAACTCCGGCCAGTTCCCTTTCACCCTGGCCGAGCCAGCAGATACGGGCAGGCAATCCCTGGAAAGCAATCCGTTCCTGGGCCATTTTTATCCATCTTTCAAGGCCTTTGTTCTCCGGGAAGAGCTTGAGGATGGTATCGTCAGTTACTTTAATGTCGTTCGGGTCACCGGACAGTGCCGCCCATCGGAAGGGGCCTTTGCCTTCGCAGAACAGCGGCCGGACATAAGCGGGCACAAAGCCCGGGAAGTCAAAGGCATTCTCCACCCCGGCTTCTTTGGCCCTACCTCTCAAATTGTTTCCATAGTCGAAAGTAATGGCGCCGCGCTTCTGGAGCTCCAGCATCAGGCGAACATGTTTGGCCATGCTCTGGTAGGCCAGCTCGATATATTTGTCAGGGTTTTCGGTCCTGAGTTTTTTGCCTTCTTCCACAGTTAGACCTTGTGGGAGGTATCCGTTCAATGGGTCGTGGGCGGAGGTTTGGTCTGTGAGCAGGTCTGGGGTTACATTCCGAACCAGCATACGTTCCAAGAGATCAATGATGTTGCATTTTACGCCAATGGAGAGTGCTTCGCCATTGGCTTTGGCCAATAAGGCTCTTTCAACAGCTTCGTCAATATTACTGATCTCGATATCACAATACCTGGTTTCGATTCTCTTTTTGATGCGCCAGTCTTCCACCTCAGCTATCAGGGCTACCCCTTCGTTCATAGTAATGGCCAAGGGTTGCGCACCACCCATGCCCCCCAGTCCCGCCGAAACGGACAATGTCCCCTTCAGCGTCCCCTCAAAGTCTTTTCTGGCCGCAGCACCGAATGTCTCGTATGTTCCCTGCACGATTCCCTGGCTGCCGATATATATCCAGCTTCCGGCAGTCATCTGGCCGTACATGGTGAGCCCTTTGGCTTCCAATTCCCGAAATATGTCAAAAGTGGCCCAGTGTGGCACCAACATGGAATTAGAAATGATAACCCTCGGGGCATCCTTATGGGTAGGAAGAATACCAACGGCCTTTCCTGATTGTATCAGCAAGGTTTCATCATTTTCGAGGTCTTTGAGGGCCTGGAGGATGAGGAACAGGGCTTCTTTGTTTCGGGCTGCCTTGCCATTGCCACCATATACGATGAGTTCCTCAGGCTTTTCGGCGACTTCTTTATCGAGGTTGTTGAGGAGCATACGGTATGCAGCCTCTTGTTGCCAGCCCTTGCAATGCATTTCGAGGCCGGTTGGTGCTTTGAGTTTGCTGAGGTCGAGTTCTGAGATGTTGTTATAGTTTTGATTCATTATAATTGCTTTGCGTCTTAGCGCCTTTGCGAGAGATATTTTCTCGCCAAGTCGCAAAGCCGCAAAGTTAAGGCAATACCTCCCTATCTTTGCCGCATGATACAAAATAGCGAAACCTTCGAAATCCTGAAATCCATTATCGAAAACAGGCGCACCCTGAAACCCGAAGCCATGAACGGGAAACAAATCCCGGCCGATATATTTGAACAACTTGTCGCCCTTGCCGATTGGGCGCCCACCCACGGAAGAACCGAACCCTGGCGCTTTTTTGTATATACCGGACAAGCCTTAATAAACTTCTGCCGGACCCATGCAGACATGTACAAAGCCCACAGTCCTGAGGAAACATACAACCCCGCTACGTATGATAACCTGCTCCATAAAGGAGACCTCGCTTCCCACCTGGTAGTGGCTGTGATGAAACGGGGAAGCAACCCAAAAATCCCCCTGATTGAAGAAATTGCATCTGCAAGTGCCTCCATTGAGAACGTTTTATTGGGCGCCGCTTCTTTCGGCATATCCGCTATGTGGAATACCGGAGGCATGGTTCACAAAACCCCCATGAAAGAATATTTCAACCTCGCTGAAGAAGACCATATCCTTGGTTTTATCTATTTCGGCTATACAGACGAACCCGCCAAAGAAGGCAAGCGGGTGGTTTCCCTGGCTGAGAAGGTGAGCTACCGTTGATAATGTACTAATGTGCTGATAAGATAATCCCGAAAAGCTCGGGACAGGTTGTGCTAATTGGCTGACGCATGATTCGTGCGTCAGCAACATTAGCACATCGGCATATTGGCATATCAGCTCATTGATTTTCCCTTCATCAACCGAAAAATGACGTTCGTCATTTTTTCCATCGGTTTCATCACATTAAATATTGCGTTAATAAGAAGCGCGGTAAGTTTGACCCGTAATTTTAAACCGGGAATTGATGAAACCGATTGACAACTTTTCTGAAACTTTTAAAATATGGGTGAACCTTACATCTATTATATATGGTTTTATCTCAGTCGTTACTTCAATCCTAGCCTCTATTGTTAAGTCAGTGTTAAGTTTTGAGGCTATTTTACAAAAGTATTTCTTTCAAATTGACCCAAAATCTTACATTTGTAATGTTTTGGGGTGGTATTTAACAGCTTATTCTCGCTTTTCATATACGGGCGCACGGAATTTATATACCGTGAACGCCTCTTTCCTATTTATACGCGCATATAACAGCAACACTATACAAACGATTAATTAACAACAAACAATCACAGTTAAAAACCATTTTATTATGAAGACGAAAATTTTTACCAGATTCTTAGCCATTGCCTTCCTCATGTTAGGGAGCTTTGCTGCTAAGGCGCAGTGCTCTGCTTTTGCAGCATGGAACTATGTGGTTCCAATTACAGTGAGCAATGGAGGTCCCGGTTTAGGGAATTTCCAGGTTCAGATAACTATGGCCAATACGGCCGCACTGGTTTCCAGCGGGCACATGAGTGCTGGCGGATCTGATATCAGGTTTGCAGATCAAAACTGCAACAACCTGTCTTATTGGATACAGAATGGAACATTCGGAACCTCTGCATGTATTATCTGGATAAAAACGGATACAATTTATCCTGGTGGAACACAAACATTAAATATGTATTATGGGAATAGCTCGGCTCCCGCCGCCTCAAATGGTAATACTACATTTGACTTGTTTGATGATTTTTTACCAGCTTCAGCTTCAACAAACGCAAATAGTCAGACAATTCCCGACCCTACAAAGTGGAATACAAATCTTGCGGCCTCAAATACTTATAGTTTTGCAGCGGGCACCTCAAGTGCGCCTGGTGTTATGACCGTAGCCGGAAATGGCATTGCTTCAGCAACAGAGATGTTGTCTGTTGCAAGTTTCCCGAGCGCCATTATTTTTGAATCAAATATTACCAGTATCTCTTTTACCAATGCTAACCAAACGGGTACCATTGGAATGGCAATCCTGAATAATGGAAGCGCAGGATATACGCTTTGCGATTCTATTGAGACCGCAAGTGCCTCCCCACTCAGGTTTTGTACAGCGACTAATTGCGGAGGTTCATGGGCTCGTAGTTCAGTTATTAATGCAACAACGCCATCTGCCTCACCTACAGGAACATGGGGTATAGCATGGCCGGCAAACGGCACTGAACAGGTATCATGGCCGGGTGGAACTTACCAGGGGACTGATAACAGTCAGGCTATATCCTCAAGGGTACAAGTAGCTTTTGGGGCATTATGTGCAGGTCCTGAATCATTTAAGGCAGATTGGGTACGTGTACGTAAATATACTGCCGTACCACCAAGCGCTACCCCGGGCCTTGAATTTTCAAACCTTGTGGCTATTTCAGCTAATGAAAGCGCTACGTGTATTGGCTCTTCCTTATCAATACCTTATACTACAAGTGGTGTTTTTAATACGGGTAATGTTTTTACAGCGCAACTTTCTGACAGCACGGGCAACTTCAGCAATCCTACTACTATAGGATCAATTACAAATACATCCAGCAACACTATTACAGGAACGCTTCCAGCAGGCGTTATTGGCAGCAATTTTAAAATAAGGATACTGAGTAGCAGCCCTTCTCTTACCGGAGCGCCAAGTATTACAAGCTTCGCAATAAATCCACTTCCTACTGCTAGCCTTTCAGGTAGTGCATCAGTTTGCTATGGCGGTTCTGCCCCTGTATTTTCTGTACCAGTTTCAAATACAAAAGGCGCTACATGGAGCCTTGTATATAGTGATGGCACCAATAACCATACTATCACCGGAACGGGTAACAGCATTGCATTAATTACAGCTTCAAATACTGCGACTACAACCTATAGTCTTGTTTCTATTACCGAAACAAGCGGCGCAGGTTGTTCAAATACTGCATCCGGTTCGGCAACTGTAAATGTAGTTGCCTACCCCGCTGCCTACGTTGGTGGCAATGTTGCCATGTTTGCAGGTACTTCTGCCACTGTAGGCGGTACTGCAGTAGGTAGTGATTCCTATTCCTGGACAGACGGGACAAGCAATACCTACCCAGCCACTTCAACTATCACAGTGAGCCCTTCTTCCACCACTACTTATACGTTAACTGAAACAACGGCTCCCGGCTGTAGCAGCTCAAATTCTGTGAAGGTTACGGTTTTGCCTCAACCTACTATTACCCCTGAAACTTCAACCAGTTTCTGTGCAGGCAGTTCTGTAGTTCTGGATGCCACTTATTATGGCGCACAGGCAAACTACCAATGGTACGTGGGTTCGAGCAACAATGCGGCCCTCGCAACCGCTATTAATGGCGCTACATCCATTTCATATACAGCTACCGCCGCAGGATATTATTTCGTAAATGTTTATGGAGGCAGCCCTGTTATCAGCGCTACTTCAGGCGGTACCCTTGTAACAGTCAATCCGCTTCCTACGGCAAGCATCTCCGGTACTACTTCTGTATGCTACGGTTCTGCCGCTCCATCAATGACCATATCTGCAGCAAATACAGGCGGTTCGGAATGGAGCGTTGGTTATACTGATGGTACAAACAATTATTCTGCAACAGGTACGGGCGATGGCAGTGCAACCTTCACAGGTTCTAACACCGCTACCACCACTTATAGTTTAACGGGTATCAGCGAAACCAACGGCAATGGCTGTTCAAACACTGCTTCCGGTTCTGCCACGGTAACTGTCAACCCACTTCCTGCCGCAAATGCCGGCAGCAGTGCAACTATATTGCAAGGATCTTCTGCAACAATCGGTGCAGCAGCCGTGAGCGGCGACAGCTATTCATGGACGCCATCAACGGGCCTGAGCAGCTCAACTTCTGCAAATCCTACGGCTACCCCTTCCACTACTACTACATACACTGTAACTGAAACCACTGCAAGTGGCTGTACCGCTTCAAGCCCGGTAACTGTCAGCGTTAATCCGCTTACCGTATCCACTTCAGGTTATCCATTAACGGTATGCCTTGGCAACACCGTCAACCTTAGCGCAAATGCACCTTCAGGGGTCAGCTACCAGTGGAGCAATCAAAACGGTCAGATTTCGGGTGCAACGTCTTCAACTTATGGCGCCACTGCTTCAGGTACTTATTATGTAACTGTTACCAATGGCAATGCAACCGCTTCTTCAACCGGTACTATTGTGGTTATTAACCCGCTTGCCGGCGCTTCTGTTATCGCAAATACTTCTATCTGCAACGGCAAATCAATTAACATTGGCGGCAATGCCGTATTGTTAAGCACTTATAGCTGGACAAGCAGTGCAACCGGCAACACTGTTATATCTACAAGTGCCAACCCATCTGTAACCCCATCTTCCACTACCACTTATACACTGGTAGAAACCAATTTGCTTGGTTGCTCAGGTACTAATAATGTTACCATTACAGTTAATCCCCTTCCTGCCGCAGGCGCAGGCAGCAATACCACCATCGCAGGTGGAAGCTCAACTACCCTTGGCGCTTCAGCCGTATCGGGCAGTACTTATTCATGGTCGCCATCAACAGGTTTAAGCAGTTCAACCGTTGCCAATCCTACGGCTTCTCCTGCCACAACCACTACTTATACTGTAACAGAAACCAATGCAAGCGGTTGCACGGCTTCAAATACGGTAACCGTAACAGTTGTATATCCTGCCATCAATGTACTGGGCAACAGCACCAATATCGCTGCCGGGTCAACATCTGTTTCTGCATCCAATGCCACAAACTTCGGTACCACTGCCACCGGCAGTTCTTCTGAAACTTACACGGTACAGAACAAGGGTGGTGCGCCATTAAATATATCTTCTGTAAAGATAACAGGAACAAATTATTCCAACTTCAGCGTTACAGCTTCTCCTGCATCATCTGTAAGTGCCGGCGGATCTACTACCTTTACCGTTACCTTTGCTTCTGCAGTTGCAGGCACCTACAATGGAACAGTAAATGTAAACAGCAATGATCCTAACACCCCTTCTTATACATACGCCATCCAGGCTACTGAAGCGGCCCCTGCCATTAATGTAATAGGCAACAACAACAAAATCATAGCAGGGTCAACGAGTGTTTCGACTACCAATGCCACAAACTTTGGTACCACCACTACCGGCACTTCTACTGAAACTTATACGGTTCAAAACAACGGTGGCGCGCCATTGAGCATTTCTTCCGTGAAGATCAGCGGCGCCAATGCTTCTGATTTCAATGTAACAAGTTCACCGGCCTCATCTGTGAATGGAAACAGTTCAACCACATTTACGGTAACATTTAATGCCGCATCTGCCGGAACATACAATGGAACAGTAACCATCGCAAGCAATGATCCCAATACGCCTTCTTATGCGTATGCCATCCAGGCCACTGCTGCCTATCCTGCCATTAATGTACAGGGCAACAGCACCAATATCACTGCCGGGTCAACTTCTGTATCCGTTTCAAATGCAACAAACTTTGGCACTACCGTTACAGGTACTTCCACTGAAACATACACCATACAAAACAAAGGTGGCGCTACACTTAATATATCTTCCGTAAGTATCGGCGGCGCAAACGCATCTGATTTCAAAGTGACAAGTTCACCTGCATCAAGTGTAAACGCAGGCGGTTCCACCACATTTACGGTTACATTCAGCGCGTCGGCCACCGGTACGTATAATGGTACGGTAACGGTAAACAGCAATGATCCCAATACTGCCGCATATACTTATGCCATCCAGGCAGGATCAATCAATCCTTCGATCACTGCAAACGGCAATACCAGTTTCTGCGACGGCGACTCTGTGTTGCTGAGCTCATCTGCAGGCCCGAACTATCAGTGGAACGATGCCAACGGCCCGATAGCAGGCGCTAATTCACAAACATTTTATGCTGATTATGCAAGCACGTTCTATATGACCATGACCAATGGCAATACCACTGCAACGTCTAACAGTATAAGCGTAACGGTGAACCCAACCCCTGAAGCCAATGCAGGAAACGCCGCAGCCATCTGCGCAGGCGGTTCAGCATCAATTGGTGCAAGCGCGGTAAGCGGCGACAGCTACTCATGGAGCAGCAGCCCTACTGACAATAACTTCAATTCAAGCATTGCAAACCCGACGGTGTCCCCATCGCAAAGCACTACTTATACCCTTCTTGAAGTGACCGAAGCAGGATGTTCAAATTCTAACTCTGTAACGGTGAACGTAAACCCATTGCCTGCCGCTGATGCCGGAAGCAACCAGACCATACTGGCCGGTTCTTCTGCTACCATTGGCAACACAGCAGTAGGGGATGACACATATTCATGGACACCTGCCGGCAGCCTTGACAATGCCAGCAGTTCCAATCCTACGGCTACCCCGTCTGCTACCACTACTTATACAGTAACTGAAACCAACGATAACGGTTGTTCAGCATCACATACGGTAACGGTAACGGTTACACCTATTACATCCACGGTTACTGCCGGCGGCAATACTTCTTTCTGCCCCGGTGGTTCTGTAACGCTTACTGAAACAAGCAATGCAGGCAACTATCAGTGGTACAATGCAGGTGGCGCCATTTCAGGTGCAAATTCTGCTACTTATACTACCAGCGTGGCAGGCAGCTACTACGCAGTGGCCAGCAATGGTGCGGCAAGCCAGAAATCAAACACCGTTTCGGTTGCCATTTACAGTTTGCCTACAGCCAATGCAGGTCCTGACGAAAGCCTTTGCCAGGGTTCATCTGTAGGCATAGGTACTTCAGCGGTAAGCGGCAACAGCTACTCATGGGCTTCTTACTCTCCTTCGGCAGGTACCACAAGCCCAATAGGTTCCAGCACCGCCACTACTTCGGTAAGCCCTTCGGCCACTACTATTTATGTAGTTACGGTTACCAACAATGCCACCGGGTGCGTAAACAGCGATACCGCAGTGGTCATGGTGAACCCATTGCCCGCAGCAGTGGCCGGTAGCAGCCAGACCATCAATTCAGGTGCATCCACTTCTATAGGTGGTGCAGCGGTAGGGTCTGATGTTTATGCATGGACAAGCAGCCCTTCAGGGTTCACTTCAGCTAATGCCAACCCCACTGTGGCCCCAACGGTTACCACTACTTATACAGTTACGGAAACCAACCCTGCCACCGGTTGCAAATCCAGTAACAGCGTTACCATCACGGTTGTTTCTACCACCAAGCCTACGATCTGCGTATCAGGCCAAACCACTTTCTGCCAGGGCGGTTCTGTAAAACTTACTGCCAGCAGCGGTACCAGCTATCAGTGGAGCAATACAAGTGGCAATATTTCAGGCGCTACTTCACAAACATATTACGCCACCGTTTCGGGCACCTATTATGTAACTGTAACTACCAAGGGCGCATCTGCAACTTCGGCAGGCGTTACCATCACGGTTATTGCAGCCCCTGCCGCTTATGTGGGCGGCAGCAAGAGCATCTGTGCAGGAACATCTGTATCCCTTGGCACCACTGCCGTTACAGGCGATACTTATAGCTGGACTACTTCAAACGGCAGCTCATGCGGTGGTTCAAACAAGTTGAGCACCAGTTCAGAAATTACGGTCGCACCAGGTTCCACCACTTCTTATACATTGGTTGAAACCAATAAAAACGGTTGCTCTGCATCCAACTCAGCTACCGTTACGGTTGTGGCAAAACCATGTGTGTCATTGGCATCTTTCAGCAACGTATGCGCCAATGCAAGCGCCTTCGCCCTGAGCGGTGGTTCTCCTTCAGGCGGTGTTTATACGGTTGACGGTACTACCGCCACCAGTTTCAACCCGGCAGCAGAAAGCGCAGGTTCACATACCGTTATATATACATATACCAATAGCACAGGTTGCTCGGCTTCAGCTACCAAAACCATTACGGTATCACCTGCAGTGGCACAGCCTACCATATCTTACAGCGGTTCGCTTACAATATGCAGCGGCACTACTTTGAAACTGACAGCCAGTGAAAGCGGCAACTACGGTTGTGGCAGCAACGTCACCTATTCATGGAGCAATGCAAACGGCCCGCTTATGGGATGTGGCTATTCTTCACAGTCAATCAATGTATCTGTTTCAGGTACCTATTATGTAACTGTAAGCGTGAACGGATGCAGCAATACTTCTAAAGGTGTAACGGTAACCGTAAACCCAACGCCTACGGCAAGCACTTGCGGCAACATCAACTATAACTATGGTTATGACAGCGATCCTATCATTTCAGGTTCATGCAACCAAAGCAACTGTACCTACAAATGGAGCTGCGGCGCCACTACCCAGAAATGTACGGTAGCGCCTACGCAAACCACCACGTACTACTGCACCACTTCTGCAAACGGCTGTACGTCACAGCCTGCAAGCTGTACCGTGTATGTAAATGATTGCCATGACTATAACTATAGCGACAAGAATTACAACAACGAGTGTTCTATGTGCTATTACAATTCACAAAAGAAACAATATTGCCAGGCTTACGTATGCAAATCAAACGTGCCTGCTTATGAAAAGTGCGGTTATCAGTTCGGCGGATGCAGTGCAGGTTCTAACCTGGCCAATGTTTCTGCTGATGAGATCAACATCTTCCCGAACCCATTCACTACCACTACCAGCATCCGTATCAACTTTGTACAGGATGAGCAGGTAAAAGTGGACGTGGTATCTATGGAAGGCAGGGTGATCAGCACTGTATATGAAGGCAGCGTAACTTCAGGCATGCCATATAATTTTACTTTCGACGGAACATCATTCCAGAGTGGTATTTATATTGTAAGGATCATCAGCGGCAATACCGTACAGGTACGCAAAATTGATCTGTTGAAAAATTAGGCCGGCTTCCTTCCCCTCTCCATTGGAGAGGGAGGGGGTGAGGCGAAACTGATAAAAAGCCCGGGTGCGAAAGCATCCGGGCTTTTTTATTTATAATTGTGCCATAGCCCTGGCCCTAAAGGGACCCTCTGATAGATTTTCAAAGATATTTATTAGTGAGTATTAGACACGACAAGAAAATCCGAATAGAGCTATCGGACAGTTCCCTTTGGTCAGGGCTATGGCGGAGAGAAAATCTACATTGAACTTATCCATGATTCAGAATCCGTGTCATTCGTTTCAACCATTGTTCAGCCCTTTTTCTCCGTTCGTCACTTATTTCCCCACTTTGGTCATATATATTTAGCCAAAAACTATTCGTGCCTTAGTTTTGAAATGAGAAAAAGTGTTTTTGGGACATACACAAGAACCACTTAATAAAAGTATTCAAACATTAAACAAACAACTACAAACAAAAAACTTAAATGAAATGAAAACTTACAAATTTTTACACAAATGGGCAATACTTCTGCCAACTCTGTTATTGCTTGGCACAGTTTGGGCAAATGCCCAGAATTACTGGATAAACGCCGATGTGAATCAGGAGTGGTCCGATGCCAATAATTGGTCACTGGGCAATGTACCTACCTCATCTGACAACGTAATTATAGATTTTACTTATGCAGGTTATACAGCTCATAATGGAGGGGGACCTAAGCTTGATAACAATGGTCTTCTTGCCGGGTCTATAGCATTGGCGAATAGCGCTACCATAGCGGGTAATAACCACACTATCACAATAACAGGTGGTATTAGCGATGATGGATCAGGCTCTGTAGATTTAAGCACCGGTACCTGGACCATCGGGGGTGATTTTAATGTCAGTGGCTCAGTTACCCATAGCTCATCAACAGTGGTTTTCAATGGCTCAAGCGCTCAAAATATCACTGCTATTGCCGGCAATACATTTTATAATTTAACCATAGATAATTCATCCGGAGGCGTCACACTCGACCAGACCATACAAATAAACGGGACCCTGGCCCTTACTTCGGGCACTTTTTATTGCGGATCAAATACCATTACCTTTGCAGCGCTGGGAAGCATTTCCGGTACAGGATCTAATTTTAATGCGGGTACCGGAACCGTTATTTTTGGTGGTGGTACTGGCCAAACACAGTCAGCAGTGGCAATGGGTTTTAATAACCTGACGGTTACCGGATCTGGGACTAGCTTGACGGTAAACCTTAGCAACGGTGGCGGAACCACAACCGTATCCGGGGCTCTTACGATTACCGGCGGTGCAGGAACAGCGAATTTAGTAAAAATGAACGGTAACCTTACCATAACAGGGAATGTAGGCATAGGGAGTAATGGTGTGCTTTCAACCAATAGTACCAGCAGCACACTTACGGTTGGCGGTACAATGGGAACAGGCGGTACAGGCGGGGCTGGTTCTGCCGGATCCCTTGTCTGCACAGGTGGTACCCCTACGGTTAATGTGGTGGGAAACTGGACGCTGTCAGGTTTTACCGAAGGAACCGGATCCACAGTTGTTTTTGAAGGAGGGTCAAGTCAAACGTTTGATCCGAGCGGGTCAACCTTTCAATTTAGAAATTTAACGGTTGGGGCCGGTGGGAGTAATACTTCTCTTACCATTATATGCGGAGGAATCGAAATTGATGGAACGCTGAGTGGGGACGATGGCAGTATCCTGCATTACGGTGACGGTAGTAACAACCATGAAGTGGATCTTTATGGTGATGCCATAAACTCCGGTAGTGGCAGTGCGTTTGTTATTGATCCCGGTACCAATGGATCCACAAGACTTAAAGGAGCTTCGGCTCAAAACATTTACGGTTTTACTTTTTATGATCTTTTAATAAATAACGCATCTGGGGCTGATCTTCATGGAAATATAATTATAGAAGACAATCTTGACTTTGAAGTTGGGAATTTCACGCTTAACAATTGGAACCTTACGATAAAAACTGGCGCTGCAGGCGTGGGAACTCATACTCCGGGAGGGGCCATTGGTCTTGCTTTATCTGATAATGAAAGCACTTATGATAGTACCTATGATGGGACCGATGGCTTTGTTGTAATGAATAATGGATTCTCAGGAGGATACCTTATCAGGGATGTAGATAACACTTCCGGGCTTGCCTTGTTCCCAATTGGCGATGGTACCGGGGAATATACCCCTTTAACCTTAACTTCAAATAATGCAACTCCTACGCAAGTATCCATCAGAGTAGGGAATAGTTTATTGGATGGTAAAAACCCTCAGAATAGTGTGTCGACAGATGCGGTAATCCTGACTTGGGACATTAGCACCGCAGCAGACAGAACCTTTTATATTACCACAGACTGGGGTAATGGCGGAAATTCGAATTTACCATCTCAGGTTGACGATGAAGGAGGTGGGTTCAGCGAACTTCACGATTTTGTGTCGTATCGTGCAAATCAAACTGCCGGTACTAAATGGAATCCCCTTGGAAGTACATCTGGAGCAGCTGCTACTCCTGTGGGAACTAATGGAGTAAATAATGGCAGCGGCGATGGTGGCGAGTATTCACTTGCTGCAGCACAAGGTGTGTTATTTACCCATGCCAATACAGATTGGTTTGTTGCCACTGGTGATAATGCCTCCGCCCTGCCTGTATCGCTGCTCACTTTTGGGGCGCAATACCAGGATGGCCATGTAAACCTCAACTGGACCACGGCTTCAGAACAGAACAATGCCTATTTTGATGTAGAGCGCTCTACAGATGCGGCTTCATGGACAACCATCGGCCAGGTACAAGGCCATGGTACTTCAAATGTCATGAACAGCTATGTGGATATAGACAACCTGGCCGGCGTGGTACCATCAGGCACGCTGTACTACAGGCTCAAACAAGTGGATTTCAACGGGGCATTCACATACTCTATGATCCGCTCGGTAGATCTGAGCAACCCTGGCCCTGCACTGGCCATGTATCCAAACCCTACCAGCAATACCCTTAATATAAACTGGACCAGCGCAACAGATGATGATGCTGTACTGCGCCTTATCAATATGAGCGGTGTATCGGTATATCAGCAAACGGTAAGCGGCAAAGGGATGATCCAAAGGCAGATAGACATGAGTTTATTGCCATCAGGGGTTTATTATCTGCAGGTTATTTCCAATAATGGCAGCACGGTAAACCAGGCGGTGTATAAGAATTAGAAATCAGGGGACAGGAAATTCCAATCCCCGATCCTAAAAATCGAATAAATAACAAGGCGCTCAGAAATGGGCGCCTTTGTTGTTTTGGGGTCTTACCCACATTATTTCCCTTTTTCTCTTCTCTTCAAAGGAGAGGGGTTGGGGGTGAGGCGTATTAATCGTAATTTTGAAGCCTTACAAAATGAAAAAGGAACTTATGATAAGGTCAATGATATTCGCGGCACTGGTAATGTCGTGTCTCTTAAGCTGCAACCGCAATACGTCCAATACGGGCAATACGGGCAATGTCGTGACAAATGATCAGACCCAGGGGCAAACTTCTGCGGGCGGCAATGCAGGGAAACTGGAAGACCAGGTGATGGCGCTGCATGACAAAACAATGCAGGACCTTGATTCTCTTATGGCGCTTAAAAAAGACCTGAAAGCTGTAGCAGCTAAATCAGGCCTGTCAAAAGCAGATAACGACTCCATAGATGCCAACCTGCACCGCCTCCAGAAATCTGACGATGACATGATGGACTGGATGAACGGTTACGCAGAACCTGACAAAAAAATGCCGGAAGACAAAGCCACTGCTTACCTGAGCGGCCAACTCAATAAAATCCAGGGGATATACACTGGTATGCAACGAAATATGAAGCAGGCCAATGACTTTCTGAAACTGAAGAAATAAATCATTTACCGATTATCAAATGATCAATAAAAAAACAAGGGCCGCATTTCTGTTTGGATGTTTTGTTGCTCTTTTTGCCAGTTGCAACAATCAATCAAAAAAACCTGTGCGTTTGCCTTTTTTCGGACAGAGGCTTGGCACCGTTATGCACCATGTAAAAGGCGTAGCAAAGATTGACACCGTATATCATATTATCCCGAACTTTAAAGTAGTGGACCAGGATGGGGATACGATAACACAGGACAACCTGGCAGGGAAAGTTTACGTAGCAGATTTTTTCTTTACATCATGCCCTAGTATATGCCCAGTTACCGAGTCGAACCTGTTAAGTGTTCAGAAGCATTTCAAAAATGTGAATGATTTCAGGATGGTCTCATTTTCAATAGACCCGCGACATGACAGTGTCAGGGTTCTTAAAAACTATGCAACCCGCCTTGGAGCTGATACAAGACAATGGTTTTTTGTTCGTGGAGATGAAGATGAAGTTGATGACCTGGCAGTGAAAGGGTTTATGGCCACGGCGCAAAAAGACAGTGCTGCCCCCGGGGGTTATCTGCATAGCGGGGCGTTTATGCTTATTGACAAGGACAAGCGTGTCAGGGGTATTTATAATGGCACAGATACGGCAGAGGTCGCGAGGCTTATACATGATATCCCGGTATTGTTTCAAGAATATAACGAAGACGTAAAGGATGAGGCAAAATAAAGGTTTAACGGCTTTTATTTCAATCTCTTTGCTCATTTCACCCATCAGCAGTTGCAATACCCTCTCCGAAAAAGAAATCGTATATCGCCAGAGTTTCGATTCAGGCAAGGCAATCTATGAAGATGAATGTCAGAAATGCCATAAATCCGATGGAGAAGGCTTAGGAACTTTATACCCACCCCTTGTAAATTCGGATTACCTTCAATCCGGCCTGGACAGATTGCCTTGCATCATCTATAAAGGATTAAAAGGCGAAATAATGGTTAATGGCAAAAAATACAACTGGGAGATGCCTGCGCACAAGGATATGGACGAAATACAAATGTCGGCCATATTGACATACATCCAAAGCCAATGGGGCAATAAGAGAGGTACTGTAAGCTATGAACAGGCCCGGATTGATATTGAGAGGTGTAAGAAATAAGCGGATAAGTCCTGTTCGCTTACATCATCCCCCAGGTTGGTTTACCAAAAAAGGGATTTGAACACGGCAGGCAATATCAGCATTTATCCCAACCCCGCTACGGGCAGTGTTAATATTGACCTTAATGCTGTCTCGGCATCGGCAGGTGTTATAAGCATTACAGATATACAGGGGAAACAGGTCGCTGCCTCTACAATTGGTATAGTAGAGGGGGCAAACCATTTTGAACTTGATATATCCGGCCTGCAGCCTGGTATCTATTTCGTGAAAGTGGTGGATAATAACAGCACCGTATATCCTGTAACCAAAGTGCAGAAGATGTAGGTTTGGTGGAAGATGGTTAAATCGTGGATAACCGTCATTGCGAACGGAGATTTCGAGCGATAGCGAGAAACCGAAGCGAAGCAATCCATCCGGACGAAGCGCCCAGCCGTGGATTACCGGCCATTGAAGCATATTAGAACAGATTGCTTCGGTCGTGCCTCCCTCGCAATGACGGCCTTTGGTTTGTCGGAACAGTTGTATTCGCAGCCATAACCCTGACCCTAATGGGAACCAACGATGGTTTGCCTTCGATATCTGCTGTTAATTGTGCTATAACTCAAATGGGGATTCAGACAAAGTTGACCAGGATTTAGAAGCATTGAAGATCAGATGTGAACAATTGTAAAGGGAATCAATCTATAAACCATCAGGTGTTCCCTTTAGGGTCAGGGTTATAACGGAGCAAACACCGGACATTGAGTACCGGAGCGATAGCTTTATCCCCCCATTAAACCTTTCACCCGTCAATAAGTCTAACATACGCAAACGGGGGTGTGGCATTGGTTATGAGGGAAAGGACCAGGGAGCGTTTCCAATCAATATTTTAGGCCCCGTTATGGAAATGTTAACCTATATTCGTAAATTGCACTGTTAAACTATATAAGGGGTTGAGGGTTTTTACAAGGCTTTTGGTTGTGCTGCTGTTTTCCTGCTCGCTATCGCAGGTTTATGCCTCTCATATCATGGGCGGCACACTTACCTATAAGTACCTCGGCAACTATAAGTATGCATTGGAGTTTTATTTTTACGCTGATTGTTCCAGTGGTGTTACTACAACTCTCAGAAATAACCCTGGTCTCTCATTTACTTTTGAAATAGAAGGCATAAGCACCAAAAAAGTCACGACATCAACTGCAGTTTTAGG
>Ga0206844_10036_pt2 | contig 43163 bp, 43 predicted proteins | sample Alteio_BWOrgCont_22_FD_152907 | JGI IMG/M metagenome (GOLD analysis project Ga0206844, IMG submission 152907) | Enriched cells from forest soil in Barre Woods Harvard Forest LTER site, Petersham, Massachusetts, United States -... | ecosystem: Environmental > Terrestrial > Soil > Temperate forest >...
GTGTAGATGGATAACTGCTGGAGGGGATGATGCGTGACTCTTTTTTAGAGAACAAGACGACTGCGATTTTACCGTGGACGAATCCTGGAAATCCTGTATCTGTTATCGGATGGATTTTCGCCAAGATCAGTTCCCAGATCAGATGTGGTATCAGATTCTGGATCAGTTCTTTCGGCGCAAGCCGCGCCCACGTGGACAACGTTCTCGCACTTGACGGAAAACTCTCGCTTGGGCCGAAGAAGACGCTGTTCCTGGTGAATTGCAAAGGCAGGCAGTTTTTGGTTGCAACAGGCGCTGAAACGATTGCATCGATGGTGGAAGTATTGCCTGTAGAGACAGTGTGTGCAGGCGGACGCTCCAGCGAGACGGCGGAAGAGGCTGGCGCGTTCCTGCCGAAGCCGCAGAAACGCGGGCGTTTGGCATGATCGCGCTGGCCTTCTATTTTGCCAAGACGCCCAAGCTGCTGCCCTTGCCGGGCGCAGCGCAGCACCTGATGAACAACAACGGCGTGCCGTGGACGATCGTCTTCACGCTGACCCTGATCACGCTGCTGCCGGCGATTGTGGTGTCGATGACGCCGATGGTGCGTCTGCTGGTGGTCTTTCACTTTCTCCGTCAGGCCTTAGGTACGCAGACGGCACCGAGCAACCAGGTGCTGATGGGTCTCGGTTTGATGATGACCTGGTTTCTCATGCAGCCGGTGTTGGTGGCCGTCGACCAGCAGGCGGTCGAGCCGTTTCGCCAGGGACAAATCTCCGGAATGGAAGCCATTCAGCGGGGCGCCGATCCGCCCAAGCACTTCATGCTGAAGTATGCGCGCGAGAAGGACCTGGCGCTCTTCAGCTCGGCGTCGTTGATCGCGCGCCCGAAGACGCCTGACGACCTGCCGCTGCGTGTGATCGTGCCCGCGTACATGCTTTCCGAACTGAAGGCAGGCTTCACCATAGGCGCCGTTCTTTTTCTCCCGTTTCTGCTGGTGGACATGGTCGTTGCATCGATTACCACCTCGATCGGCATGTTCCAATTGCCGCCGGTCGTCGTTTCAACGCCGCTCAAGATTCTGCTCTTCGTCATGGTGGACGGATGGAATCTTCTGGCCGGCTCGCTGCTCAAAAGTTTCTGAAGAAAGGAAAAAAGACGTGGGACCAGATCAGGTAGCGGAATTGATGCGGCACCTTTTGAAGGAAGCGTTGATCATCAGCACGCCGATTCTGCTTCTCGCCGCGGTGACGAGTTTTGCGCTGAGCCTCTTCCAGACGCTTACCTCGCTGCAGGACCAGACATTGAGCACAGTGCCGAGGCTGCTCATCGTTGCCATGGTGATGCTTGTCGGACTGCCCTGGTTTCTGCGCCGTATGGTCTTCTTCACGGTAACGCTCTTCAGCGATCTGCATCGCTATATCGGTTGACGGCATGGATACGCTGGATACGCTCTTTACACGCGGCAATCTCGACTGGGGCCATTTCCTCTCGGCTCTCGTGCTGGCCATGGTGCGGCTGAGCAGCATGATGGTCTCCGCGCCGTTCTTTTCCTCGGAGGCTATCCCGAAGCAGGTGAAGGCCATGTTCGTCTTTGCCATGTCGGTCCTGCTTGCGCCGGTTGTCGCCTCGCTTCCCATGGCGCAAGTCGAGCTTGGTGTCGTGCCGCTTTTCGGCGAGATGAGCGCAGGATTGCTCTTCGGCTTTACGCTCACGCTGCTGAACGAGGTGTTGCTGTTTGCTGGCCAGGTGCTGGGCGTGCAGTTCAGCTTCTCACTTGCGAATCTGCTCGACCCGAACTCCGAGGTGCAGACGCCGCTCATGTCGCAGATGTTTTCGCTCATGGGGATGACGGTGCTGCTGGCCTCGGGGCTCGATCGAACCCTGCTGGCGGCGCTGATTCGCAGTTTTGCCGAGGCTCCTCTGGGAGGCGTTTTTTGTAAGCGGACAGGCGGCGCTCTCGCTGGTGACCATGACGGGCGGAGTCTTTTTTGCCGCACTGCAGCTGGCTGCTCCGGCCATGGCGGCGACAATGCTGGTGGAAGTCGCGGTTGCCGTGGTGGGAAAGATGTCGCCGCAGCTGCCGGTCATGGCCATTACCGTGCCGGCGAAGACGATTACCGGCTATGTCGTATTGCTGGGGTCGCTCGCGCTCTGGCCCAGGTTTATGGAGAGCCATTTTGACCGGCTGCTTGATGTGGCGGAAAACCTGATGCGCCACGGGATGGGACACGCGTGAGCGACGAGCGCACAGAACGGGCTACACCGCGAAGGAGGCAGAAGGCGCAGGAGCTGGGAGACCGCGTTCGCAGCCGCGAGCTGACCGCGGCGTTCGGCATGCTGGCCGGCGTGCTGGTACTGGGCAATACGGCCCCGCGCTGGGCGTCGATGTGGGGTGCGGTCGTTACCCAGTCGCTGGCTCTCGGCTCGCCGGCGGTCTGGCATGACGACCAGGTGATGCAAACGGCGCTGGCCATGCGCCACATCGTTGTGCTGGCACTGTCGCCGCTGGTGGTTCTCTTTCTCGCGGTAGCCGGAACGGCATTGCTGGTCAATATCGCGCAGGGCGGAGGGGTGCAGTTTCATGCGAAGTCCCTGCAACCGAAATTTTCCCGCATCAATCCAGGCACCAACATCAAGAATATTTTTTCGATGCAGGGCGTGTCGCGGCTGGCGAAGTCGCTGCTGCCTGCGGGTGTGATCGTAGTGCTGGCCGTCCACAAAGTGGAAAAGCAGACGTCTCTGCCGCCGATGAGCCTCTCGCACCTGCCTGTCATGTTTTCCTCGGCCTACGATCTGCTGCTCGATACGGCGTGGGTTCTGGTTGCCTGGTCCGGGGTCGACTACATCGTGCAATGGCGCAGCTGGGAAAGCCGCGTGCGCATGAGCAAGCAGGAAATCCGCGAGGAGATGAAGGAATCCCAAGGCAGTCCGCAGGTGCGCAGCCGTATCCGCAGCCTGCAGCGCCAGATGCGCCGCCGCAAGCTGAAGGCGGATGTCAAGCGGGCGACCGTTGTCATCACCAACCCGACGCACTATGCCGTCGCGCTCAGCTTCGACTTTGAAACGATGGACCCGCCGAAGGTCCTGGCAAAAGGACGCAACCTGCTGGCTGAGCAGATCAAAAGCGAAGCGCGCTGGGCGGGCGTGCCCATTGTCGAGAACCCGCCGCTCGCGCGCTCTCTCTACCGGGCGGTCGAAGCGGGCCAGTCGATTCCGGTGAACCTTTACGCCGCCGTCGCTGCGATCCTCGCCTATCTCTACCGCAAACAGGTGGAAGAAAAAGTTCGCCGCCAGCGGGCGGCGGCGCAGGCCGAGCGCGAGCGCAGTCAATCGTATGCCCGGGCTGCGCAGCAGCGCAAAGCTGACCCAGCGGCGACACATCCCACGTCGGCGCTTGCGTCGATCATACCGACCGTCACCCCGATTAAGGAGAAGCCATGAGTGCAACGGCCATCGTTCCCGCACCCTCAACTCCAGGAAATGCAGCGCCAGGGTTTGCCGCCAGGCTATTGAAGCTGTGCAAAGACCTGTCGCTTCCCGTCGCCGCCATCAGCGTCATCTTTGTCATGCTGATCCCGGTGCCGTCGTTTGTTCTCGATCTGCTACTCGCCTGTTCGTTCTCGGCGTCGGTGCTGGTCTTTCTCTCCGCGGTGCAGGTGCGCAGGGCCGTCGATTTCTCCGTCTTTCCCAGCCTGCTTTTGCTTCTGACACTCTTTCGTCTCTCGCTCAATATCGCATCGAGCCGCCGGATTCTTTTGCACGGTAGCGAGGGAACAGCGGCGGCGGGCAGCGTGATCGAGGCCTTCGGACAGTTTGTCGTCGGAGGTAACTATGTTGTCGGCTTCGTGCTCTTTCTTGCGCTGATTGCCATCCAGTTCCTGGTGGTGAGCCACGGCGCAGTGCGAACCGCTGAAGTCACGGCACGCTTTACGCTCGATGCACTGCCCGGCAAGCAGATGGCCATCGATGCCGATTTGAATGCCGGCCTGATTGACGAAGTTGCGGCCAGGAAGCGCCGGCAAGCCATCGCGCACGAGGCCGAGTTTTATGGCGCCATGGACGGTGCGGCGCGCTTCAACCAGCGCGATGCCATGGCAACCATTCTCATTACTGCGATCAATATCGTTGCCGGACTTCTGATCGGCGTCCTGCAGCAGGGGGTTGCGCTGTCGGAGGCGGTGCGCACGTATACGGTGCTGACTGTAGGCGACGGCCTGGTGACGCTGATTCCTTCTCTGCTCGTCTCCGTCGCAGGCGGCATGGTGCTGACGCGCGCCAACTCTGCCAGCGGGCTGACGGCGGAGCTGGGGATGCAGCTCTTCCGGCGCGGCACAACACTTTACGTTGCCAGCGGGGTGCTGGGAGCGCTCTGCCTCGTGCCTGGCTTGCCCAAGTTCGCTTTTCTGCTGCCGGCCGTTGGGCTGGGGTATATCGGGTGGCGCATCTCACGCAGACCTGCTGAGGAGGCGGTCGTCGAGCCGGAACGCAAGCGCGCGGAGAAGGCGCAGACCGAAGATATTGCCTCTCTGCTCAAGATTGATGAGCTGAGCCTGGAGATCGGCTTTCAGCTGATTCCGCTGGTGGATGAAAAGCAGGGCGGCCAGATGCTCGCGCGGGTGCGTGCGCTGCGCAAACATCTGGCCGGAGAGCTTGGCTTTCTTGTGCCGCCGATTCATATCTCCGACAACCTTCGCCTGCGGCCGCGCGAATATGTCTTTTCGCTACGCGGCATGGAGATCGGACGCTGGCAGACAGAGGGCAATGCTTTGCTTGCCGTGAGTGCCGACTCCGACGCGCATCCGCTGCCAGGCAAGCAGACGCAGGAGCCGGCCTTTCAGGTGCCTGCCCGCTGGATCTCGCCGTCGCTTGAAAATCAGGCCATTGCGGCAGGGTATTCGGTTGTCGATACCGTGACCGCGATCAGCACGCATCTCGCGGAGATGATCCGCCAGCATGCGCATGAGCTACTGGGCCGCGCGGAGACGAAGCGGCTGCTGGACACTCTGAATGAGTCGCACCCGAAACTAGTCGAGGAGCTGGTACCGAAGATTCTCACGCTGGGTGAGGTGCAGAAGGTACTTCAGCAGCTGCTGCGCGAGCAGGTCTCGATTCGCGACCTCGGCTCGATCCTCGACGTGCTGATCGAGACGGCGGCGATCAATAAGAGCACGCCGCACATCGTCGAGGCAGTGCGCCAGGCGCTCGGGCGCCGCATCGTGCAGCCGCTGCTTGAGAGCGACGGAACGCTGCGCGTCCTGCAGATCGATCCCGCGATGGAAGACGAGATGCTGGCCACGCTTCAGGGAGAGATGGGCTCCCGGCTTCTGACCGAAGGGCGTGCGCAGCAGACACCTTGGCTGAAGCGCTTCGTCGATTCTGTGAAACAGCTAATCGGTCCGCAGCCTTCCATGGCCATCCCCGTGCTCCTCTGTCCGAGTCCGGCACGTTTTTACCTGAGCCGCTGGCTGGAACCGATTTTGCCGAGGGTCACGGTTGTTTCACCGGCTGAGATTCCCTCCGATGTGCGGGTGCGATCGGCGGGCGTAGTTCGATAGCAAGGCAGCTCGGCAGCATTCGTAAATAGCGAAGTAGATGACGAAATGGTTCGGCAAGACAGAAACAGAGTCGCGTAAGAGGGGAAAGAGTTCGTTCAGCTTGAAATCGACGAAGGCATGAGCAGAAAAGTATGCGGAATATGGAACCTATGGAAGACCGGCCATTAGCAGGGGAGAAGTCCAGGCGGCAGGCGGTCATGTTGTCGCTTGCCTGTTCCGAAGAGGGTGGAAGAGAAAAGGCGTCCTCGGTGGAGAGAAAAAAACCAGTACGTTCCGAGCTTGCGGCCAGAACCGGCTTCACTCCGGATGAGGAGCGGGTCATGGTCGAGCATCTGCCGATTGTGCGTTACATTGCCCGTCGGATTCATGAGCGGCTTCCGCAGCATGTCGAAATGGAAGAGCTGGTGAGCGCCGGCGTGCTCGGCCTGATGGACGCCTTTCAGAAATTCGATCCGGAGAAGAAGGTACAGTTCCGTAGCTACGCGCAGTTCCGTATCCGTGGAGCGATCCTGGACAGCCTGCGCACACTCGACTGGAGTCCGCGCGACTTGCGGCGCAAGGGCCGGGCCATCGAGCAAGCGATTCGATCGCTTACGGTGCGCCTGGGCCGCACGCCGTCCGAGCAGGAGATTGCAAGTGAGCTGCAGATGGAGCTGGGTGATTACCAGCAGCTGCTGGGCGAGCTGAAAGGGCTTGAGATCGGCACGCTGCATCTCGAGCGCTCCGAAGATTCAGGCGAAGAGGAGCTGGCGTATGTGCCGAACCGTCCGGAGGAAGACCCGCTCTTTCGCTGCCTGCAGGGCGAGATGCGGCAGCGGCTCATCGAGGCGATTGAAAATCTCCCCGAGCGCGAGCGGCTGGTGATGACGCTCTACTACTACGAGGAGATGACGATGAAGGAGATCGGCCTCACGCTCGGAGTCGTCGAGTCGCGCGTCTCGCAGATTCATGCATCGGCGGTTCTGCATCTGCGTAGTATGCTGGCCGATCTCGCGGCCAGGTCTGGCGCGATGAAGTCCAGCCGTATGAAGTCCCCCGACATAAAGTCCGGAGATGCGGAAAAGCCGGATAGCAGCCGCATCAACGCACGAACAGCTCAAGCAGCGAAGGAGTAGCGGTGGTGGAGAAAAATCTGAAGCAGGATGAAATCGACGCATTGTTCCAGGCCGCGCGCGCGCGGTCGCAGGCGGCGTCGCAGGAGACACGCACCCGGGTGCAGCCCTACAGCTTTTCACGGGCCGGCCAGATCAGCAATGAACAGTTGCGCGCCATCAGCCTGCTGAACGATATCTTCGCGCGCAACCTCACGCACAATCTCGGGGTCTGGCTGCGCACCCGCTTCCAGGTCAATCTGGTTTCAGCCGAGCAGATGCCGTTCAATGAATTCATGCTGCGCATTCCGGATCTCGCTTATGTCAGCTCGGTGCGCCTTGAACCGCTGCGGGCCTTGTCCGTCCTGCAGCTCGACCTCGCTCTGGCCCCGCCGATGATCGATCTGCTGCTGGGCGGCGAAGGCAAATCGGACCGGGTGCGCGAGCTTACCGATATTGAGGAATCGATTCTCACCAGCGTAGCCGAGGCGATCTGCCGCGAACTGAGCGCCGCCTGGCAGCCGGTTGGATTGAACTTCATCTTCGAGCGGCGGCAGCTGCATACGCAGATTGCGCGTGTGATGCCGGTCGCGGAAAAGACGCTCTGCCTCAGCTTTGAGGTGCGCATGGCCGGCGCGAGCGGCATGCTGAACTTGGCCTTCCCGGCGGTGGTTTCAAATACCGTGCTGCGCAGGCTGGTAGGGGACTGGAGCCGTCAGCACCGGCACTCGCCGGAAAACCGCCAGCGGATGCAGGAGCGCGTCGGGATGGTGACGGTGGGTGCCGCGCTGCAGCTGCCTCCGGTGAGCATTGCCGGACGGGAGCTCGAAGATTTGTATGAAGGCAAAGTACTGAAGCTGCCGATAGTCGCTTCGCGGCCGGCAGAGCTGCGCATCGCGGGAGTTCCGCTGTTTGAGGGGTTCCCTGTAAGCCACGAAGAGCAGCGCGGCGCCCATCTGGTGCAGATCGCCACGGCTGCTGCCACGAATGCATAAAACAGAAAGATGAGGAGACCGGGGGCTCGATGAAAACATTGATGGATGCATGGTTATTGGAAGCGCCGGCAGGGTTGAGCCAGGAGCTGGCCGGAACGGTAAAGCTCGTTGCCGTCGAGCAGCAGGCGGAGGCAACGGAGTTGCTCTACTGCCAGTTTGAGCTGGAGGGCAGGATGCGGGGAAGCTTCTGGATCACGGTCGAAGCCGAAGGGCTGGCTCGCCTGCTGGTTGCGGCCAGGGTCACCTCAGATGAGAGCGACCGCGAGCGCGACAGCATGCTGTGGCTGGGCATTGTCCGGCAGGTCGCGGAAAAAGCGGTGAAGCGATTCGGAAAAGAGTCAGGAGTGGCGGCATCGGTCCAGTCGGTGCGCGAAGCCGCTCGTCCCCCTGGCGTCGCATTCTCGGCATACGAGCTTCGCTTTGGCGAGGTCTCAGTCCGTGTCGGATTTGCCGATCAGACAAAGCCCGCGGCCGAAGCAAAGCCGCAGGAGCGCAGTGCGGCTGCGGCGCTGCCGACGCGTGGTGTGGAACTGCTGCTCGATATCGAGCTCGAAGCATCACTGCGCTTCGGCTCGAAGGAGATGCCTTTGAGCGAGGTGCTCGAGCTCGGTCCCGGCGATGTCGTCCAGCTGGAACGGCATGTCTCCGACCCTGTGGACCTGATTGTAGGCGACAAGATTGTTGCCCGCGGCGAAGTCGTTCTCGTGAACGGAAACTTCGGCCTGCGGGTCACCGAGGTTGCGGAACCGAAGAGATCTTTGGAGAGCATACGATGCCTGTTCTAAGAAAATGGCCTTTCCTCGGCGAAAGATCAGAGGAGATCGCCGTGAGAGCTTTGACTGGCGATAGAGCGCCGCGCATGGATTTCGCGCCGATTCCGGAAGCGGCGGCGACTGCTGACACATTTTTGCCGCAATGCAGAAATGCAAAATGCAAAAGCGGATGGATGAAGCTCTGGCGCAGCCGTCAGGCGCCCATTCTCGAAGGGAAGTGGGCATGCAGTCCGGCCTGCATGCAGGAGCTGGTGCAGACGGCAGTGCAGCGCGAGGTCGGCGAGTGGAGCGCGCAGCAGAGTCCGGTGCATCAGCACCGGGTGCCGCTCGGCCTGCTTCTGCTCTCGCGGGGATGGATCACGCAGGAACAGCTTCGGTCCGCACTCGAAGCGCAGAAAAAAGCCGGCTCCGGGCGGCTCGGCGAGTGGCTGATCCGGCAGAAGGCGGCGGACGAAGAACAGATTACGCGGGCGCTCAGCGCGCAGTGGAATTGTCCTTTGCTCTCTGCCGAATCGTTCGACCCGGCAGCGATGGCTGCGATGTTTCCGCGGCTGTTCATCGACAGCATCAACGCCCTTCCTTTGCGTATGGCGGGGCGGCACCTTTTGTATGTTGCCTTCGAGGAGCGGGTCGATCGCTCATTGGTTCTGGCGGTGGAACGCATGTTGGGGCTGAAGGTCGAAGCCGGAGTGTTGCCCGGAGCGGAATTCCGCCGGCGCCAGCAGGAGATATTCAGGGCTTCATTTCCCAAGGTCCGCTTGCTCGAAGCCGCGAATGCGCGCGGGCTGGTGCATGCTTTCGCCGGCATGATCGAAGAGACGAAGCCGGTGCAGGCGCGGATTGTGCGGGTTCACGATTATTTCTGGCTGCGCCTGTGGCGTCAGGCGTGGCCGACGGAAGACAGGAGGACGCTGCCGGCCGCTCTGGATGTGGAAGATATGGTTTGTACGCTGGCAGGGAACGGTAGAAGCTAAACGCCGGCGCTTCGGCGGCTAGAGGAGCAGCGAAAGCTGCCGATAAGGGCATTGGAGCGAGGAGTGTTCATGAGTGAGATTGCTGCCCTGATCGTCGATGATTCATCCGTCATGCGTAAGATTGTCGAACGGGCCTTGCGCCAGGCCGGACTGCCTTTGAGCAAGGTGCACGAAGCATCGAGCGGCGCGGAAGCTCTTGATGTGTTGAAGAGCGAACGCGTCCAGTTGATTCTTTCTGACATTAATATGCCCACGATGGATGGGCTCGAATTTTTGCGCCAGCTGCGGTCGCAGGACCTGGCCCCCGATGTTCCCGTCGTGATGATAACGACGGAGAGCAGCGAAGACCACGTCAAAGAGGCCATCATCGCTGGAGCGCAGGGCTATATTCGCAAGCCTTTTACCGCAGAGCAGGTCAAGGACAGGGTTCTGCCCTTGCTGAATCTGGCGTAGTTAGGGAACGGTTCGTTTCGACACACTGTCAGCTCGACATATTTGGAGAAAATTTATGGCAACGCCGGCTCGTGAATTGCTGCAGGAGAGTGCGCATGCCGCGCACCTCGACGACGCAGTAGATGAAGTCTTTCGCCTGATGATGGGAGCTCCGTGCACCCCCATCGCGGAAAGAGTTGTGGACAGCAAGGAGACCATCACGGCGGTCATCGGTCTGGCTGGTGCCATGAGCGGCGCCTGTACCCTGCGCTGCGATCTGCAGACCGCGCTGCGCATGGCCGAGTGCATGGTGGGTATCCGTCCGGCGGAGCTGGATGCAATGGTAAAAGACGCCATCGGAGAGGTGTGCAACATGGTTGCCGGCGCGTGGAAAGGAAAACACGCCGTGCTGTCGGGCGGATGCATGCTTTCCACTCCCGCCGTGGTGACGGGAACCAATTACCAGCTGCACATGCAGCAGCAGGAATTCCGCGTCGATCGAAACTACCGCTTCGAGGAGCATGCGGTGAGTGTCAGCATTATCTGTGAATCCATTCAATAGTTTTCTCTAATTTTCCTGCCGTCTCTTTGGCCCGCCTCTTGCACTTCATCTGTGCAAAGGAGATCGAAGGTGGACAGCGGCTACTACGCAGCTTTTTCCGGATTACTGGCCCGAACCGAAGCACTCGACTCTGCGGCCAGCAATCTTGCGAACGCCAATACCAGCGGCTTTCGCGCCGAGCGCGAATACTTCCGGGACGCCATCGTCGGGCCCGATGCGCTCAATTCTCAAGTCAACCGCATGGTCAATGATTTTGGGGTGTTGGGCGGCAACCGCCTGGACCTCGGGCAGGGTGCGCTCACGCACACCGGCAATCAGCTCGATCTTGCGATCGAAGGGGCCGGCTTTTTTGCCATACAGACCCCGCAGGGCATTCGTTACACCCGTGACGGTTCCTTCCGGCGTGCCCTCGATGGCACGTTGATCACGGCCACCGGCGAGCCGGTCCTGAATGCGCTGAACAAACCCATTCAAATTCCCACCGGGGACATCACGGTTGGTGCGGACGGAGCAATCTCGGTAGCCAATGCCGTGGTTGGTGCGGTGGCACTCTTTGATTTCCCCGCGTCTTCTCTGGTTCCCGAGGGGACGAACCGTTATACCGTCTCCGCCGGCACCAAGCCCACGGTTACGACGGCGGCCATCCACCAGGGATCGCTTGAATCCTCGAACCAGGATGTCATTCAGGGGACGCTACAGCTGATTCTCGTGCAGCGTCAGGCAGAGATGATGCAAAAGGCGCTCACTGTCTTCCATAACGATTTCGACAAGACGGCGAGCGAAGATCTTCCAAAAGTTTAAACCGAACATTTCAGATCAGGAGACGAAGCATGATCCGGGCTTTATATACGGCAGCAAGCGGAATGAGTGCGCAGCAGCTCAACCTCGACACCATTGCCAACAACCTGGCGAACTCATCGACGACCGGTTTTCGCCAGCGGCAGTTGCAGTTTCAGGACATGATCTACCAGAACCTGGTCACTCCGGGCGCGGCCCAGAGCCAGCAGACGGTCTCGGCCGGCCTACAGGTAGGCCTCGGCACAAAATCGGCGTCTACCGAGATCATCATGACGCAGGGCGACTTCAACAACACGGGAAATCCGTACGATCTTGCCATTCAAGGAAATGGGTTCTTCCAGATATCCCGCCCGGACGGCACGATCGAATACACTCGTGCCGGCAACTTCTTCCTCAATAACCAGGGAACCATGGTCACCTCGGATGGCGATCCGCTGGTTCCCAATATCACGATTCCGCCCAACGCGACATCGGTGACGATCACTCAGTATGGCGTCGTCAACGCCACGCTGCCGGGGCAGCAGAATCCGACGCAGCTGGGGCAGATTCAGCTTGCGACCTTCGCGAATCCCGAGGGCCTGGCCAGCCAGGGCTCTAATCTCTTCAGCTCAACGCTCTCCTCCGGCGAGCCGGTGCTCGACGTGCCGGGGGGCACGCAGGGCGTGGGCACGTTGCTGCAGTACAACCTGGAAAATTCGAATGTCGACGTAGTGAACGAGTTCGTGCAGATGGTGCTTGCGCAGCGCGCTTATGAGAGCAGTTCGAAGGTCATCCGCGCCGCGGATGACATGTATAGCCAAGTTAACAACATGGCGCGGTAAGGGCGATGAAGCGAGTCCTGATTGCCATGCTTTCTTCGCTGGTGTTGCTGGCTGCGGCGCCGTTGCGCGCCGCGGTCTGCGACACCGCCCGGCCCGCGAGCGGTGATGTGTTTGCTGTAGACCACTACATCACCGACGCGATCCTGCATCGTCGATGGGCAGTCCTTGTCGACTGCACTCATCAGGACCGTCCGTGGACGCTCGAAGCGGCGCCATGGCAGGACGGCGCGGGACTGGTCGCAGTCGCGGGAAGGATGGCTAGCGGGACAGCCACCGTGGTAAAGCCGCTAATCCCGGCGGGCGCGAAGGTGCGGCTATGGCGCACTGCCGACGGCGCGAATATCGAGCTTGCCGGGACCGCTCTGGAAGCGGGTATGGCCGGGCAAGTGATCCATGTCCGAACCGGGGCGCGCGGCACCGTCCTTGAAGGGAGGGTGCGCGGCGCAGGTTCCGTGGAGCTGTTCAGTGCAGACAGGTGGACAACACAATGAAGCGACAAGGATTCCGCGTGTGCAGGTATGTGTGGGTGATGCTGGCCGGCAATCTATGCTCCGGCCTGGCGTTTGCCGCGATCAAGAAGTCCGAGCCCAAGCCCTCACCGCCGGATGTTGCGCTGAGTGCCTACATTGCCCGGGTTGAAGCGGAAAGCGCATCGGAGGCGCATACGCCGGGTGCCATCTGGACTCCGGATGGTCGGCTGACGCGTCTGTCGGCGGATGTGAAGGCCTCCCGCCTCCATGACCCGATCGCGATTGTGGTGTCTGAGAGCCTGGCTGCGTCGACCGACGGCACGGTCAAGAATTCACGCGCCTCGAACGCCAGCTCACAGATATCGGCGCTCTTTGGCAAGCTCTCCGGCGGCAACGCGCTCAACAATCTCTTGAATCAAACTTCGGCTTCCGGACTGAATGCGCAAGGACAGAGCGTCACCAATTCCAGCCTGAGCACGACGGTCGGCGGGGAGGTCGTCGATGCACTGCCGAACGGCATGCTGGTGATTCAGGCCGTGCGGCAGGCAACTTTCAACCAGCAGACGCAGCTCATCAAGCTGCGCGGCCTGGTCCGTCCCGACGACATCAACGCGCAGAACCAGGTGCTTTCAACAGCGATCACAAGCCTGGAGTTGGAAGTCGTCGGCAAGGGCATCATCAACGACTACACCTACCGCCAGAATCCGGTTGTCCGTTTTCTGGAGAAGATACTGGTCTTTTAGGAGCGCCCTCCCATGCGATATGACAGGATTCTTCATTTCTTCACGCTGCTGGCCGTGGCTGCTTCAGCCGCTGCTGCAGCGGTGCCGGCCGGCATGCCGCGGACGAAGCTGGCCCGCGTGAAAGACGTGGCTACCGTCGAAGGGATTCGCGACAACCAACTAGTCGGCTACGGAATCGTCGTCGGGCTGCGCGGCACCGGCGACAGCCAACAAACGGTTTTTCCTCTGCAGACGCTGGTTTCGACGCTCGAGCGGATGGGGGTGAACCTGCAGCAGTCGTCGCAGCTCTCTACCATGCGCACGCAGAATATGGCGGCTGTCTTCATTTCGGCCACCCTGCCCGCCTTTGCGCGTCCGGGCAATAAGCTCGATATCACTGTCTCTTCCGCCGGCGATGCGCGCAGTCTCGAAGGAGGCCTGCTGCTGTTGACGCCGCTGTATGGTCCGGACGGGCAGATTTATTCTGAAGCTCAGGGACCGCTGGTATTGGGCGGCTATGCAGTGGCGAGCAACGGAAACCTGAAGCAGTACAACCATCCCACCACGGCGCGCGTGCCTGATGGGGCCATGGTCGAGCGTGCGGTGCCTCTCGATCTGACCAAGATGCGGTCGATTTCTCTATTGTTGAACGATGCCGATTTCCGCACTGCCGAGTTGATGGCCGCGGCCATCAACAAAGATATGGCGCGGCCCATGGCGCATGCCGCCGACAGCCGCCGTATTACGCTCGAAGTGCAGCCGGGAGACGATATTCCCGCCGTTCTGGCGCAGGTCGAAGCGGTTGAGGTCGAAACTTACCCACGGGCAAAAGTCGTCGTCAATGAGCGTACCGGTACGGTTGTGATCGGAGGCGATGTGCGGCTGCAGCCGGTCTCGATCCTGCACGGCGGCCTTTCGGTGAACGTCGTAACCGAGTACCAGGTTTCGCAGCCCAATCCTCTGGGTCAGGGGACGACGCAGGTGGTGCCGCAGACGACGATCCAGGCGCAGGACAAGCCGGCCAACCGTATCGAATTGAGACAGGGCGCGACGGTCGACACGCTGGTTGAAAACCTGCAGCAGATCGGTGCATCAGCCCGAGACATCATCTCGATCCTGCAGGCGATGAAGGAAGCCGGCGCGCTCGAAGCTGAATTGGAGGTGTTATGAGTCGTGTGGATCTATCCGCGTCCGCGGCGGCGGCAGCCGTCGCCCAGCCAAACCCCAAGCTCGAGTCTGCCGCGCATGAGTTCGAGGCCAGCCTCATGCAGGAGTTTCTCAAGCCGTTGCAACACGATAGCCTCTTTGCCGATGAAGACAGCAAGGGTGACGACGACACCAGCGGGAGCGCCGGAACTCTGATGAGCTATGGCGCCGGAGTTATGGCGAAAGCGATCTCCGAGCATGGCGGTTTCGGTATTGCGAAGAAGATCCTCGAGCATTTCAAGACGACCGGAGAAAGCGCGCATCGGGAGGCGCAACCGGGCGCGAAGATACCGGCTCAGCGACTCTAAGAAATTTCTTAAAAAGAGGGCTGCGAAATTACTTAAGTTTGGTCTTTACCTGCCGATAGAGGAAGTAAGGAGAGCGTGACGATGAACGTGAACGATAGCCTGCAAGGCATCCCAGAGCCGCAAGGAGTCTCGGAGGCATCTCCAGTCTCAGCCATACAACGCCAGCAACAGACGAGCAATTTCGCAGCCACAGCCTCCGGCGGCCAGGACAGCACCGAGGTCAGCACGGCAGCCAGCCTGGCGCATCAGGCCATGGCAGTCCCCGACGTGCGCATGGACAAGGTGGCTGCGGTGCAGCAGGCGCTGGCCAACGGCACCTATCAGGTAAGCGCGGGTGACGTTGCCGACAAGCTGCTTCAGCAGATGACTGGCACGCAGATGACCGGCAAGTAGGAGTTCCCATGTCCCTTATCAGTATGTCTCCGGTCTCTTTGGCAGGTTTATTGAACCGCACCATCGATGCACTGGCCCAGGCAGACGCAGAGGCCATGGGGAAGGTGCTGGCGGATTGCGAGCATGCGGAGATGCCGGGATCGACGGAAGAATTCAGCCGAGCGCTTACGCAGAAGGCGGCGCTCGAAGGCGCGCTCGAGCAGACCAGGCGGAACATACGACTGCTTCGGGGTGAGGAAGACGGTTTTCGGTACGGCCACACTCGTGGCCGCAATTCATAGGCAGCGACAGCGAGGCGAACCAGGATGGCAACTCTGAACACGGCCTACAGTATTGCAACGGGCGCTCTGGAAGCAGATCAGGCCGCTCTCGACATCATCGCGAACAATACATCCAACGCGAACACGCCGGGTTACACAAACGAACTGCCGCAATGGGTGGCGAATGACTCGGTGACGCTTGACGGAACCAGCTATGGGCAGGGCGTTACCATGACCGGGCCGGACTCGCAGCGCGATCTGGTGCTCGAGCAGCGTATTCAGCAGCAGACGCAGCTGGAATCGGGAACCAGCGCGCGGCTGACGGCCCTTGATCAGCTGCAGAGCATCTTCAGCGGGGCTACTTCCGGCTCGTCCTCATCCTCTTCGCTCGATATCGGAACGAGCATCTCGAATTTTTTCTCCGCGCTTTCGCAGCTTCAGTCGAATCCGGCAGACACTTCGCTGCGCCAGTCTGTATTGAGCGCGGCAACGAACCTGGCAAGTGCATTTCAAAGCGCATCGTCGCAGCTGTCGCAGGAGCAGAGCTCGCTCGATCAGCAGAGCGGCACGATCGTGACCCAGGTGAACTCGCTGACGACGGCGATTGCGCAGCTGAACCAGAGCATCTCTCAACTGCCTCCGAACGCAGACGGCGGAGAGCTGGAAGACCAGCGCGTCTATGATGTGCAGCAGCTTTCGCAGCTGATCGGGATTCATCAGATCACGACCGACGGCAATAACCTGACGATCACGACATCGAGCGGCGCATTGCTGGTCGCCAAAGGGCAGGCATATTCGCTCAGTACCTCTGTATCTGGCGGCGTAACGCACATCTCCGACTTCGAGGGCAACGACATCACTACCAGTCTTGCCAGCGGAGGCGGTCAGCTCGGGGGAGTGCTGACCAGCCGTGACCAGGACATTCCGCAGATGCAGAGCGCGCTCGACACGCTGGCCTACGATCTTGGCAGCGCATTGAATACCTCGAACGAAGCGGGATCGGATGCGAATGGGAACGCCGGCGTTGCCATCTTCAATCTGCCCTCGTCGTCGGCTGGAGCGGCAAGCACAATCTCGGTTGCCATCACGAGTCCTTCGCAGATTGCGGCGGCTACCACCGGCAGTGGGTCATCGAATGACGGGAACCTCGAGAACATGCTTCAGTTGCAGAACCAGACGCTGGTGGGCGGCGATACGGCCTCCACTTCTTACTCCAGCTTTGTTTCGACGCTGGGCAGCCTGGTCACCCAGGTCTCCACGGCAAATACGGCTCAGCAGACTTCGCTGACGCAGCTGCAGACGCAGCGCGATTCGCTCTCGGCGGTCGATTTGAATAATGAAGCGGCGGCGCTTGAAAACCTGCAACAGGCCTACCAGGCGGCATCCAAGGTCTTCACGATTGTCGATACAGTCATGGCTTCGGCCATCAACCTCGGTGTAGAAACGACGGTTTCCTAAGGATAACTCTATGCAATTTGATCCTTTTTATATCAACAATGCCGTTGCCGCTCTTGACCAGACCTCGGCTACAGAGCAGCAGTTGACGAATGAGATTTCCAGCGGAGTTCGTGTGAACTCATTGAGCGATGATCCTGTGGCAGCCGGTGAAAATGTGCTGCTCTCCTCGCAGCTGAACCTCGACGACAGCTTTTCGCAGACGGAAAGCTCTACCGTAGGGATGCTTCAGGTGACGGATTCCACGCTCGGCAGTGTAGTTTCGCAGCTGACGAAGGCGCTCTCGCTGGCAACTGGAGCCAACAACGGAACCATGAACGCAAGCGATCTGCAGCAGGTGTCGACGGAACTCGCGGGAATTCGCGACGAAGTGCTCTCTCTGGCGAATACGCCTTACGCGAGCCAATATATCTTCTCCGGCAGCCAGGGTGGAACCGCTCCTTTTACCCTGAACTCCGGCACAACGCCCAGCACGGTGACTTACAACGGAGACACGGCTGTTTCCTATGTCACGACGCCAACCGGGCAGCAGATACAGATCAATCTTCCGGGCAGCCAGATATTCACCAACGCGACGAACAATGTTTTGCAGACTTTGAATAACCTGGTGGCCGACTATTCTTCCGGAACGGTGTCGTCGACTGCGGCTTCGGATACAACTGCCCTGACTTCGGTATTGAATTATGTGGGCCAGCAGCGGGTGATCCTCGATAATTCAATTACGCAGTTACAGTCCGCGCAGACTTATACCCAGACACAGGGAACCCAGATTACGTCAGCGCAAACTAATCTTCTGCAGGCGGACGTTGCACAGGTTGCAACGCAGCTGAGTACGGCAGAGACCCAGCAGGCGGCACTGACCCAGGTAGTAAACTTGCTCGAGCAAAATAGTGGAGGCCTGTTCAGCGTGCTTCAGTAGGCGCAGCCCCTATTTATCTCCAGCATTCTCGGGATTGACTCTACGATAGCTGCGGCCGCGGCTCTTCACTAAGAAAACCTCCCGGCAGAATGGGCATTCCCAAGGGTAGAGTCCGAGCTTTGAATAGACTCGTTCTTGCAAAAAACCGCGACGCTGCACGCGGGTTAGCTCACCGTTAGAACAGTTTGGACAGCGGCGCTTCGTTTTATTCATCCGTTCGCTCGATTGACTCCAATTCCGAATGCACCTGAAGGTACAGGGAACTGCCCTCCGGTGCAATTTATCAACTCAATGAGTGATCTCTCTTGAGCTGAAAACATTACACCATCAGTTATGACAAATTTCGAGTGACAGGCAAGGGAAAAGTGCGTCGCTGTACCGTTGACGCAACAAAAGATTCAATTCATCAAACTTTTTTAAAAACGTGGCCCTACATCCTGGCCTGGAGACCATCGTGATTTCAGCGCCAGCTTTTTAGGCGGTGCGCCTCAACGCCTCGTCGGAAAGCGAATTGGTCAGCTGAATCAACTCTTCCGGATCCATAGGTTTCAGCCTGTACAGGACATTCATGCCGTCATACTCAGCTTCGGCGCCAGGCATCCCACTTAAAACCAGAACAGGGACATTCGGCAGCTGGGTGCGAAGCTGCGCAACAAACTGCGGCCCATTCATCTTGGGCATGAGATGGTCGGTAATAATCAGGCTTATGTTGTTCGTAAAACCTGTATCTTCAAGCAGTTTGAGTGCTTCCTGGGCATTAGCGGCAACGAAAACGTTATTTCCTGAATGAGAGAGAATCGCTTTCCGGGTTGCTGCCTGCACCGGGTTATCGTCGACCAGAAGAATTGCGGCTATGTGCATCGTAAATCCGAGAGAACACTCCAATTCCTAAGATGCAACCTCTAAAATACGGGTTGCCACCGTACTCTTCACTTGCAATCGAGCATTAATCTTCCTATCGTCATTCACGCGCTATGCCTTTATCTCGGCGCTCGCTGTCGTTGCAGCAAGTGGTGCGATGCTGGATCGGAAGTACTCAAGGCTGAGCTTGAGGCCGGTTTCGAGGTCGACTTTAGGCTCCCAGCCGAGCAGATTTCTGGCCCGGGTAATGTCCGGCTGGCGCTGCGTGGGGTCGTCCACAGGCAATGCATGAAACACAATCTTGCTCTTCGATCCGGTAACGCGGAGTACCGCCTGCGCGCAATCGAGAATGGTCCACTCGCTCGGGTTCCCGATGTTGACCGGTAGATGCTCATCTGAGCGTGACAGGCGGAGAAAACCGTCGATTTCATCGGAGACATAGCAGAAGCTGCGCGTCTGGCTGCCGGTCCCATACACGGTCAGGTCATGCCCCTGAAGTGCCTGCACCATGAAGTTCGAGATCACCCGGCCGTCATTGGCCTGAAGGCGCGGACCGTAGGTATTAAAAATACGCACGAGCCGTGTATCCACCTGGCGGTAACGGTGGTAGGCCATGACCAGGGCCTCGGAGAACCGCTTGGCTTCATCGTAGACGGATCGCGGGCCGATGGGATTGACGTTCCCCCAGTAGTCCTCTTTTTGCGGGTGGACTGCTGGATCGCCATAGCACTCGGAGGTGGAGGCATGAAGAAATCCGGCGCGGTAGCGATGCGCAACATCGAGCGCGTTTCTGGTGCCGGAGGAGCCAACCTCGAGCGTTTCGATGCCCAGGCGGCTATAGTCTTCAGGGCTCGCCGGCGATGCAAAGTTGAAAACATAATCCACTTTCCCGAAATCGAAGGGAAGACAGATGTCGTGCTCATGAAATTCGAATCGCGGTTCAGATCGCAAATGCGCCAGGTTCTGAAGGGAGCCTGTGCACAGATTATCCACACCGACGACGGAGTTCCCGGCAGCCAGAAGTGCGTCCGTGAGATGAGAGCCTAAAAATCCTGCTGCGCCTGTAATGAGTGCTCGCATAAGTGGTAGTATGTCTCGAAAAATAAGGATGGGAACACATGCGCTCTTCGTGCGTGGCAGCGTAACCCTGAATAAATACTATGGTAAACCACGAACGTCGATAGAGGATGAAGCGAGTGCCTCTGGCGGGTCGACAGAAAGCAGCTTTAGCCTTCTTGCGAGCCAAAAGATCGATGAACGCATCAGCAAATTCTTCGGAGAACGCCCAAAAATGACTCGTGCCTGCAAGCTCTTCCTGTGCTCGTTGTGTTTCTTTTCTACTTTTCTGTATGCGCAGAGTTTCACCATCGAGCAGGCGCTAAGCGCGCCCTATAACTCGCAATTGAGCGCCGCTCCAGCTGGCGGATCGTTCGCGTGGGTCACCAATCTCGAGGGACGCCGCAATCTCTGGACAGCGACGAAGAATCCTGGCAGCGACGCATACAGCGCCCTTCAGCTCACGAAGTTCACCGATGACGACGGCATTGAAATTGGCGATATCGCCTGGACTCCGGATGCGGCATGGATTGTTTACGTGCGTGGTGGAGACTTCGAGTTTCCTGAGCGCCCTGCGCCCAATCCTGCGCTCATCTCAGGTGGTGTCGATCAACAGATCTGGGTGGTTTCCGCGCAGGGGAGCGAGCCGCGCAAGCTGGCTGATGGACGCGCCCCGACCGTATCGCCATCGGGAGATACGGTCGCTTACCTCGTGAAAGGGCAAATCTGGGCAGTTTCCCTGAAGGACGCTGCAGCGAAGCCGCAGCAGCTGTTGCACACGCGAGGAAGCCTGTCCTCGCTGCTCTGGTCGCAGGACGGGAAACGGCTCGCCTTCGTCAGCGACCGCGGAGACCACAGTTTTATCGGCCTCTACTCGCTGGAGACGAAGACGCTGCGGTATCTCGATCCGGGGACGGACCACGATAGCTATCCTGCATGGTCGCCCGACGGGAAGAGCATCGCATTCGTGCGAATTCCATACAGCAAGCACGAGGTCCTTTTCGGCCCCAAGCGGACTGGACTGCCCTGGTCAATTCGCGTGGTGGACATCGACAGCGGCAAGGGGCATGAAATATGGCGCGCGAAAGATGGCCGTGGCAGTGTCTTTTACGAAGCGCAAGGTCAGAGAGAACTTATCTGGAATGGGAATGCTTCCATCGTTTTTCCGTGGGAGGGCGATGGCTGGCTGCATTTATATTCGGTGGCCGCAAATGGCGGGAAAGCCAGACTGCTGACTCCGGGCGAATTTGAAGTGGACAGCGTTGCCGGCGACCGCGACGGCAAGACGATTGTTTTTTCTTCCAACCAGGACGATATCGATCGCAGGCATGTCTGGGAGCTGAAGACCGCGACGAATCGCCTCACCGAGTTGACGCATGGCGAGGGAATCGAGACGGACCCGGTGCTTGCAGGAGATGGCGAGAGCGTTGCCGTGCTGCGCTCCGATGCGCGCGTGCCGATACGCCCCGCAATCGTTCTCGCGAGCGGTGAGCTGCGCGATCTTGCGCCGCAGTTGTTGCCCGCGGCGTTTCCATCTGCGAGCTTCGTTGTCCCGCAGCAGGTCATCTTGTCTTCCGCCGACGGAATGCGCATTTATGGGCAGTTGTTTCTGCCAAAGAATGCAGAGGACGGTCATCGTCATCCGGCTGTGGTTTTCTTTCACGGCGGATCGAGACGTCAGATGCTCCTCGGCTGGCACCCCATGGAGTACTACTCCAATGCCTATGGGATGAATCAATATCTTGCCAGCCTTGGATACATCGTGTTGTCGGTGAACTATCGCAGCGGAATTGGCTATGGCGAAGAATTTCGCGAAGCCCTGAACTACGGCGCAACAGGCGCCAGCGAATTCAACGACGTGCTCGGCGCGGGGCTATATCTGCGCGACCGCTCCGACGTGGATGCGGCACACATTGGCGTCTGGGGCGGCAGCTATGGAGGCTACCTTACGGGACTTGCGCTTGCCCGGGCCTCGGATATGTTCGCTGCTGGAGCTGATATGCACGGTGTGCACGACTGGAACCTGGAGTTGGGCAACTGGCTTCCAGCCTACGATCCGGCGGCTGATCCGGAAGCATCCCGCACGGCCTGGAACTCTTCGCCATTATCGTCGGTCGGCACATGGCGTTCGCCGGTCCTGCTCATTCAGGGAGATGACGACCGCAATGTGCAGTTTTCGCAGACCGTTCAATTGGCTGAGGCGCTGCGCAAGCAAAAGGTCGAGGTCGAAGAGCTTGTTTTCCCGGATGAGATCCACGATTTTTTGCTGCATCGGGACTGGATCGCAGCTTATTCGGCCAGCGCCATTTTTTTCGAGCGGCATTTGAAGTAATTGCCGAGGCATGGACGGATCAGCTGCTTCTTCTCTGGACGTTCACAATGAAAACGCGTACATTGCGGTAGAGACTTAGACGCCGAGGCGCTCTTTCCGGCTGAATTCGCAGATCTTTTCATCTCTTGCACCTGTACGAACGCAGATCGGCCAGCACCGCCGGGATTATTTCGGGGAATTATTTTCAGGAAGGGAAGTAGCAGAGCAACGTGAACCTGACACTTATCGACTGGCTCATCATGCTTCTGTATTTCGCTTTTGTGCTGGGCATTGGCTTCGCACTCAAGCGGTTCATGAAGACGAGCAAGGATTTCTTTCAGGCCGGGCGCTCGCTGCCAGCCTGGATCTGCGGACTGGCCTTCATCTCCGCCAACCTGGGCGCGCAGGAAGTGATTGGCATGGGCGCGTCGGGTGCGAAATACGGCATCGCCACCAGCCACTTCTACTGGATCGGCGCGATCCCGGCGATGATCTTCGTCGGCGTCTTCATGATGCCTTTTTATTACGGGTCAAAGGCGCGCTCGGTGCCCGAGTTTTTACGCCTGCGCTTTGATGAGAAGACCCGCGCCTATAACGCCTGCTCCTTCGCAGTGATGACCGTGTTTTCTTCCGGCATTTCGATGTACGCCATGGCGCGGCTCATCCAGACACTACATGTCTTCGATTCGCTGTTTCTCAGGCTCAATCTGCCGCTGGGGTGGATCTTTCACTTCGCCATCATCATCTCGGCGATCATCGTACTCGGCTATATCTTCCTGGGCGGACTGACGAGCGCCATTTACAACGAAGTGCTACAGTTCTTCCTTATCGTGGCGGGATTTCTACCGCTGGTCTGGATTGGCCTGAAGAATGTTGGTGGATGGAGCGGATTGAAGGCTGCGTTGCCGGTGGCGTATACGCATTCATGGCGCGGCATGACCAATGCCCATACTAATCCGTTAGGAGTGGAGTGGTTTGGACTCTCGATGGGCCTCGGATTTGTTCTTTCCTTCGGCTACTGGTGCACGGATTTTCTCGTCATCCAGACCGCGATGGCCTCGGATTCTGAAGAGTCGGCGCGTCGCGTCCCGCTGATTGCGGCGATTCCAAAAATGTTTTTCCCGTTTCTCGTGATCCTGCCTGGATTGATCGCCATTGCTACGACGACGACCACGCAGCACGCGATGCTGCAGTCCGCGCCAATATTAAATGCACCGGCGACGCCGGCGGCGGCAAACGATCTCTCCGACCCGACGAAATACAACAAAGGCTTGATTCCAGCCAAGGTGAATCCGGTGACTGGCGCGGTCATGACTGACGAGCATGGCACGCCACTGCTCGACTATGATCTGGCTATCCCGAACATGCTGCTGCACTACTTTCCGACTGGCATTCTTGGATTAGGGCTAACGGCATTGCTGGCGAGTTTCATGTCCGGGATGGCGGGCAACGTGACCGCCTTCAATACGGTCTGGACCTACGATCTCTATCAGTCCTACATCCGCAAGAACGCGAGCGATTCACACTACCTAAAGATGGGCCGATGGGCGACCGTCGGGGGTATCTTGCTGTCGATGGCGACAGCGTATGCGGCTACATCGTTCAACAACATCATGGACACGCTGCAGCTGGTCTTCTCTTTTGTGAACGCGCCGCTGTTCGCAACATTTCTGCTGGGCATGTTCTGGAAGCGCACGACTGGCCATGCCGCCTTCACAGGTCTGGTGGGCGGCACCGTTGCCGCTGTTGTGCATCATGGGCTGACGCTTCCTGCCGACGCGCATCCCGGCATTCACGGGGGATGGATCACCGTCATTCACTCGTATCCCAGTGAAATGGCGCAGAATTTCTGGACGGCGATCTGGGCATTCTCAGTCAACTTCATCCTGACGGTCATCATCAGTCTCGTGACAAAGCCTCGTGAAGAGAGTGAGCTCGTGGGGCTGGTCTATTCGCTCACGCCCAAGCCGGTTGAACATCACATGGTCTGGTATGCGCGTCCTAAAACAATTGCCGTTGGCCTGATCGCGCTGCTCATCGCGCTCAATCTGATCTTCCGCTAACGAACAAGGAGTGAACGAGCATGAATCTCGATCTGCGAATCCCCATGGGGCTGATGTTTCTGATTGTTGGTGCAATGATGAGCATCTTCGGCTTGTTCACCCGGGGCAGCGTTATTTATGAGCGCTCGGCGGGTGTAAACATCAATCTCATCTGGGGCGTGGTGATGCTGGTTTTCGGGCTGACGATGTTTTTGCTCGGACGCGCGAAAGATAAGCGCATCTCTGCCGAACCCCTCGAAGGAACCAACCGTCCTCTTGGCGGCCGCGGAGTGGGACACTGAGGACTGGGCTCGTTCTGATCACAATGATATTTTGATCCGCCCTCCTATCCCGATTTGCAAATTCACATTCGACGATCACCGTCCTTTTACGCTTTCGCCATCTTTCAGCCGCTACACTAGAGAAAGATGAAGCATCGCACGATCGAGCATTATGAACTGATCCGGCGCCTGGGCGCAGGCGGCAGCGGAGTTGTTTATCTGGCCAACGACACGCTGTTGATGCGGCCGGTGGTCCTCAAGATATTGAAGCGCGGCGCACTGACACTCGAGCAGATGCGCACGACCGTGCTGCGCGAGGCGCGCATGGCGTCGGCTATCGAGCATCCCAACGTCTGCGGCATCTATGAAGTCGGCGAAGAGGGCGAAGAAGCCTACATCGTCATGCAGTATGTGCCCGGGCAGTCTTTGGACAAGATCATCGCCAAAGGCCCGGCAAGCATCCAGCTCGTGCTCTCCGTCGGCATCCAGATCGCCGATGGATTGAGCGCCGCTCATTCGCTGGGCATCTTCCACCGTGATTTAAAGCCGGCGAATGCGATTCTGACTGACGGCGGTCTGGTGAAAATTCTAGACTTCGGCCTCGCGCGTCGCCTGAATCCGGATGAGGCCGAGTTCGATCCCTCAAAATCGTCGCGCCGGAAGCCCGGACCGGTTGCGGCCACCTATACGGCCCGTGGCGGAACGATCGCCTACATGGCGCCCGAGCAGTTCGTGACAGGGCAGAGCAGCATGCAGAGCGATATCTGGGCGCTTGGTGTGATCCTGTATGAGCTGGTCAGCGGCCGCCATCCATTTGCGCGGCCGGACGCCGACGAATTCCAGAGCATTCGCGCCATTCAGTTCGTCGATCCACCGTCGCTCAACCAATGCTGTCCCGATGTGCCTCCCGAGCTCAGCTCCGTGATCCTGAGCTGTCTGGAGAAGAACCCTGCCGAGCGCTACGCGAGCGCCGCCGAGGTGCGCGAGGCATTGAAGACCATCATGAAGGCGTTGCAGATCGAGACGGGCATTATTCCCGGCGAAGCCGCGGCGCACCTGCCTGTTTCCACACCTGGAGATGAGAAGCGGACGACTGGCCTGCTCTCGATGCTTGCCGAGCGCTTCCGCGAATCAGCGGACACGCAGGCGAAGCAGAATACGATCGTCGTGCTGCCATTCAAGAATTTCGGACCATCAGAGGTGGCGGCGCTCTACGGTTTTGCTTTGGCCGACGCCATTGCGGCGCGCATCTCGCGCATGTCGTCGCTGGTGGTGAGGCCGACGAGCGCGCTGATGCATCTGCCGTTGGCGCAGCTCGACCCGCTGGAAGTGGGCCAGAAGCTGCTGGTGCGGTGGGTGCTTACGGGGAACTTCATCCGCTCAGAGAAGGGTTTTGATTTGAACTGGCAGCTGCTCGATGTTTCGCGGCAGAGCGTGAGCGGCGGCGGCGCGATCAGCGTGCCTTCGTTCGACCTGGTCGCGGTGCAGACGGAGATATGCAACGAGGTATTTGCCTCTCTGCAGGGCATTGGCCAGCTAACTCAGACCACCGAACGCAGCGCCGCGCCGCGCACCACGCTCACCGAAGAAATTTCCGAAGAATATCTGCAGGCGCGCGCTATGCTGTCGTCCTTTATGCAGCGCACGGGCAGCAAGATCGACCTTGACCGCGCACGCGAGCTGTTTGACCGCGTGGTGCAGAGCAATCCGGCGTTTGCCCCGGCGTGGAGCGGCCTGGGCATTACGCATTTGCAGTATGTGCGGCACGGCTTTGGCGGCCACATGCACGTGATGGCAGCGCGGCGCGCCTTCGACCAGGCGCTCGATTTCGATCCGGGCTCGGTAGAGGCCAATCTTTACCGCGTGTACATGCTGCTCTCACGCGGCGAAAAAGAAAGCGCGCGTCATGGCATCGAACACCTGCTGCGCACAGCCTCCAATGACTGGAACGTGCATATGGTCGCAGGCATGACCCTGCGTCTGGATGGTGTCTATGAAGAGGCGCTCGACCAGTTCAATCAGTCGCTCAAGTTGAATCCCTCGAATGCGCCGGTGATCTACAACCATCGCGCGCGCGTCTACCAGTACCAGAACCAGTTGGAGCTGGCCGGAGATGAGCTTGAAAAAGGCCTGACGCTCGAGCCCAAACACCCGCTGCTGCGCACCTCAGTCGCTTACCAGCACATGCGTCAGGGCGACCTGCGGCAGGCCATCGAAATGCTCGAGGCCGTCATCCGCGACGACGACAGCATGCGCATCGCCTATCCGACGCTCGCCATGTGCTACGTGCAGGTGGGCGAGCGCGAGCGTGCCACGCCGCTGATTACGGAAGATTCCATCTCGGCGGCGGAGGCGGACAGCGAAATGGCCTACCGACTGGCAACCTATTTCGCGGTCGAGGGCGACGAAAGCGAAGCGCTGCACTGGCTGCGGCGCGCCATCTATCTTGGCAACGAGAATTATCCCTGGTTCGCGAAAAATCCTGCATGGAACCATCTGCATGGGCACACGGATTTCGAGCGAATCCTCGAAGACCTGAAGAAGAGCCACCGGCGCAACCAGAAGACGTGGAAACGGCTGCTGCAGCAGGTGCCGAAGGTTCCGCAAGGGTAAAAAATCTGTGCAGCGCAGGAAAAAGCAGGCACTTCGCTGCGCTCAGGATGACTTCTCCGTTCGTTAATCCTTTTCCCTAGAGGACATGCGCTTTATTGGGACTTTTGCAGCTCTTCGAGCGGGATGTCTTTGATGTGAGTGCCGATCCACCATTTGAAGCCGAAGGGGTCTTCGACCCCGGCCATGCGGTCGCCGTAGAACTGATCGGCAGGCTCGCGGACGCTTTTCGCGCCGGCAGAGAGCGCCTGATGGTAGACGGCGTCGCAGTCTTCGACGTAGAGCATGATGCTTGTGGCGGAACCTCCGAAATGCTTGGGGCTGTAGATGCCATTTTCCGGGTGCTCGTCGGCGAGCATGATGATGGAGTCGCCAAATTGGATTTCAGCGTGGCCGATGCGGCCGTCGGGGTAGGGCATGCGCATGCGCTCGGTGGCGGCGAAGGCCTGTTTGTAAAAGTCGATGGCCTCGGCGGCGCCGCGCACGTGCAGGTAAGGCTGGACGCTGTGGTAGCCGTCGGGAATAGCTTTGACTTTGGACATGAGTGCGTTCCTCCAAACGCAGACCATTGTCGTCGATTAGCGTACGCGCTGGATTGTAAAAATTTGACCTCGAAGAGATGTTTCGATTCGCGTCTTTGCAAGATGCGGGTCACACGGCGCGAGGACTGAAGCGCAGATCGGCGCTAAACGATAGGCACGTGGTTGAGGTGCGGCGTGGCGGCAGCAAGATAGGCCGACGGAGTTATGCCGGAGAATGACTGGAAGTCGTGGATGAAGTGGGGCTGGTCGTAGTAGCCGCAATCGAGGCCACTTGCGCCCAGTCGACGCTGCGGGCGCCATGGACGGTGGTGAGGGCTTGCTGGAAGCGGCGCACACGGCAGAAGGCCTTTGGCGTGAGCCCTACCTGCTGGCGAAAAAGCTCAATGAAGCGGCGCGGGCTGAGGCCGATCTTGTCTGTGAGCGCGGCGATGGTTGCGACATGAGGCGCGCGACACACGTGATGGAGTGCGTAGGCGACGGCGGGATGCCACTCTAATGGCCGGGCGAGCTGGGCGAGGAGATCCTGCTCGAGCATGCGGAAGATAGCCGGGATAGAGGGCGCGGCGAGCATGCGCTCACGGAGCTCCTCAGCGCGGAGACGCCAGAGGTCTTCAAGGGCGATGGATGCGTTTTCCATTTCGCCGGCGGGCGGCCGAAAGAAGGGAAATGCGCCGCCGGGGTTGAACTGGATGCCGATGATGCGCTCCTGCTCGGCGGTGCCGATAACAAAGTAGCTGGTGCGCGCGCCGGAGACGACGGCGTATCCGTAGGTGTCGAAGCGGCTTACGTCTTCATTGTCGTAGATGCGAATGGGGTGGTCGGCCAGGTTGAAGACGATCGCGACTTCGCCGCTCGGCATCAGTCGTTCATGCGTGTGCGTGCCTTCGAGGGCGCCTTCTGAATGCCAGAAGCACTTCACGAACCGGCCCAGCGGCGACGGTGGTGTGTAGCAAAGCAGGGACATAACCTTTTCGGTAAAAGTGTACGCCTGGCAGAGGGAATGAAAAAAGGGAGCGCATGTGCGCTCCCTTTTTGGTTTAGCAGTGAAGCTAGTTGCGGGTTGGCATCAGGTCCATGGGCTCGGTGAGGCTGAAGGTGACGATGGAGCCCTTTGGCACTTCTGCCATTTCAGGATGCTGCATCATCATATGCACGGTGATGACGCCTGCACCAACGAGCGAGCCGATGACGGCGCCATGGACGCCGGCAATCTTCGCACCAACGAGGGCGCCCGTGCCTGCTCCGGCGCCGTATTCGATGGCGTCCTTCTTCAGATGCGAAGCGGGCTGGATGCCACCTTCACTGTCTGTCCGCGTGTTAGGAGCTTTTGATTCTATGACCTGTGCGTAAAGATGGTAGGCGGTGCCGTCGGGGAGAATGACGACATCGGGACGCAGGCGCAGGGTAGATGCTGTTCCGAAGTGATGACCCTGGGTGACGCTGACGACGCGTCCGCGCAGCTCAGAGCCGGCGGGAATGATGACACGCCCGTTCTTATAGACATCGGTGGCGACCTGCGCTTTGAAGGCGGTGCCCGCATTGGTTTCTTTGGTCGAGAGGGTGTCGAGCAGCCGCACGCGGATGTTGGTGCCTTCAGCGAGCTCGTTGTTGGGAGACGGTACGTAGCCGACAATGTCGGCGTCAGGATTGTAGGCGGGGCGCGTTTCGAGCGTCGCGCTGGTTGATGGCGCGGGTGTGTTCGCGGAAGACGGCAGCGTCGTTACGATGCCCTCATCGGGATTGCTGGCGGAAGCAGTCGCAGAGGTGGCTGCGGGCGGATTCACAGGCGCGGCGACTGTGGCGGACACTGCCGGCGATGGTTTTGTCGCGGGAGCCTGTTGTTCATCCTGGCTGACGGTGATGGTGTCGTCGGCGGGCGGATTGGAAACTCCCTGAGCGGGGCTTTGGGCTGCCTGCTGTGCAAAGCCGGCGGGGACGAGCAGCAGGGTGCTGGCAAACGCAATCAGGGCGAGAGAATTTCCCATCTTTCTCATGTGTAACTCCATCTGTCCAAAATCTTTTGTGCCGTTCGGGCCCCGCATTTTTCTCGGTTGTCTGAGAAAACAAGGGTCATGGTGTACTGTTCGCTGCTGAGTGAAACCCCGGAACAGCGGAACAGTCGCGCCTGTTCATTAGCGTAGACGAGATCGACGTTGCGTGGGCACAGAGAGATGGCGTGCGAACCAGAACAGGCAACAGAAACGTTCCCCGGCACGGCGATGCGCGCGGCAAAAGATGATGAATCGCAGGTGAATCGTTTGCTTAGCGAGCAGGGACAGGCGCGTCTTTGTTATCCTTTTCAGGAACATTCACTGCAGATTTTTTCGTCAGGAAGGTTATTTCATCGCATGTCGGACTTTGTAGAGACCATAGGCGGCTTTGCCGGTGAGCCGATTCGTGTGGACCGACGTCCGAAACTCAAAGACCGGCTAAGACACCAGATTTCGAGGGACGAAATGACAGAAATTGCGGCAATTCATGCGCGCGAAATTCTTGACTCGCGCGGAAACCCGACAGTAGAAGCCGATGTGGTGCTTGCGGATGGCTCCTTGGGCCGGGCTGCAGTGCCGAGTGGTGCTTCAACGGGCGAGCACGAGGCGGTAGAGCTGCGCGATGGCGATAAGAGCCACTATCTGGGCAAGGGGGTACTGCAGGCAGTTGAGAACATCGAGAGCATTCTTGCTCCAGAGCTGACCGGCATGGACGCGGCCAACCAGCGCTTGCTCGATGCCACGATGATTTCGCTCGACGGCACGGAGAACAAGAGCCGCCTGGGTGCGAATGCGATTCTCGCTGTTTCGATGGCGGCGGCGCGGGCTTCGGCTATCGCGCTGAAAGTGCCGCTCTATCGCTATCTTGGCGGGGTGAATGCTTCTGTGCTGCCTACGCCGATGATGAATATCCTTAACGGCGGCGCGCATGCAGACAACAACGTGGACTTTCAGGAGTTCATGGTGATGCCGGTGGGCGCGGAGCGGTTTTCCGATGCACTGCGCTGCGGGGCGGAGATCTTCCACACCCTGAAGGGCGTGTTGAAGAAGAAAGGCTACAACACAGCGGTTGGCGACGAAGGCGGTTTCGCTCCTTCGCTCAAGTCGAATGTGGAAGCGGTTGAGGTGATTCTCGAAGCGATCGAGCTGGCCGGATACAAGGCCGGTGAAGACGTGGCGATTGCACTCGATCCGGCGGCGAGCGAGTTCTACGACAAGGAATCGGGCAAGTACATCTTCAAAAAGTCGGACAAGAGCGAGAAGTCGAGCGAAGAGATGGCGCGCTTCTGGGAGAGCTGGACGCGGCAGTATCCCATCGTCTCGATTGAAGATGGACTGGCGGAAGACGACTGGCAAGGCTGGAAGTATCTGACTGAGCTGGTGGGCGACCATGTGCAACTGGTGGGCGACGATCTGTTTGTGACGAATACGGAACGGTTGCAGCGCGGCATTGAAGAGGGCGTTGCAAACTCGATCCTGATCAAGGTAAACCAGATTGGCACGATCAGCGAGACGCTCGAAGCAATTGCGCTGGCCCGCCGTTACGGCTATACGTCGATCATCTCGCACCGCAGCGGCGAGACGGAAGACACCTTCATTGCCGACCTGGCCGTGGGAACAGGTGTGGGGCAGATCAAGACCGGCTCGGCCTCGCGCACGGACCGTATCGCTAAGTACAACCAGCTTCTGCGGATTGAGGAAGAACTGGGACAGGCCGCTGAATTTCTTGGCCTGGAAGCGGTAAACTTTGGCGAGTAAGTAAATCGATAGAAAAAACGCGCGGACGAAACAACAATCCGCGCGTTTTGTTTTGCCATTCAATTCAGGAGTAAATCATGAAAATTCTTCAAACGGCTGCATGCACTGTGGTCTTTACAGTTTCGGCGATTGCACAGCAGGCAGCGAAGCCGGCAACGCCCGCATCACAGCAGCCATCTTCAGCCGCGGCTGAGCCGGCGATCAAGCCTCCGGCAAATCCGATCACACCCGCACAGATTAAGGAAATGCAGGAGCTCACGGGCGCGCCTGCGATGCAGAAGCGGATCGTTTCCAATGCGATGCAGTTTTACCGCAGTCAATTTCCTCCGTACATTCCGCAGGACGTAGTGGACGATCTGCAGAAAAGCCTGGAGAATGCCGATCTCGAGTCGCATGCCGCAGAGATTTATCCGAAATATCTTTCCACTGAGGATGCAGCTAAGGTCATCGAGTTCTATAAGTCGCCTGCCGGTCAGCATCTGGTAACGGCGCAGCCTTACATGATGACGGAGATGCAGCGCTCCTCCGTGCAGATTGCGCAGCAGACGGCGAAGGACGTGATCGAGCGCCATAAGCCGGAGATCGAAGCGGCGGAGCAGAAATACATGCTGGAGCATCAGCAGCAGCAGACGAAGCCTTCGCTCAATACGCCGCCGGGTTCCGCGACGCCGCAGAAGTAAGTTGCAGCGGTTTTAGCGGCAAGGGATGGAACGCATAACTCAGCGGCTAAAGCCGCGCATGTTGTCGGCTGATCGCGAGGGCTAAAGCCCTTGTCTACTTGACTTGAACAAGAACTGACCGAGGAGAACGAGTTGTCGATGCACAAGAGGCCGCTGGTCCTTACAATTCTGGACGGATGGGGCTATCGCCCGCAGGTTGAAAACAACGCGATCGCGTTGGCGCGCAAGCCAACCTACGACAAGTTGCTGGCCGAGTATCCGAACACGCTGCTGCATGCCTCGGATCATTTTGTCGGCCTGCCCGACGGACAGATGGGCAACAGCGAAGTAGGCCACCTGAATATTGGCGCGGGCCGCGTCGTGCGGATGGACATTACACGCATCGACGCGTTGATTGCGAGCGGTGACTTCTTCACACATCCGGTGATTGCCGAGGCGATGAAGCGGGCGCGCGACGGCGGGCGGCAGCTTCATTTGTTCGGACTCCTCTCTGACGGTGGAGTTCACTCGCACCAGGCACACCTTTATGCGCTGCTGAAGGCGGCGAAACAGCACGGCGTGGAGCGGGTTTTTGTCCACGCCTTCATGGACGGCCGCGATACCTCACCGACCAACGGCGCCGGGTATCTGGCGGCGCTCGAACAGAAGATGCGCGAGTACAGCACCGGTAAGATCGCCTCGGTATCCGGACGCTACTATGCGATGGACCGCGACCGGCGCTGGGAGCGGGAAAAGCTTGCTTTCGATGCAATGGTGCAGGGTCGCGCGGAGGGTGGCGCATACACGGACCCGGTAGCGCGCGTGAAGGAGCTTTACAACAACGGCATCACCGATGAGTTTATTGTGCCGTTCGTAGTTACAGATGCGCATGGGCATCCGAACGCCGTCATTCGCGACGAGGATGTGTGCATCATGTTCAACTACCGCGCCGACCGTGCGCGGCAGATCACGCGCGCGCTGGGCCGCAACAGCAATTTCACCAAAGAAGGCGGTCGCGAGCTGATCGATGCCATGGAACTGGACGAGACGATTCCGCGCAGCGAGGTGCCGAAGGATCTGCACTACGTCTGCATGACGCAGTATGACAAGCACTTCACGCTGCCGATGATCATCCTGCCTGAATCGATGGAGAACCTGCTGGCGAATCTGCTGGCGCAGGCGAATCTTCGTAATCTGCGCGTGGCGGAAACGGAAAAATACGCACACGTGACGTACTTCTTCAATGGCGGGATTGAAACACCGTTTCCGGGTGAAGACCGGCTGCTTGTGCCATCACAGAAAGTGGCAACCTATGATCTCGCGCCTGAGATGAGCGCTGCCGGAATTGCCGATGCGGTGGTGAAGGCAATCGAAGATACAGCGTTCGATCTGGTTGTCGTGAATTTCGCGAACGCCGATATGGTAGGCCATTCAGGCCAGCTGGTTCCAACGATCAAAGGTGTCGAAATGGTGGATGCCTGTCTGGGACAGATTTATCAGACGATCCGGCAGCGCGGCGGCTCACTGCTGATTACCGCCGATCACGGCAATGCCGAGATGATGGTCGATCCGGTAACGGGCGGACCGCACACGGCGCATACGACCAATCCGGTACCGTTCATTCTGGTGAGCGAAGATGCGAAGAGCTATTCGCTGCGGCCGAGCGGCTCGCTGCGCGATATTTCACCGACCGTGCTTGGCATGCTTGGGATCGAGCAGCCAAAGCAGATGACCGGCGGCGATTTGCGGCAGCGTATCGGCTAGGCTGTGCATGCAATCAAAAGCCCTCGCTACGGCGAGGGCTTTTGATTGCGATAGGACACTGTCCCTGAAAAGTACAGAAAAGCAGATCTTTCCCCAATCGCTACGCTCAGGTCAGGATGACAGCTCGTTTCTTAGAGGGATTGTCATCCTGTCCATAGCTAGAAAATTTTCTTCTCTTGCGGATACCACGTGATCTGGACCTGGGCTGTGGTGTCACTCTGTGGACCGGGCTTGTAGATGGGCGCAACCCAGCGCTCGTACTGCACCAGTCCGTTTACCTCGATGTCCTTGAGGAACCGCTTGGTTACATTGAACTGATAGATATTCTGCGAAGTTCCGCCAGCCACGAATCCTGTTCCTTGCGGGTTCGCTGCCGGTGATTTTGCTGTTCGGTAAGTGAACTGCGCCTGTTCCTGCGGTGATAGATGCCAGGTAAGCCATGCCTGTCCGCCGGTTGCATTACGCCCGAGCCAGCTACCCATGATGAAGCCTTTATTGGTGTAGCCCTGCTTCTGAACGACTTCGTTGTAAAGGAAATTGGGGCCGCCGGTGCTGACCGTGTTGGTGGTGCCACCTTCTACGCGCAGATCGAGCTTATCGAGGCCAGGGAAATGCGATAGATAGATGCCTGGCATGTATCCCGAACGGCGTGGTGCGCTGATCGGGTTTACGTCGTCATGTGCGAGCGAGTCGGTGTAGATGGTGAGCCATTTGCGCATGTACGGCAGGCGGTAGGAGAAGTCGAAGGTGCCGAAGCGTGCGCCCGGATCGTCACGTGAAAACTTCTCAGTGCCGGAGACATTTTGAACGCTGAAGAAGCTCTTGAGGAAGCTGTGGATGGTGATCGGCACGTGGTCTTTGCCGCCCCAGATGACGGTCCGCTCAAAGCCGAATTCGAGATTGCCGGTTGGCTTGAAGCTGATTTTTTCAGCATGCACCCAGGGATCGTTGGGCGCGGTATGACCTTTCAGGCTGCCGACGAAGAAGTCATAACGGAACGGACCGGTCAGGCGCGAGAGCAACGGAATGCGCAGCGGCTCGGTGCGGTCGATCTGAAAGGCGTAGATATTTTCGGCGTTGGTGCTCCAGGCAAAGCTGCTGCCCTGGTCGGGCGCCATCCAATGGTCGCTTTTGCCGAAGGAGATGGAGTGTCCAAGGATGTTGTAAGAGATATTGGCTTCCATCACACGAAAGGTATTGACGGTGGCGATGGGGCCGAGTGGGATCGTGTCCTGCTGCGGGTTAGTGGCAATGGGAATCCCATCATCGAGGTTCGAGAGATAGGCGAAGAGAGCGGGCGAGTAGCCGGCGGCGCTGGGCGCGCGCTGGTATTCGCCACGGAAATAGAGCGCGAAACGTCCGGCTTCACTCCGTGCGCTGAAACCCGTGTAGTTGTTAAAGCCTGCCTGGTAGGGACGGCCGTAGTCGTTGACGATGGTCTGGCCGAGATGGAAGCTGTCGCGAAGAGGCGTATCGGTGATGCCGCGAAGTATGGTGTAGGCGCTCTCAAATTCAGCGTGGACGACGCGCTCGCCATTGCTGTTTTCAAGGCCCGGGCCGACCTCATGCAGGACGCTGAGATAGATGTCGCGCGCTTCCTGGTTATTGCTGTCCGCGTCGATGTCGTCAGCGGTATGCTGCAGCATGTGCAGGATGCTCAGCCGCGTCCAGGGACGGAGGCCGAGAAATGCGGTGTCCAGGTAACCCAATGCCTGAAGGCGGCTCAACGCGGGATAGACCCAACTGTCCATTGGGATATAGGTGGAACCGAGCGTGCTGATTGATGTGATCGGCGCGGCGGGCGTGTAGTTGGGGGGAATGGATTGCTGAGGCGTGCCGCCGTCGACGGCATCGGCGGCGATTGGCGAGTTGGGATGTACCTGAGACAGTGCCGATTGCAGCGGAAAACTAAGCGCTGAAAAGAAACAGACCACAGGAATAAATTTCGCGACAAATCTCACTCACACCTCGAACAGTTAGGGTAGCGGTCCTATTCCGCAAATATCTCGTTCCGTAGAGCACCTTCGATTGCGGAAGAGCGACGATCAATATGTAACTGTGCTGCCTTTAAGGCTAGATGAACCCACTCATGATGACAAGCGCGTGTTGAGCGGTTTGATGCAAAGAGTAACAGCGAAGTCTATACGGTAAAAACGTGCTGCGGGGCATGTCCAGCCCTTTTATCCGCAGGCGTATGGCCAGCGGCTTTGATAGCCTGCCTGATTTCTGCCTCAAACGTATGCAGGATGCGTTGCTTACTGTTCAGCATGGAGAGACCTTTCAGCGATAAATATTTTTCCATGCTGCGCAAAGGATCCTGATTCGCAGCCGTGCCGTTGACGGAAAACGCGCGGCAGGCGATAAGGCTTGGGCCTCCGCCCTGGCGTGCGCGCAGGATGCATTCATGCGCGACACGATAGACAGCGACCACATCGCTGCCGTCGACCGGAATGATGGGGAAGCGGAATACATCAGCCGGGAGGGCCTGCGCGACGCCGCTGATGTCGACATAGACAATCGGCAGTTTATGGGCGCAGGCGAAGAAGAGAGCTTCGTCTCCCGCAGCGACTGGCTGCGAGAGAAAGGCGACGGCGACCTGCCCGGATTTCTCAGCGTTGTGCGCAAGAGCAATGCCGGTGGCGAGAGCACTCTGCGTGCCGGCGCTGACGGCGGCATTGCGCTGCTGCTTTGTGGGCGACTGCTGCGCGAGAAGCGTATTGAGCGGCGCGCCCTTCAGGAAGCCGGCTATGGCTGGGTGCGCGGGGATGACGAGGGCGTCGCCGGGCTCGAGGTCGATGGTTGCGCCCACGGCTGCGGCTTCCTGTTTTCGGAGCGCGGAGCCGCCCTTGACGTGCGCTGCGAGGATGCGGCATTGGAGCATCATCGTGTACATCTGCTGCAGTTTTTCGTTGCTGATGAGAGACGGCATGGTCTCTGCGGTGATCTTCTTCGTCTGTTTCGTTCCCATGTCTTCGGCCAATTGTAGCGCAGCAAACGCGGTTTGCCGGAAAGAGAAACGCTCACAAATTTCTTAAGGAATCAAGACTACGCGCGCGGAGGTTTTCAACAGAAGTGTGAAAAAGCCTGTGCAAGACCGGGTGCTGGAAAAACAAAATGCAGGAATGACGCGGGCTTTAGCTCTCTGCACAGTTTGTGAAGCAGTGTCGCTAATGTGCGACACTGCCTGGTTTTTGACAACCCGCCATCCTTAGCTGGAGTAGTCAGCGTTGATGCGCACATACTCGGCGGTAAGGTCTGTCGTCCAGAAGCGGCAGCTGCCGTTGCCGATGCCGAGATCGATGCGCACGGTGAATTCGCGCTGCTTGAGGTAGGCGTGCGCGGCGGCTTCATCGAAGTTGGCGACGCGGCCGCCATTGCTGCAAATCTGTAGGTCGCCGAACCAGATGGCGATGCGGTCTGGATCGATGGCGACGCCGGAGTAGCCAGTGGCCGCCATGAGGCGTCCCCAGTTGGGATCGCTCCCAGCCCAGGCAGTTTTGACCAGCGGCGAGTGCGCTATGGCCTTGGCTACGATCAATGCATCGCGGTCGGTCGGTGCGCCTTCGATCTGCAGTTCCACGACATGGGTAACGCCTTCGCCGTCATCGACGATCTGTTTTGCGAGCGAGGTGCAGATCTGCGTAAGCGCCGCGGCGAATGCCTTGTCGTCGGCATTGACGGCTGCACCACTTACGCCCGAGGCGAGCAGCAACACAGTGTCGTTGGTCGAGGTGTCGCCGTCGATCGAGATGCGGTTGAAGCTGACTTCAACGCTTTGCCGCAGGAAGGCGTCGAGTGCGGCGGGCGCGATGGCCGCGTCGGTGAAAATGTAGACCAGCATGGTGGCATGCGGCACCAACTGCGGGTGGATCATGCCGGCGCCCTTGCAGACGCCGGCGATGCGCACAGTCCTGCCGTCGACGAGAAGCGATGCGTATGCAGTCTTCGGCTTCGTGTCCGTGGTCATGATGGCGCGGGCGAATTGCGCGAAGCGCTCCGAGGTTGCGCCCAGAGACGCGGCGACCTCGGGCAGGACAGAGATGGGCTTCTCCGCGGGCAGAGGGACGCCGATGATGCCGGTCGACGAGGGAATGACCTCGTGGCCTTCGCATTGGAATGTCGCGGCAGCGGCGGCGCAAACGCGTTCGCAGGCTTCGATGCCGATCTGTCCGGTGGCGCAGTTTGCATTGCCAGCGTTGACGGCGACAACGCGCACCTGTCCGGCGCTGCGCGCCAGATGCCTGCGGCCGACGATGATAGGCGCGGCAACGACGCGGTTGCCGGTAAACATGGCGGCGGCACTGGCGGGTTTGTCGGCGACGGCGACGGCGAAGTCGGGCTTGCCGCTGGGCTTGATTCCAGCCTTGACGGCGGCAAAGCGGAAGCCAAGGGGCAGCGCTTCAGAGGGGATGAGGGATGAATCGTTCATTGTTGGTTTTACTCTAAACAAGATACCAATTAAGAAGGGATAAAGATTGTCACTCGAAGATTCCGTGGAATTTTTGCGCATGCAGCAGGTCAGCGTCGCGCGCGGCGATGTGATTGTGCTGCACGATATCAACCTGACGATAGCGAGCGGCGAGCATGTCGCCATCCTGGGGCCGAACGGCTGCGGCAAGTCGACGCTGATCAAGACGATTACTTGCGAGTGCTACCCGATCTTTACGCCGGAGATGCACTGCACGCTGCTCGGGCGCGAGCGCTGGGATGTTTCGCAGCTGCGCAAGCATCTGGGGGTCGTGTCGGCTGATTTGCCGGGCGAGCGGACGCCGGTCTCGAAAGGTCGCGACGTGGTTGTTGCCGGGTTCTTTTCGGCGTCGACGATCTGGCCGAATCTTCATATCGCCGAGGAAATGTGGGCGCGGGCCGACGAAGCGATAGCCTTGATGGAGGCCACGCACCTGGCTGGCAAACTGGTCGGAGAGATGTCGGCCGGGGAGCAGCGCCGCATCATGATCGCGCGCGCGCTCGTTCACAAGCCGGCAATGCTGTTGCTCGATGAGCCGTCGAATGCGCTCGATATTGCCGCGCAGCGGGAGCTGCGCGACGCCTTGCGCGTGGTCGCGCAGCAGGGAACCGGGATCATCATGGTAACGCATCATTTGGCGGACATTCTGCCCGAGATTGACCGCGTCATCATGATGCGGACCGGACGCATCGTCGCCGATGGACCGCGGCGCGAGCTGATTACGGCGGAAAGGCTGCGGGAGCTGTTCGGCGTGGAGGTCACACTGACCGAACGCGACGGCTACTGGCACAGCTGGTAGGGGACTCGCCGTCCAGGCATACGCGCCTTACGGCGCACGATCGTCGATTTAGCGGTAAGCGGTCAATCGACGAATCTACCGTAGCTCGATATCGAGTGAATCGTGCGTTTGCCCCGAGCTTGATTCCGGCCACAGGTCGGGCGTAGTCTCTTCTTACACGGGAAAGGAGGTTGATCCAGTCTATGACAAGTTCTGAAGGTAGTAGTAGCACGATCCTACGTGAGGTGACTGAGGCTTAGAGCACCCTTTGCTCTAGTCCTGGCGATCCGCAAACCATTCGCCGAGGCCCACTCACAGATCGAAGGGTGCCTCAGGTCAATCTCAACAGTCTACCGGTATCGAAGGCCCGCTTTGCCAAATCTGGCAGCGGGCCTTCGTACATTTGGGGCTGTCTATAATTATGACCATGGTAATATGACTATAGTCGGAGGGGACCATGAAGACCATGCCAGCGGGTAAATTCAAGACGCATTGCTTGGCCGTGATTGACGAAGTGAACGCCAGGCATGAGGCAGTGATCATCACCAAGCACGGAAAGCCGATGGCGAAACTAGTTCCATTGGTAGATGAGGAAGACGATATCTTCGGCTTCATGGATGGAAGGATCAAGATTACCGGGGATATCGTGGAACCGGTTATTCCGATAGAAGAGTATGAGTCTCTCCGATGATCCTGCTGGACACGCATGTTCTGCTCTGGCTTTCCGGCGATACGAAACGTCTTTCTTCCGGCGCGACTTCGGCGATCAAAGAGGCGAGGACGGCGGGCGAGAGCCTGGCAATCTCCTGTATTACTCTCTTTGAGGTTGCGCAGGTGATTGCCCATGGGCGTGCGCAATTAGCCGACCCTTTAGAAGTATTTCTGCATGAAGTCGAGAGAAGATTTGCCATCGTACCGATTAGCGCGGCGATTGCAGCGGCAACGACGCAGTTTGACGAGTCGTATCCCAAGGACCCGATGGACCGCATCATCGGTGCGACGGTGCTGGTCGAGGGGATGACCCTGATTACCGCGGACGACCGCATCCGGCGTGCGGGCGTAGTGAAGACGCTTTGGTAGATTGCTTCCTAAGCACGCATTCGGCTCTACAATAAAGCCATGGAACCTCTGGTCATCGCCGGGAAAGCTTTTCAATCGCGACTTATTGTTGGCACGGGCAAGTATAAGGACGGTCCTGAGACACAGGCTGCCATCGAGGCCTCGGGCGCGGAGATGGTGACCGTGGCCGTGCGCCGGGTCAACCTGGACCGCTCCAAGGAGTCGCTGCTCGACTTCATCGATCCACAGCGGTATTTTCTGCTGCCGAATACGGCTGGCTGCTACACCGCCGAGGAGGCGATTCGCGCGGCGCGTCTGGGGCGCGAGGTCGGCATCTCCGACTGGGTGAAGATCGAGGTCATCGGCGATCAGGCAACGCTCTATCCGGATGTGCAGGCGACGCTTGAAGCGACGCGGACGCTGGTGAAGGAAGGGTTTACGGTGCTGCCGTATACCTCGGATGACATTGTGTTTGCGAAGCGCCTGATCGATGCCGGAGCTGCGGCGGTGATGCCCCTGGCGGCGCCGATCGGCAGCGGTCTCGGCATTCAGAACAGGGCAACGCTGAGCATCCTTCGCGAAATGATCACAGAAGTGCCGCTGATCGTCGATGCGGGAGTGGGTACGGCCTCCGACGCCGCCCTGGCTATGGAGCTGGGAGCTGACGGCGTGTTGATGAACACGGCAATTGCCGGGGCTGCAAACCCGATTCTGATGGCTGAGGCAATGCAGCATGCCGTGCTGGCGGGGCGACAGGCATATCTTGCCGGGCGCATGCCGCGCAAGCTGTATGCTACGGCCAGTTCGCCGCTCGAGGGGATTTCCCGATAAAGGGATTGCGATTGGGCGTGGTTGGATTGCTTCCCACCCTTTCGCTTTGCGAAAGAATGGGGCACCCATTTCGTGCCATATGTTGCGAGCAGATCCCTTTGGCAAGCTCAGGGCAGGCTCTTCGCTGTGCTCAGGATGACAATTTGCTAGGATGGCTTGGCTGATCGGGAGCAGTATCGTCCGCAATACTGTTTTCTGGCAGACGGCATCGGCTACACTCAACGTCAGTGCGAGTTTTTGGCATTGATTGCGGAACAGAATGTACCGGCTACGGCGTCGTCGAGTGGGACGATGCGCAGCGGGAGCCGCATCTTGTCTCGCTGGGGTGCGGCGGCATCCGGCTGCCGAAAAAGGAATCGCTCTCGCGCCGCTTGGGGCTGTTATATGCCGAGCTGAATACTCTCTTGGAGCTACACCAGCCGGACGTGGTCGCGATTGAAGAGGTTTTCTACTCCGTAAATGCAAAATCGGCGCTGAAGCTGGGGCAGGTGCGCGGGGTGGCGCTGCTGGCGGCGGCAACGGCAAATCTTTCTGTAGCCGAATACGCACCTCTCACCATCAAATCGAGCGTGGTGGGCTACGGGTTGGCGCAAAAGGAACAGGTGCAGTTCATGGTGACGCGGCTGCTGCAACTGGCCAGCACGCCCGAGCCAGCCGACGCGGCCGATGCCTTAGCGATTGCCATTTGTCACATCCACACCGCACAGACACTTACCATGCAGAGGGCCAGCCGCTAGATGATGAAGAAAATCTGGTATGCGTTCGTATGCCTGGGGCTTGGCATTTTGACGGCCCCGGCCCAGGTGCAGAATGGCGCCGGCACGCAGGCGCACATCCGCTTCATTTTTGAAAACCCCAATCTGCAGCCGGCTCAGTATTTCATCGACATCAACGAGGATGGAAGCGGCCACTTCCGCTCCCTGCCGGGAAATGCTGCCGCACCGGACGCTGAAGGCATTACGCCGCAGCCGATGGAGACTGACATCCGCATCGAAGAGCCGCTGCGGAGCGTACTCTTCAAGACCGCTCGCACGCATAACTTCTTCAATGTGGCCTGCGAGAGCACGAAGGTGAAAGTCGCGTTTACAGGCAAGAAGACGCTGCAATACACCGGCACTGACGGCAATGGCGTCTGCACCTTCAACTGGTCGCACGATCAGCAGCTGATGACGTTGGCCGACGACATGATCGCGGTCGCGTTTACGCTCGAAGAGGGACGGCGCCTGAGTGTGGAGCACGAACACGACCGCCTGAGTCTGGATGCGGAGCTCGAAGAGCTGCAGGATGCGGCCAAGGCAGGTCGGGCGCAGCAGATACAGAACATCACTCCGCAGCTGGAAGCAATCGCCGCCGATGAAAAGGTGATGGCGCGGGCGCGCAGCCGGGCGCGGCAGCTTCTGGGAAAAGACGCCGGAGCTAGCTAAAGAGTTTCCTCCGATTTCGCCGGTTCCGGCCCTCCTATTTCTATCCCGTTCCAGATGGTGACAACTCGGTTACATTATGGTGAAACCTGGCGGAATGTTCGGTGTTCTAATAGGGATCGGGGAGAGTGCAGGGCCCGGAAGGAGGTGTCGCATGCGACACCTGGAAGGTTGGCAGCATCGTCGCTGGTCGCGAGACCTCGTCTTTCATTTCCTTTTCATTCTGGCCGCAGCCTCCTTCGCCTTTGCCCAGGACAGCAGCGACAACAATAATGTCCGCGCGGTGCGCATCAGCCATGTAGAAGGCACGGCGCAGCTGATTGACGACGGCGGCGTTGTCTTTGATGAAGTGCACGCCAATATGCCGGTCACCGAAGGCATGCGCATCAAGACCGGCGGCGATGGCCGCGTAGAAGTACAGTTTGAAGACGGCAGCGTGGCGCGCGAGACACCGAACAGCGTCATCCGCTTTGAGCAGCTGCAGCGCACCGCGACGGGCGATACGGTGACGCGCATCGAGGCCGCCGCCGGGCTCAGCTATTACGAATTCAACAACCGCGGCGGTATGTATACCGTTCAGGTTGGACCCTACACGATTTCGACTGCCAAGAGCAGCGTCTTTCGGGTGGGCGTGGACGAGAACCCGGCGCAGGTAGCCGTGATGCGCGGAGCGGTGCACATCGAGAGCGGCAACGCGGGCGACCTGGACGTGCTGACGAGCCAGACGGCTACGCTCGACCTGAAAGACGCGTCGAATTATGACGTGGCCCAGAACATTACCGCAGATTCGTGGGATCAATGGAACTCGGACCGCGATCAGACGCTGGCCGAGATGGGTTCGCGGGCGACGATGGCCCGCGCTGCGAGCGGAAGCCCGAACGATCCGGGCTGGAACGATCTGGACTACTACGGCAACTGGTATGACGTACCCGGCTATGGAATGGGCTGGACGCCGACGGGCGCCGGCGCGGGCTGGGACCCATTTGGCTCGGGATACTGGGGCTACTATCCGGCA
>Ga0206844_10052_pt1 | contig 42868 bp, 40 predicted proteins | sample Alteio_BWOrgCont_22_FD_152907 | JGI IMG/M metagenome (GOLD analysis project Ga0206844, IMG submission 152907) | Enriched cells from forest soil in Barre Woods Harvard Forest LTER site, Petersham, Massachusetts, United States -... | ecosystem: Environmental > Terrestrial > Soil > Temperate forest >...
TGAGGAACAGGTACCTGTACATGATTTTATACGGATTCACAGGTCTTATATTGTGAAAATAAATAAAATAGACGCCATAAAAAACGAAGAAGTGATTATAGGTACACATGTTTTGCCCATAAGCAACAGTTATAAAGAAAATCTCCATAAGGTCGTTTTAGAATCAAAGGTGGTGAAGAGGTAATTACTAATTATCAAACCGAATGCTCACAATAGCAATTACGAATTACGATTCAACATCATTTAGTTAAGATGGTTGATAGGGATGCCGACCACGGACAAATAAGATAACCTGGCAAAATCCGATGGGTCATGCAAAAACCTTCACCCAGCTATCATCCTTACAATCCGCCAGCATCTTGCTCACTGTTTTTTTCAAAATAGGATGTTCCCAATCGGGACTGATTTCATTTAGTGCGACAAGACTAAATCGCCGGTGCTGTAAATACGGATGAGGTATTTTCAAATCAGGCTCGTTCACGATGTCAGTATTATAATAGAGTATATCAATATCAATGATTCTTGGTCCCCACTTTTCAGTTCTTTCGCGACCCAATTTTTTTTCAATGGAAAGCAACTGATCCAAAAGGTACTTTGGCGGCAAAATGGTATTAATGAGTATAGCACAATTCAAAAAATTATCCTGGTCTGTATTACCCCATGGAGCCGTTTCATAAACTGAGGACTTCTTTAGTATAGTCCCAGCATTTTGTTCAATGAATCCGGAAGCTTTGTCAAGATGCCCCAATCTATGGCCCAGGTTGGTGCCAAGCAAAAGTGCTGCAATATTTAACTCAGGCAATGCAGATTGTTTTAACGTTTACGAACTCATGTATCCCGACGTCAGATAATTCTCTGCCATAACCCGAATGTTTGATGCCGCCAAATGGTATCCTCGGATCAGATTTTACCATGGTATTGATATAGACACTGCCGGATTGTATTTCGGACGAAATAGCTAATGCCCTTTTTGTATCCGAAGTCCACAAAGAGGCCCCCAGCCCAAAGCTGGTATCATTTGCCAATTCGATTGCATGCTGTTCGTCCTCAACTACAAAAACAGAAGCTACTGGTCCAAAAAGTTCTTCTTTGTAAGCAGGTGAATCTTTAGGTGTATCTGTCAAAACAGTCGGTTCAAAATAATAACCTTTGCTCAAGGTTCTGGAACCGCCGGTAAGTATCCGGGCACCCATAGCCACTGATTTATCCACTTGCTTTTCAAGGGTCTCCAGCAGGTCTTTTCGTGCTACCGGCCCCATATATACATCGTCTTGCAAAGGATCGCCGATTTTTAAGGCTTTAATTTCAGCTACAAATTTCGCGATAAATGGATCCGCGACTTTTTGCACTACGATAAAGCGTTTAGCGGCTATGCAACTTTGCCCGTTGTTCTGCATCCGTGAAATACAGCCCGTTTTGGCGGCCATATCCAGGTCGGCATCCTCAAAGATTATATAAGGGTCGCTGCCTCCCAGTTCAAGGACTGTTTTTTTGATATTGGCTCCCGCCAATGAAGCCACATGCCCCCCAGCCCTTTCGCTGCCCGTGAGTGAAACGCCTTTTACGCCCGGATGGGTAATAACAGTATCAGATTGGTCGTGGTTGATAAAAAGATTTGTAAAAATGCCTTCCGGAAGGCCTGCATCATCAAATGCTTTTTGGATAATAAGGGCGGACTGGGGTACATTTTCTGCATGTTTCAGCACGAGGGTATTCCCGGCCATAATCGCTGGCACTGCACAACGGTACACCTGCCAGAGTGGGAAATTCCAGGGCATGATGGCATAAACAATTCCCAATGGCTCAAAATGTGCTTCACTGTAGCTATAATCTGTTTTATATTTTTTGGGCGCCAGGAATTTTTCTGCATTTGCCGCATAATAGGTGCAGCAAGCAGCGCATTTTTCTACTTCTGCAATAGACTGTTTCAAGGGCTTTCCCATTTCGATTGTCATGGTTCGGCCGTATTCCGCTTTGTTTTTCAAAAGATCAGCGGCAACGGCGGTAATGTATTTTGCACGCTCGGTAAATGATACTTTTCGCCAATTATCAAATGCATTATCGGCAACATCAATTTTTTGGTTTAGTTCATCATCCGATATATATGAATATTCGGCGATGCGTTCTTCCGTAGCGGGGTTTATGGATTGGAATGGCATTTTATGTTTATTTTAGCATTTTTAGTTCTAACAAATCAAATGGCAAAGTTAGATTGAAAAGCAGAAAAGAAACCGCAAAGGACGCAAAGGTTTCGCGGAGAACCGCAAATGGCTGCAGGATGTTCTCCTCCGACAGAGTAGAGACAAGGCAATGCCTTGTCTCTACTCTTCTTCCTTGAAATACACCTTATAATAATTCAAACCGGTTGCACTATCGAAGCCTTTTTCAATCATTTCACGGTCACCATGAATATAGATGTGGAAATTTTTGTCAAGTTTTAAGATGCTTTTATAGTTCCTGGCTTGCTTTTTTACTGCCGATGGTGATATTTCAAACTCATCGTCTATAGATATATCACGCTCCGCCTGGTAACTCTTTTTATAATCTTTAAAAGCGGAAATCATGGTTGGTTCAATAATGACTTCACTGGCAAACGCCTCCGTATTAAAGTTTTCATTATTCTTGAAATACCCAATAGAATCATTCAAAATCCTGATCTGATCGGCTTTTTCAACCTTGAAATCTTCGTCTAATTTTTCCGAAACAAAATTCCGGCACATGGACAAGTAGTTCTTTGTCTGGTGATAATCATCTTCACATGGCGTTAATCCAAGAAAATCGTTTTTCCAGTATTGCGCTTCGTTAGAACCCTGGCTATCTACCACCGCTACTTTGAAACCATTTTCTTCCTCTATATTAAAGATCAAGCACCCCTTGTCCATCTTATTGATATTGATGCCATCCTCAGTTACCAGGTCATAATTATCCTTATTGGCATTCACTTTTAGAAAGGTTTCTTTGTTCTCAGATTTAAACAGTCCAATGGCAGGCACCACTTTTCCGTCCATTTTGCAATCTTCAAACTGAACTACATACAGTTCGCCCGCTTTCACTTTAGGGTGGGTTGACTGCTCATACAAATGGCGCGCAATGGATTTTGAATTCTCAAAAAATCGGCCCGGGTCCTCGAAAACCTCTAAACAATATGAATAAACTTCGTTTTGGGTTAAAGTAGTAGGATGTGAAAAATTAAAAAACTCCTCGCCCTTAAAAGGATGCAGCAGATATTTTAACAATACCGATTCCAGGTTTTCTATATCCAGGTCCTGTTCCTTTTTTGAAAAACCGATTTCCTCATTCCTGAGCTTGTTGCCAACGGCATGTATGGCGAGATCCGTTATCCTGACACTTGTGAAATCCAGCATGATTAAATATTTCGTACTTGAATTGCAAAGCTATGGGATAGGGCTATAATTTTTAGACGTTCTACTTTTAAAAAAGCGAAACGTCTTCTACCCTGTTTCACCTCAACAACCTTCTTACTGATAACCTGATCATTAATCATGATATTTACAAAATATTCCCCTTCTGATAATCCGGCCTCTGAAGCATTGATTTCAACTGTATTTGGCCCGGAATTAAGTGTTTTGTCTGTTGGCGTGAACAAAATATTCCCTTTGATATCCATTATACTGATTTTGACATGCGAGGGTTGGGGCAAAGTGAAATGGATTGAAGTTTTATTGTTGAAGGGGTTAGGATATACAGATAGCAAATACTTTTGTTCTGAATTGATATTATTAATACCTGAATTATGTTGTTCTAAAATTACAGAGTCACTGCTGAAATAAAGTGGCACATTGCGCTCATTATAAGATATTTGAACATTGTTGAAGACGGGGAGGCTTGTCTTCACAAATTTCTGGGGCAAGGTTGAATTTACGGGCATGTATAACGTTGCAATGTTGCCATTTCCTGATGTATTCATTTGATTGATCCTGCATATACCAATATGCATATTGCCAGATGAAGCGATATTTTTATTCATGATGATAAAATCAGAACCGGCCATCCCTATAAATGATGTCCCGGTTTTGATACGCGTTTTATTTATATCAAATAAGGCCGGATCAAGGCCAAGCGAAAAAACAAGTCCGTATAAATTGGTAACAGGTTTTGTTGAACTGCCAAGGATGATCTCTGCAATAAGGGTGTCGCCACTGTTCACAGTATCCTTTTGATATTTAACCATAAAAACAGGTCGGTGGTGCTTACCTGGTTTAAGATACCTGATTTTGAATGGCTTAACCCATAGTTTGTCGAAATAGCCAAAGTATCACTATAATCAATTGTGCTGTCTCCATTACAATCTGCATGTTTATAATTTACGCCGCTTGAGAAAGAAGAATCCCAATCGGGAGAGGGTTGCCCTGTCCAGTTAATGTATTGAAAGAATTGCCGAACAAACAGATCAATGCCAAAAGCAAAAAAAAGGGTTTGGTAGTCATTCCATCAGGTTTTATTGTATTACAAAAATAACATTTTTTGGTTTCGGGAAAATTATTTTCAATTTCATACAACCTTTCTTCAAATCCCATCGTCTTATGATCATTACAACTGCCTTCTTCTATTTTCCTTCCTTCCTCTTTTCTTCTTTCAAAACCCACATTGTATCAGACAGTGTGGGTTTTATTTTTTTGCTTTTTTCTGAATCAGGATTTACAAGATTTTAAGATAAGATATTCAGGATAATTCGGAGACTGAAGTGTGATGTAAGCATCCTGGGTTATTCTGTTTATCCTTTTACCCTGTAAATCCTGATTCAGAAATTCTTGCCATATTTTCCGCATCTTTGCACCTGAATTCATTTCCCATGCAAAAGAAAATTGTAAAAGTCGGTAATATTTCATGTGGCGCAGACCAAATGTTCCTCATCTCAGGCCCCTGTGTCATAGAGGATGAAAGCATTATGATGCGCACGGCAGAGCATCTGAAAAAAGTAACCGAAAAGCTCAATATACCGCTTATTTTCAAGTCTTCATTTCAGAAAGACAACCGCAGTTCTGTAAAATATTACAATGGCCCAGGAATTGAAAAGGGACTGAAAGTCCTTCAAAAAATAAAGGAACAGTTCGGGTTTCCTTTACTCTCTGATATTCATTACCCTGACCAGGTACAGGCAGCCGCCGAAGTGCTTGATGTAATCCAGATACCCGCTTATCTCTGTATGCAAACGGATTTAATGGTAACGGCGGCGAAATCGAACAAGGTCATCAACATCAAGCATGGGCAGTTCATTGCCCCTGAAAATATGATCAAACCCGTTCAGAAATGCCTTGATAATGGCAATGACCAGATCATACTCACAGAAAGGGGATATACGTTTGGCTATAATGACCTGGTGGTTGACCCGCGCAGTTTTTATCATTTAAACCAGACCGGGTATCCAGTGGTTTTCGATATTACCCATTCCATCCGCAAGTATGGCATCCCAAGCGCAGACCCGAATGGCGGTGCAAGGGAGTTTCTGCCGGTATTGTCAAGGGCAGGTGTCGCTTCAGGGGTTGATGGGATATTTGTGGAAACACATCCTGACCCTTCAACGGCATTATGCGATGCAGCGAGCCAGCTTTGCGTATTTGATCTGGAAGAGTTCCTGAAACCGTTGCTTGAGATACATGCCATTAAAGTAAAATACAGAAAATAGAAGAAAATAATGGAATTATACCTTGATTCAGTTGATATTAAAGAAATAGAAGAAGCCTTTAAACTCGGTTTCCTTTCAGGGCTTACCACTACCCCTACCTTCATGCACCGCGAGGGCATTACAGATATTGATGGCATGATCCTCAAATTATCGAAGATGGTGCCTGTATTGCAGGTGGAAGCCCTCGGAGAAACAGCCGAAAAAATATATGAAGAAGCCCATCGCCTCGTAAAACTGGGCCTCAGCAAAAAGACCACTGTTTTCAAGATACCTGTATCCCTTGAAGGTGTTCGTGCCTGCAAGATGCTTGTGAATGAGGATTTCAAGGTAAATGTTCACCTTATATATACACTGCAACAAGCCTATATGGCTATGGCTGCCGGGGCAACATACGTATGTCCGCTTGTCGGGCGTTTGCAGGACCAGGGACATGATGCATTGGCCCTTGTGGAGCAGTGCGTAGAAGCTGTAAATTATTACGGTTATAATACCAAGATCATGTTTTCGTCTGTGCGCCATGCAGAACATGTGCGCAATGCCATCAATATCGGTGTGCATACCTGCACCATTCCCTGGAAGGTGATGAAACAATTGACCGAAAACAATTTCACTACGCTTGGCACCCAGCAGTTTTTTGAGCATACGCGCCTGATGACCGTCAATGTAAAAGATGTGATCAGTAAAAATAACCCCACGGTTACACGCAATGAGACGGTCCTGGATGCTATTGTGCAAATGACAGAATCCGGGTTTGGGGCCGTAAGCGTGGTAGATGATAGCAAAAACCTGATTGGGGTATTTACAGATGGCGACCTGAGAAGGCATTTGAAAAGCGACGGGAAAGAGGTGTTGTCTAAAAAACTATCTGAATTCAGCTTTAACGAACCTGCAACCATAAGCGGCGAAGCATTGCTGATAGATGCTTCAGAGATATTCAAAAAGCGCAAAATTGACAATATTGTAGTTGTTGAAAACCAGAAGCCTGTTGGAATGTTAGACGTACAGGACCTCGTGAAACTAAACGCTATAAATTAATACCATTTACCCTCTCCCTTTGGGAGTTCCTGGCAAGAGCAAGGAATTATCAAGTATTAAGCAAATAAATTAAAATATGTCTGTAGAGAAAATATTTGAAGACGCAGGTGGGAATTTCCTGAATTCATACCCCTGGTTTGTTACAAAAGCATCCCATGTAAAGGCCTTCCTTTTCGATTGGGACGGGGTATTCAACTCCGGCGCTAAAGGCGAAGGAGTTTCAAGCGGATTTACCGAATCTGATTCCATGGGACTGAATATGTTAAGGCTTTCTTACTGGATGACCAACAGCCAGATGCCCGTTGTTGGGATCATCACCGGGCAAAACAACCAGTCGGCCATATATCTCGCAAGGAGGGAGCATTTTGGGGCTGTTTATCACGGGTTCCTGAATAAAAGAAAAGCATTTGAGCATTTTCTGGCAGAGCACAAACTCGAAGCAAGCCAGGTAGCTTATGTTTTTGATGATATACTTGATATTGCCATAGCGGATGTCTGCGGCCTTCGCATTTTTGTAAATAACAACGGAAGTCCGCTATTTGAGAATTTTATCAAAGAAAACAATCTTGCCGACTACATAACTGCCAATAAAGGCAATTGTAATGCGGTTCGCGAAGCCTGTGAACTTATTATCGGGATCAATGGCAATTACAACGAAACCATCAAAGAACGCATCTCTTATAACCTGCTTTATGAGAAATACATCGCTGAAAGGAATAGCATTATAACCGATTTTTTCAAGGAAGAAAATTTAATATAATAAATTAGGGGTAAGTCGTAAGGGATAAGGGGTAAGGTTAGAATGATAAATATTTGCATCTTTTGCGGATCAAGTTTCGGGGTGAATCCTATCTATGTAGAAACAACTATATCCTTTGGGAAATTGATTGCAGAAAAGGATTTTCGATTAATCTATGGAGGTGGCAATACCGGGTTAATGGGCGTATTGGCTGACACCGTATTGGAAGCAGGCGGCAAAGTGACTGGTATTATCCCCAAAGCATTGTTTGAAAGAGAAAGGGCGCATCAGGGACTTACAGAACTGCATGTGGTAAGCTCTATGCACGAACGCAAAGACATGATGGACAAGCTTTCAGATGGGGTTGTCGCATTGCCGGGCGGCTTAGGAACTTTTGATGAGTTTATTGAAATAATGACCTGGAACCAGTTGGAATTTATTAACAAACCGGCGGGATTGTTGAATGTAGGCGGCTATTTCGACCACCTAATCTCCCAAATAGATTTTGCGGTGAAAGAGGGGTTTGTTTCATCAGGTTTAAGGGAAAGGATTGTTATTGAAAGGGACGGGAACACTTTGTTGAACAAGGTGATGCGTTTGTCCTAAGGCAAACCCCTTCTATCCTTTTTATTTAAATAAAGATTATGACTACAATGCAAACCGGTACCATAATTTCAAAAGATGGTACGCTCATCGAGTATAATTTCATTGGAAATGGACCGGGCATTCTTATTATTTCAGGGGGGTCGCGGGCGGCATGGCATTATTTTCGTCTGGCAGAATTTCTTGCGTCGGATTATACCGTTTATCTCATAAACCGCAGAGGCCGGGGAAACAGTGGGCCACAAGGAGTCGGTTATAACCTTCAAAAAGAGTGTGAAGATGCAGAAACCATTATCAAAAAACATGATATCCCGTATGTTTTTGGCCATAGCTATGGAGGGGTGGTTGCGCTTAATTTGGCTTTGAATTATCCTGTAAAGAAAGTTGCCGTTTTTGAACCTGCTGTATCCGGTAACAATAACCTGCCTGCAAACTGGCTCTCAAAATTTGAAAAGCAACTTCAACATGAAGACCACATTGGCGCCATGATAACCATGATAAAGGGCTTGCAAGTGGCATCTTTTCTCAAATATATCCCAAACCCATTACTAAAAATGGTCTTTAAAAAGATGGCGCCAAAGAACCCTACCTGGGACAAGGACAAACTGCTTCTTGAAATGTTGCCCAATGAAGTAATGGCGGCAGTCCCTATTGACAAGGACACATCCAGATATAAAACAATCAATTGTCCTGTACTATTGCTTGGCGGATCTAAAAGCCCCAAATTTTTGCGGGATGGACTACATAAATTGAATGGAGTTGTCCCTTCTTCATCTATCCATATTATGAAAGGCATGGAGCACAATACACCAGATGATGAGGGGCCAGAGCTGACCGCCAAGGCATTGAAGGGGTTCTTCAATTGATTCCAATTTGCCCCTAAACTAAAAAGTTGTAATTTCGTTACATCTTTTTAAAATATAAACCAGCCTTTTTCGTCCTAATATTGAACCGTTAAAAAAACAATCCTGAATGTCCTTAAAACATCTGTCCCGAAAAGAAATTATTTTTATCATGCTGGGCGTCATGCTCGGTGTATTGCTATCCGCCCTCGATTCATCTGTAGTTGGTACGGCAATGCCCAAAATTATTGCAGACCTGCACGGTATGTCAGAGTACAGTTGGCCGTTTACCGCCTATATGCTCTGCTCCACCATTATTATTCCTATTTCTGGTAAAATGGCAGATAGTTATGGCCGCAAACTGGTCTATCTTTCCGGTATTGCCATATTTCTCCTCACTTCGGCTTTATGCGGGCTATCGCAAAACATGATCCAGCTTATTATGTTCCGTGGCGCGCAGGGCATTGGGGGCGGTATCATTATGTCAAGCGCGTTTGCAGTTGTCGGAGAAATTTTCACACCGCGTGAAAGGGGAAAATACATGGGCTTTGTAACGTCCATGTTTGGCTTGTCAAGTTTGATCGGCCCATCCATTGGCGGACTCATTACAGATGCTTTCGGCTGGCGCTGGATATTTTATGTCAACATTCCATTAGGCATCATTGCATTTATCACCGTGTTTTTTGCGCTGCCTTCGGCGGGAGAAGATCTGGAGAAAAAACGGATTGACTACCCGGGGCTTATCACTTTCATCACGGGTATTGTGCCATTCCTGCTTGCGTTTACATGGGCAGGCAACCAATATGAGTGGGTTTCGCCACAGATATTAGGCATGTTTGCCTTTTCAATCATCGCATTTGTGATATTCTATTTTATTGAAAAGAAGGCAGATAACCCCATTATCCCGCTAAGCCTGTTCAACAACAAAATTTTCAATATATCCATCGGGGCGCTGTTTATGGGCAGTGTTACCATGTTTGGGATCATTATATTTTTGCCTTTGTTTGTGCAGACTGTGATGGGAAAAAGCGCCAGCGGTTCCGGAGAAATTATTACGCCCCTTATGCTTGCCTTTGTTTTCAGTTCCATCGTAGCAGGAAGGATTATCTCTGCGACGGGCAAATATAAAATCCTTGCAATTTCGGGCTTCCTTTTGGTGATAGGCGGCGCTATATTGTTTTTTATGATGAAGCCTGACATTTCAGATGCCCATCTGATCCTCAATATGCTGGTCCTTGGTGTCGGGTTGGGTTCTACCATGCCAACTTTTAATATTGCCATCCAAAATGCTTTTCCTCAAAATATGACGGGTGTAGTGACCGGGGGCGTGCAGTTCTTCAGGAACATGGGCTCTACCATTGGCGCTGCCATTATGGGCTCGGTAATGATGGCCAGGATGAGTTATCATTATACCCAGACCGTACAAACCATGAGTACTTTAACGCATGGCAATATGCCCCCACAGGTAGCCACGCTAATGAAAAGCCCCATGGCATTGAAAGACCCACATAATGTGATGCAAATGAAACAAATGATGGCATCAACCCCAGGTATGTTTGAAAAAGTTATGGGATTGATTCACAGTGTGCTTATAGATTCGCTGCATGATGTGTTCTTTATATCAATTGTTTCCTCTTCCCTTGCACTGCTATGTGCCATTTTATTGAAAGAAATACCATTGAGGGGTGGCAGGGAGAAGGAGATAGCAATAATTGATTAAAAGCAAGGATTCAGGATCAACTCCCTATTCTTCCTCCTTCACCGTCTTCAGCCATTCAAAAGCCCTCTCTTTGGTGGTAAATATTTTAAAAGGTTTCCTGGGCTTGTGGAAATTAAGGAAAAATGTGCCAATGATCATTGAAAAAATGGATGGCGTTAAAGCGGCAGAAGCGTATGCAAGCTGCATGGCTTCTTCAGTGGCATAATAATCCCGTGCCTCCTTAGAAGCGGATTTTACATGGGTCAGGTCCACATATAATTTACTTGACTGATTTTTTGAATGCTTTAACCTGCTTGACACACTCATTTTGGCTATTTCCAGGTCAACAACAGGTTTCTTGTACATACAACAAAAGATACCGTCTTCTTCCCAAAAAACAAAATATTCGTTTTCTTCAAGTATTTTCATAGGCGCTAAATGGCAAAGCTACGCAAATGATTATGAAATAGGTTAAACCATCATATCCCCATCATCTTCCGATACAAATTCAGCGCATAATCATCGGTCATACCTGTAATAAAGTCCAGGGCAACCTGTATTTTGCGGTACGGACTCTCACCATTATAATGGTATTGCAGGGGGATAAGTTTCTGTAGTTTCCTTGCAAAATTTGTTTCAGGGTTTGCCACGGCAGGCACAAATTCAGACAGCAGGCCTGTCAATACCCTATTCCCTGCCAATTCAACTTCTATACTTGCGGGATGGTTGTATATTTTCTCGTGAGAGAGTGATTCCATTTTATCAATCACTGTTTTTGCTTCCGGGACTATGCCTTTCACCAGGCTTTCGTCATGCCTGCCTTCCAGAATGGAATGACGGTTGGAAATAAATACTTCTGTCACGGCAGAGATAAGGTTATTGATGGTAATGGCCCTTAAATAGGCCAGTCGTTCATTTTTATCATATTCCGCCACCTGGCTCATTCCTTTTTGGATACGTTCGTTGTGCCGCCCTCCTTTGAGGGCGATATTCAGTTCCAAAAAGATACCAGCAACTGTGGTATAGTCTATAATGCCAAGCCGGTGTGCATCTTCCAGGTCAATGATATTTGTACTGATATCATCGGCAGCTTCTACCAAAACCGCAAACGGGTGCCTGACATAAGACATTGGATTTTCGCTGAACATTTTCAAATTGAAAATCCCTGCCAATGACCTGAATATATCTGTTTCACTCTGGAAAACGCCGTAATTTCTTGCGGAAGGTTTTTCAAAATGGTTCGCATTGGAAGCCCTCGGATACTTTACCATGGATATAAGGGTGGTATAAGTGAGACAAAACCCACCTTCCCTCCTACCGTTGAAACGGTGCGCCATGACCCTTAATGCATTGGCATTCCCTTCAAAATTGGTCAGGTCATCCCACTCTGCATCTGTTAGCCCTGTTCTGAATTCCGGTTGGTTGATAAAAAACTGTGAAATTGCATTTTCTCCGGAACGGCCAAAAGGTGGATAACCAATATCATGTGCCAGACAAGCCGCAGCAACCACATTGCCCAATTGATTCCGATAGAAATCCTTTGCCATTTCGGTCATTTCCCTATTGTCCGGCACATCAGCCAGGGCATTGCCAACACTGTTGCCAATAGACCTGCCGATACTTGCCGCTTCAAGGCTATGGGTTAGCCGGTTATGAACAAACACATTGCCAGGGAGCGGAAAAACGGTTGTTTTGGTTTGAAGCCTTCGGAAGGGCGACGAAAAAATGATACGGTCATAATCACGCTGAAATGCCGTTCGGTTTCGTGAAGATTCCTCTCCCGGAACCATTGGGGTGAAAATACCGAGCCTGTTTGATGAAAATAAATCCTGCCACATGATGCAATGATAAGGCTAATTTGTGGAAATATCTCGCAAAGGCGCAAAGACGCAAAAAGGAGAATGTATTTACCCCCCATTTTTCAATACAAACCGCACCGTATCCCCACTTTTCATTTCAAGCCATATTTTTTTGTTGGTAAGCAACTGATCCAGAATGGTTTCAGAGGGGTATTTTACCGTTAAAAGCTCCAAACCCGAAGTTTTAGAAATTTCAAACTGTTTTTCGAGCGCCATTAAAAAATCCTCCCCGGAACCATGCCTTTCGTCAATACATATCTGAAAACTGATGGCAGAGTTGTGCATCACGTTCACTTTTATACCATACCTCACTACCTCATCAAATATCATTTCAATGGCTTCTTCAGCAATAAATGAATAATCCCGGGTGGATAAAGATATGAGCGACTGGTTTTCCTTGATGATAATGATTGGCGTTTGATTGATTTCCGGATTTTCTTCGATGTTGGCAATCAGGGTGCCTGTTAGCTCAGGATGTAAAAAGGAACGCACACGGAGGGGTATGTTTTTATTCTGGAGCGGCTTAATGGTTTTGGGGTGCAGGACGGTAGCTCCGTAATAAGTCATTTCCACAACGTCATGATAAGATAACGTATTAAATTTTACGGTATCGGGGAATTTCTTTGGATCGGCATTCAGGATTCCCGGCACGTCTTTCCAAATCACCAGTTCTTTTGCATCAAGGCAATATGCAAAAACAGAAGCTGTAAAATCAGAGCCTTCCCTGCCAAGGGTGGTGGTTATTTTTTTGGATGTGCTTCCGATAAAACCCTGGGTGATTATGGGAAGTTTTTCCACTATTGCAGGGATGTAACCGGATATAAATGCCTGCGTTACCTCCCAATCCATGCGGGCTTCCCTGTGCAGGTCATTTGTAATGATATAGTCCCGTGCATCTATCCATTGGTTTGCAAACCCTTCCTCGCTGAGATATGCGCTGATAATCTTTGTGGAAATAATCTCTCCATGACTTACAATATAGTCATATTCAGCATCATATTTGAGTTTAGGATATTTTTTAAGGTGCTTTTTCAGATCCTTGAAGATGGACTTTAATTCCGCCCATATCGGTTTTGATTTGTCAGGTACCAGTTCTTCGAGGATGTTGTAATGATAGGTTTTGACAATATCAAGATATGCAAGTACATCATCACCGGTCCAATGTGCATCCAGAACAGCCTCTAAGGCATTGGTTGTCTTGCCCATAGCTGATATGACTACTACAATAGGGGCCGAGACATATTTTTCAAGGATGTTTTTTACATTGCGAACAGCTTCTGCATCCTTTACCGAAGCACCGCCAAATTTGAAGATTTGCATAGTTTATTTACTTTAAAACCCCTCCAACTGCTCCCGGCTAAACCGGCAGGTTTTCCATTCCTCATCAAAATTGGCATTATATTTCTTGTAAAACTCAATGGCCGGGGTATTCCAATCCAGCACCTGCCAAACCATTTTGCCTGCATTGGTTTCGCGGGCATACCGGGCTACTGCTTCAAAAAGTTTGCTACCGATACCAAAACGACGATGGGCCTGGCGCACTACAATATCTTCCAGATACAGGGAAACGCCTTTCCAGGTAGAATACATGTTATAGCCAAGGGCCATACCTACGATCTCTTTATCCTTTTCAGCGACAAATGCAAAAAACTGCTTGTCAGCGAAATCTTTGTGTAATTGTTCGATTGTTATAACAAATTCGTGCGGGGCTTTCTCATAGATGGCGAGTTCGCGGATGAGTTCCCAGATACCGGATAGATCTTCTTGTGTGGCAGGCCTGATCATAGTAGTTTTAAAATGTTAATTTTGCGCCCTCGAAATTAGTAAAACAAGTCAGATATGAGTCATAGTGTTAAAACCCTCAGCCAGTTTATCGTAGAGCATGAAAACGATTTCCCATACTCCAAAGGCGAACTTTCAAGGCTACTGAATGATATAGGGATTGCATCCAAGATCATTAACAGGGAAGTAAACAAAGCAGGTCTTGTCAATATCTTGGGCGATACCGGCGATATAAATGTACAAGGGGAAGAAGTAAAAAAGCTTGACATCTATGCCAATGAACAGTTGATTGCCGCTCTGACCTCTGGAGGCGAGGTGTGTGTAATGGGTTCTGAAGAAAACGAAGATATTATTGAGGTGGAATGTAAAGGGCTACATGGCGCTAAATATGTTGTTTTGTTTGATCCCCTTGATGGATCATCGAATATTGATGTGAATGCCTCCATCGGTACCATTTTTAGCGTTTACCGAAGGAAAACCGAAGGCCACGGCCCTGGAACCCTGCCAGATTGCCTACAAAAAGGGGTTGACCAAGTAGCTGCCGGATATGTGATCTATGGTTCCTCAACCATTTTGGTTTATTCAACCGGAAATGGTGTAAATGGCTTTACATTAGACCCATCCATCGGTGAGTTTTGTCTTTCGCATCCAAATATCCAGACCCCTAAAGATGGTACCATTTATTCCTTAAACGAAGGCAATACCTCTGACTTTCCTGAAGGTGTAAAACACTATGTATCCTGGTGCAAAGAAGTAAATAAAGAAGATAAACGCCCTTATTCCAGCCGCTATATCGGTTCATTTGTGGCAGATTTTCACCGGAACCTGCTCAAAGGCGGCATATTCATCTATCCCCCAACCGCCAAAGCCCCCAAAGGCAAGCTGCGCCTGATGTACGAAGTAAACCCGCTCGGTTTTATCATTGAGCAAGCCGGAGGCCGCGCCACAGACGGCAAGCACAGAGTTCTTGAGCTCGAGCCACAATCACTCCACCAGCGTACCCCTTTATTCATAGGAAGTGAAAACATGGTGAAGCAAGCTGAGAAGTTTTTGGAAATGGCTGAGAGTGGAAAGCCGGTGTTGAATATGTAAAGGTTCAGTCGTCAGTCAACGGTCATCAGTCAACAGTAATAAATTTATAATCAGATTCTTGGCATATTGCCCTAACCCTAAAGGGAACCTATGACTGTTTTACTCAGACACTTTATTTGTGACACACGATCACAAATATCATTGAGAACTCACCTATAGTTCCCTTTAGGGTCAGGGCAAATCATTGAGAACTCACCTATAGTTCCCTTTAGGATCCGGGCAAATCATTGAGAACTCGCGCTTGGTCCCCTTTAGGGTCAGGGCTTGGCTGCGATTTTTTTACACTCCTATTTTAGTGTAAGTACCAAAGTTTCGTAATATGTATCAGTTGTGGTTGTGCCTTGGGATTGAGATATAACTTTATACCCTTCAGAGTTGAGTTTTTGAATAATTGCTAAAATTTTTGAACTACTGGATATAAAATTATCTTCTTTAGCAAAACCATCAATATCTGTCTTTACAATTTTGGAATTACCATAATCAATCCAAGCAACATCTTTTCCATAATACTTTTGAAATACGTTCACCATCACCGTCTCCGGCCTATCATCTACAAGCCTTTTGGCAAAGATGAAGAATGTAGCAGATGCTATAACGAACAGGGAAAGTAAGGATAGGAGTTTGAGGTGCTTTTTCATTTGTTTTTAGATTTTTAGTTTGAGACAATGTAGAGAAAATGTCTGAACTCCCGAAGAAGTCGGGACGGGTAGGATTTGGGGAGATTAAAAGATTTTTGGGAAAGCAAAATAGATTTGAATCAACAAGCTTTTCGCAGTACAACAAAATCTGGTTTCCCCCAAATCCCATAAATCCCAGTTCAGACTATTTTCTTAACTTCGGAGCATCAATAAATTAATTTATGCTCTCCCAAACCAAAACCATCCAAAATACCCATGTACCTTCGATGGGCTTTGGTACGTGGGATTTGCGGGGCAAAGAATGTGAAAAAGCCCTTGAATCAGCTCTTGAAGTTGGTTACCGTCATATAGATACGGCTGAAATGTATGCCAATGAAGATGCCATTGGGCATGTGCTGAAAAGAACTACTATTCCAAGGAATGAACTCTTTATCACAACCAAAGTATGGCCGAACCATTATGCTGAAAATCAATTTTTTCAAGCCGTAGAGCAAAGCCTGAAATCCCTGCAAGTCCCCCAGGTTGATTTGCTTTTACTTCACTGGCCGAAGGATACTAAAACCAATATACAGGCTACTGAATATTTACTGGAATGTTATCATAAGGGCTATGCAAAACATATCGGCGTCAGCAACTTCGACCTGGAGCAGTTGAAACAGGCACAGAAACAAGCTCCCGTTTTCTGCAACCAGATCAAATACCATCCATTCCTGTCTCATAATGAATTTGTTAAATATATGCAGGCACAAGACCTTCTTATTACTTCATACAGTCCTCTGAAAGAAGGAGATATCAGAAGCAATAAAACGCTTGTGGAAACTGGTAACAAATATGGCAAAACTGCTTCTCAGGTGGCGTTGCGTTGGCTGGTCCAACAGAAAAATGTGGCTGCCATTCCGAAAGCATCTTCAAAAGAACACCAAGTGGAAAACCTGGATATTTTTGATTTTGAACTTAACGTGGAAGAAATAAATGGCCTTAGCTAATGCAAAAAAACACATTGAGTCTCATAATTGCAAAAAAGAGTACTTATGCTGTCATCTTTGGCGCCATTGCCATTAGTGTGGCAACACAGATGTATCTGCTGCATTATTATAATAATTTCACCATATTCCTGCAGTCTTATCCGCACCTCATCCATTTCCAAAACCTGTACCTGCCTTATCCTAAGGAATATGTGGACGTATTTTTATATAGCCCGACTTTTGCCTTGCTCATGGCTCCGTTCTGTTATCTTCCGCAATGGTTATCACTTGGCTTGTGGACAGGGGTTAATAGTTTTGCCATGTACTTTGCCATTGCCATGCTGCCGAAGGTGGATTCCACAAAGAGATTGGTTATTTTTATTATCTTGGTCATGGAACTCGTAACTTCTCTCCAAAACACCCAGACCAGTACCATGCTTGCCGCATTTATGGCGCTTTCTTTTGTTTTTTTTGAGCGGAAACAGGTCTTCTGGGCAAGCTTTTTCATCGTGTTCGCCTCATTTATTAAGGTGTATTGCCTGGCTGCCGGGATGTTGTTTTTTCTATATCCCAATAAAATAAAGTTCATTATTTCAATGGCTTTCTGGACAGTGATTTTTGCATTATTGCCCTTGATCGCTATTCCATTCAAGCAACTGATCATTCAATATCAGAACTGGTACCAACAGATTGTTGAAGTTCACCAGGGAGAAGATACCGGCATCAACCCCAACCTGATCAAACCATCCTTATCTGTAATGGGTTGGTTAAAAACCTGGTTTCATCTCAATCCTCCGGCTATTTGTGTCCAACTTAGCGGACTGATCCTTTTGTTATTACCAATGTTAAGGTTCAAATTATACAAGGACCTCCGGTTCAGGTATTTTTTATTAAGTTCGGTATTGATCTTTTGTATGATCTTTAATCATATAGCCGAATCGCCTTCTTATGTCATTGCCGTTCTTGGCGTTGCGATATGGTTTGCATGGGAAAACAAAAATGCTCTTACCTGGACGCTTATGGGCCTGGCCTTTGTTTTTACGGTCATTGTTGCGACGGATATTTTCCCGGAATACATCAGGCACAATATTGCTATTCCTTATGTCTGGAAAGCAGTGCCTTGTATCCTTATCTGGTTCTGGATACAATACAGGATGTTGTTTACAAAGGACTTTGTAATAAAATAAATACCTTTACCGGCGTACATAAAAATCCAGTCATGGAAGAACTGAACACAGAAGTCCCCTACCCTTCTCAAAAGCAAACCCCAATAACAACAGCAGTTCTCATCCATTTGAATATGGTGAAAAAGCACTCCGTATTATCTGCTTTGTTAGCCATACTTTGCATTTTTGTCCTCTTCAATTTTAATAAAGAGGGTCATTTGGTTCATGGTCTCGGCTACCTTGCCGCTATGTGGGTCTGCGCTTTTATCGTTGATACCTGGATGCAGATTTTTCCCTCAAAAGCACCGGAAATCCTTGTAAAAGACCCTAAAAAGGAATCTTTTTTCTTTGCCCTCTTTACACTATTGGGGGTTGCTTTCCTGGTCATCCGTTTTATGATCATCAAAGATTGGACTACTGTCAACCATCTTGTCAAATTATCACTGATCCCATTGCTGTTGTTTATTTTCCCTATTGCCATCGCAGTATATCTCCTGATCAAAAAATACTCCCGGAAGCAACTGGGATTGCGTTTTGACAGAAGCCTTTTCGTGTCTCTGCCAGTTGCAGCGGTAACAGGATTAACCACCTGGCTTGTAGCCCCTGATAACATTCATTGGAAAGAAATGATTCATAGTGAAGGTATCTGGGCATTTCTTTATGAAGGATTTATAGCGGTTGCTTTATGTGAAGAATTCTGGCGGTTTGTCGGACAAACACGACTGGGTGTTTTATTAAAAAATGCCCCCTGGGCTTTATTTATTACCGTAACTTTCTGGGCATTGATGCACACGCCAAAATGGTATTATGATGGAAACGGAGACCTTTACGGCGCATTGTGTGGTTCTGTGCGTATTATTCCGCTCGGACTGATGTGGAGTTATATGATTCACCGGACCAGAAGCATTATGCCTTCCATTCTTGTGCATGCCACCAATTTATGGGGATTACAGAACGGGTAAGCATATTCGAAACGGTAACACCCAAAACCGGCCCCCTGGCCTTATAATAAACAAAAGCCCCTGTTATTCACAAGGGCTTTAAAAGACGAGAATTAGAAAGAGGAAATCGGAAATCTTTATTTCTTTTTTACAACAGGTTTTTTAGGATTGGCAAGGTGGAAGGAACGCTCTAAGGCATTGTATTGAAATTCTTTACGGATATGTTTTTCTTTCTCGGCACGGCCTGCGTTTTGTTTTTGACGGGCAGGCGAAAACAAATCGTTTTCAACCCCATTCTTGAAAACCTCATTTGAAAACGAACTGACATTAAAAGCTACGACGTAGCCATTTCTGTTTCCTTTCATTTGTTGTGGTTCCGGTGGCCGTATGACCTTAACATTTTCCATAATTAATTGCCCTTTTTGTTGCTACATAAGTAAAAACACAACTATGTACCAATTGTTCATGGAAGTTGTTTTTTTAGGGACAGATATAAAAATGCAGGGAAATGACTTTTAGTTTTTCCCAAACCATTTTATGATCAGGTTTTCAATATCTGACAGTCGAAAAGGCTTGGTGAGCCAATCATTAGTCCCGATAGACATGTAACTATCGCTCTCTCCGTGCAAAACATTGGCAGTCAATGCAATAATGATGGGTTGTTCTTCTAATGGAAGTCCCCTTATAAGGGTCGTAGCTTCAAGTCCATCCATTTCAGGCATGACCATGTCCATGAGAATAAAATCATAGTATTGTCGTTTCATTGCCTCAAAGGCTTCCAGCCCGTTTGCAGCCATATCTGCCTTATAACCAAAATTTTCAAGCATTTTAAGTACTAGCCTCAGGTTGATGACATTGTCATCGGCAACTAAAATGCGCAATGGTATTTGTTTGGCAAGGTTCTTTCCAACTGATTTACTTTCGGGGCTGGTTAAAGGCAATGGACCAACTTGTTTGTCCTTTCTTTGTTTGCTTCCTACCCCCAGGATGGCCGTAAACCAGAAAGTGGTTTCAATTCCCGGCTTGCTTTCAACCCCGATTTTACCCTCCATCAGTTGTACCAGGCGGTGGCAAATGGCAAGCCCAAGCCCGGTACCACCGAATTTCCGCGTAGTAGATGCATCAAGCTGTGAAAATGCCTTAAATAGCTTTTCAATTTTTTCAGCTTGAATCCCTACTCCCGTATCAGTTACACTGCATTCAATCTCTACACGCCCACCGGATCCATTTGTGCCCTTAGCCGATACTGTCACACTTATTCCGCCCCTATCGGTGAATTTGATCCCGTTTGAAACCAGGTTAACCAGGACTTGTCGCATACGTGTTACATCCCCGACGAGGATATCCGGTACATCATCCATTATCGAATGGGATAGTTCAAGTTTTTTAATTTTTGCCTCATTTGCGAGAAGGATAAAAGTTTCTTCAATGACGTTCTGAAGGCTGAATGGCTTTTGCTCAAGTTCCATTTTGCCAGCCTGTATTTTGGAAAAATCAAGAATATCATTGATAATCACCAGCAAAGATTCACCGCTGATACGAATCGTATCCACGAACCCTTTTTGATCTTCACTCATATTGGATTGTTGCAAAAGACTGGTCATGCCGATTACCGCATTCATCGGCGTCCGTATCTCGTGGCTCATATTGGCAAGAAAAAGTTCTTGTGTTTTTCTGGCTTCTTCCGCAACATTTTTTGCTTCCACAAGTTCTTTTTCGGACTGCTGCCTGTATATATCAAACTCATTTAGTGACCGCGCATAAACCCAAATGACCAGTGACAGGATAAAAACGATCATGATGATAACTATAGAAACGCTCAGGGTTTCCTGGATGATCCCTGCCTGGCTTGCCTCAAACCGGAGCCATTCAAGGACGATGGGAAGCAAAATGGCAAATGGGAGCAATCTCCGGCTTAAACTTCCACCAAGGAGGTGTGCCGTAATAACCGCCATGAAACCACTCCCTGGTTTTGCGAGGAAAATACCAAGACTTAAAAACAGGAAGCACAATGCAGTATGGAATGCTATCGGGAAAAAAATATCCACCGCATTGGCACTTCTGATATTGTACATATAGCCCATGATAGCAGATAAAGCCACAAGGAACGTAGCCAGGCCAAGGGCTTGCCCAACTGCAATCGCCTTTTCAGCTTTTTTGCTGATAAAAATGATTGAAAGCCCTGAAATGAACTGGTTTACAGCTGTGTTGGGCGCCATCCTGTTGTCTCCGATGCGATCATAAAAAATGTATGAATCAATTGGTACTTTCCAACCGGGAATAAATAATGTCAGTTTCAGCAGCGTGGTCAAACATATAATGATACATGGAACAGTACATAAAAGCCATAGGTTTTTTTTGGAATTTATGTTCAGCAAAGCAACGCCTGCCAGGATGAAATTAACGGCCGTAAGCGGATTCATGGATACCATTCGTGGAAGGAATCTTCTGAATGGGATAATGTCAAAAGTCCATCCGGTAAGCACAATACAACCCAATAATATGACCAGGCAGGCAAATATTTGCCTGCTTAACCTGGTCCTTCCAATTTTCAGGAGTCCTGTCTCCATGGTTTATAGATTTCTAATGGGCCCCGCAATCAATCATTGTCAAAAATAATATTTTTAACATGATTTTGAGATATTTTTGGATTCGCCAGGCATCTCGTTTATCGTTTCAAACCCGGGGCCTCATGTGCCGGAACGGCCACTTTTTCTTTAAAAATAAGTGAAAGGATTATCGAAAGGGCGATAATGATGCCTATTACCATAAGATCGGTAGAGATATTAATCACAATACGATTTGCAACAAGGATTTTCTGCAGAAGGATTTTCGTCCCGATAAAGCAAAGAATGGCAGAAAGTCCATATTTGAGGTAATGGAACAACTGCATCACCCTGGCCAGTGCAAAATACAAAGCCCTCAACCCAAGTACCGCAAAAATATTGGACGAGTAAATAATGAAGGAATGTCTTGAAACGGCAATTATGGCCGGAATGGAATCGAGTGCAAAAATAATATCCGTTGTTTCTATCACCAGCAGCGCCACAAAAAGCGGTGTTGCCATACGTATTCCTTCCTGTACAATAAAGAATTTGCTGCCATCATAGAAACGGGACACGGGCATTATTTTCCTGAACATGTGTATTGCAAAGCTTTTGTCAGGGTCAATATTGCTTCCTTTATTAAACAACGCTTTGATACTCGTAAATATCAAAAAAGCTCCCAGGACATAAGTGGCTGCCGAAAACCTGTCAATAAGGGATACGCCTGCCAGTATAAAGATAACCCGGAAAAACATCGCCCCCAGAACGCCCCATATCAGTACCTTTTGTTGAAAAGCTGTCGGCGTGCGGAAAACGGTAAAGATCATGAGCATAACAAAAAGGTTATCAACGCTGAGTGATTGCTCAATAAGATAGCCAGTGGTAAACTCCAACGAGTATTCAGAACCCCAATGCCAGTAAATCAACAGGTCAAAAATAACTGCCAAAAGCACCCAGAACCCGGTCAGTAGTAATGCCTCCCGCATTTTGAGGGTGCGGGCCTTTTTGTTCAGGACGAAAATATCAAGCAGCAGAAGGAGTACAATACCCAAACTGAAAGCCGACCATAGAAAAATACTGTTGCCCATACCAAATACCTGCCTAATCCATCTTCCGCCCCATTTCCGGGCAAAAACGAAAATCAATAGGTTATTCTTAAAACAACCTATTTTTTCTTTTTGTTAATTTCCTCGATATATTTCAATACGGCATTGTTGTTTACATTGGCGGGATCTAAAGCTTTTACTTTTATACCGTATTCTTTTGCTTTTATGTAATCGTTTTTATTATAATACCAGGATTCCAGGTACATGTCTGCCTCAATGATCTGTGGCTTGTACATTCCGGAATCTTTGCCCACTACCTCAAGAAATTTTTCATAAAACGGCTTGGCCGCCCCCGTTTTCAAGGTTGAGTCAATATTTGAATTGGACACTGCCCTGTAATAATAACCAACAGGCCAGGTAGGATATTGTTTTATAACCTGTGCAAAATTAGTATCGGCTTTTATATACAAACCCTGAACAAGATAATATCTCGCGAGGGTATAATAATCCTGCCCGTTGATATTGTCCTTGGTCCTTACCAGTTTTTGCTCCATTACCCGGGCTGCTTTATCAAACTGCTTTAGCTTTGCATAGCTGGCGGCAATAGTGTCAAGCAGATATACTTTTGAAGAGTCGTCCTTATAGGCTTTATATAAGTTTAAAATGCCAATTGAGTCCTGGTTGTTTTTACACAACAGTCTTCCATAATATTCATAATCAATGCCTTGAATCTCTACAGGTTTCGCCTTTGAGAACATCTTTTGTATGGTAACAAGCCCTGTTTTGGCATCTCCTGTTTCATCTTCACAATAGGCTTTCAAGCGCAAAAGCACCACATTGTCCGGCAATCCTTCATAAGCCTTGTTCAATTGGTCAAGTGCGTTTTTATAATCCTTGATGAAATATAGAAATTCGGCATAGCGTAGCCTCGTGGCCGGGCTATTGCCTACCAGCGAAAGGAATTTCTGGTAACATTCTTTTGCTTTGTCAATATTACCGTCCTGGTAATAAGCTTCGCCCATTTCCGGGTACACAGGAGGGTAATTAGGATCTATTGCGATAATGCCATTGAAAACCTTTTCAGCTTCCTTATAATTTTTAGCTGACGGGCTTGCATAGCAATGGCCAACCTTCAACTGGGCCAAAAGATATTTTGGGTCTGCATCCTGAACGCTTTCATATTCCCTGATTCCATTGCCGCCATCCCCTTTCAGAATATAGGCGTCTCCGAGGGAAATCTTATAACGCAGGTTTTTATCATCTGCCTTTACTGCTTTTTGGGCAAGGTCAAAGACATAGTCAGCATAAGTTACATCCTGCTCCTGCCATGCCGCTTCTACAATCTGCTGGTCAAGGTACGCCACCTTTTCTGCATTGCCAGATGCTGCGAAGCCAAGCGCCTTATCAAAATCTGCCTTGGCCGGTGCCTCATCCTTGTTGTGAAGTTTCATCAGGCCGGTCCCGATATAATTCAAGGGTTCATTTGAATTTAACTGGATGCCCTTGTTGAAAAAATAATTCGCAGAATCGTATTGAAAATTGTGGTAAGCTATAATGCCAAGATGGTAATAGACTTCTGCATTGCCCGGCTCTTTGGCAAGCACCTGGTTATAAATTGACTTAGCCGCCTGGTATTTAAGCAGTTCTTCGTCCTGCGCAGCCTCCTTAATGTTCTGGGCATTGGTTTTTAAAACCCCAAAGACAAGAAAAAAAAGCATACAGGCCGGTTTCCAGGCTGCCGTTCTTTTCAAGATTTTCATATTCACAGATAAATTCATCATCGTTTAAAAATTCTTTTTTACGTGTACAAACCGGACGGGCATTGTAGCTGGCAGCAAACCGGAAAGCCTGACAAGCATCTGGCCCTTGTCTTCTGACATAAAATTGATAAAACCTGTTCCCAGGCCATTAAAAAACTCGGGGGTAATGCCATAAACCTCTCTCACCAATGGATAATATCCCATTGAAATCCAGGCCTGGAATGGCAGGTAGTAGGGCTCATCGGCAGTTTTCGCAGTATCCGGGGGACTCAAGGCCATTACTTTTATTCTTTTGTTGAAAGAATTGGGGGCAGAATCCAAACCGGTGATCCAGTTCACACCGATAATTCCAAGCGCCTCAGGTGTTTTTTCAACATAATTGATCACTTCTTCATTGGAGCTTACGGCAAAAAAACCCGGAGGCAGCGCACCGCTTATATTGAACCTTTTCTTCAGGTACTCCAATGTACTGGAACCTGCATTATCAAAAACCACTTTCATCTTTTCATTTCTGCCGCCGACCTCTTTCCAGTTATTGACTTTACCATGCATGATATCATCAAGCCTGGCCAGTTGCAGGGTTGAATCGGGGTTATTTTTATTTACAATGAGAGCAACTGCGTCATAAGCGATTTTTACCATTTTCACTTTGCGCTTTTTGTCAGTATAAATTTTTTGCTCTGCATCCGTGAGTTTGCGCGGAATGATAACCATCCTGGCAGAATCTTTAAAAAGATCAGACAACGCCTCTGCTTCGGGTTTGTAGGAAGCTACAAGGTGAGCCCTTTTATATACCCTCATAAAGGTTTTGGCCTCCATGTCTGCAAACGGCTTTAAGGATTCGTCAATACTGATATTAATCTTCCCTGAAACCTCATCGTCAGGTCTTTGGCCGTTTTGGGCATTCTCATTGCATGAAGAAATGATCAATGAAAAAGAGATACTCATTGAAAAAATGATCAATAACGAAAGAGAGCGTGCCTTCAATCTTTTAATCTTTTATTTTTCAATTTTTTAGTTTCCTGACTATCCTGTAAACCCTGAATGAACCATATCCAACCAATACTATGCCGAGAATCAAACGTGCCGTCGGCGAAAGGTTAAAAGTATGGGGCTCTATCAGCAGATAGAGTCCCATACATATATACATAAGTACAACAATGTATTCAAGGATTCTGAGAGGACTTAACAAAATACTAACGCAATGAAAACTTCACAGGTATCTGATACTTTACTTTTACGACCATTCCGTTCATTTTACCTGGCTTCCAGGGGGGCATTCCTTTTATAACCCTTACGGCTTCTTCGCCGCAACCGTAATGAACGTTATCCTTCAATATATAAACATCAGAGAGCGTACCGTCTTTGGCTACAGTTAATGACACATAAACCGTTCCCGATGCATCAGCATCAATAGCCTGCTGGGGATAACGAATATGGTCCTGAAGGTATTTAAGGTACCCTTCATTACCGCCAGGCGGTACCGGAGGTTCATCATAGGTGGTATAAACCTGGTCTGGTGGCGGCGGAACAATTTTTACTGTTGCCGGTGGCGGTGTAAAATTCAGGTTTGTACCCGTAGTTGATGGGGCAGAAACAACAGGTTGTTTTTTCAATTCCTGTATCGTAGGCATAGAATCAAGCACCTGCTGCTTTACTATTTTCGGCGGCTTAAAAGCCAGTAATTTTGGTGGCGGTGGTTTTGGGATTTCAGGTGGTGGAGGTGGTTTTTCGAGGGGTGGCGGTGGCTGCAGGACTGTTACATTCACCACTTTTTCAACGGGTTTTGGGGCCGGGGCGCTTTTAGAAAGCCATTTGATAATATCCGGCATGAGCAATATCAGCACCAGAAAAGCAATGGCAATGGTCAGGGCTTTTCTTACCCTGACCCTGTATTTCATTCTTATATCATAAGCCCCGTAAGCCTTGTTCCGGTTCTCAAAAATGATATCGAGGATATCAGATTTTAATATATTCTTTGCTTCCATTTAATTAACTAGAGTCTCTTTCTTAAAATACTGTTCAACCTCACTTTTGACCTGAAGCAGGTGCGGCGCTTATCAAATCTTTCTCTTTGGGAGTAATATCAATAAGTGCATAACGCTTGGTATCGGTAATATTCATTATATCGAACATATTAACAATGTTTTTGTACTTTGCATCAGTCGTTGCCTTGATAAGGACAATAAACTGTTTATTGCTTTTATATTTGGGGTCCCGCAATATTTTCTGAATGCCGTCAACCCCATACGTGGTTGACTCAACCTGATCGGCATGAAGCCCGATATAATAAAACAACCTGTCATTTGGCCCCACAAGCAGGTTCATAACATTATCCTGGTTCACTTCCGGTCGTTTTGTGGTATCTTTTGTGTCAGGCATAATGATCTGCATGATCTTAGGCTTATTGAAAGATGTGGTGAGCATAAAGAAAGTCAGGAGCAGGAACGCCAGGTCCACCATAGGGGTCATATCAATATGGGTGGACGACTTTTTGCCCTTCGGCTTGCCGCCTTTGTGCTTTCCGCCTCCGCCTCCTTCCGATGATACTTCAGACATTTTATTTAGTTCTTAATTCTTTGTTGGTGATAAATTATTTAGGCGGCCCGGCTGCAAGGGTCGTGATCAGGTTAAAGTCCATGATTCCATTAGGTTTATCCTGTACAATCTTTATAACATCCCGAACTGATTTGTAATCAGCATCCCTGTCCCCTTTTATGGCTATGTGCAGGTCGTTATCTGCTGCCAAACGCGCGTACAACAGATAATTACCAAGCTCATTATGGGCAGAATCTATCGGGATACCGGTTTGCTTAAACGTTTTCCGGTCAGGCGCTGATAAATCAAGATACCCTTTCAACTGTCCCATGGGAACACCAAAACTGGACAGGTTTGAAAATGTATTTATCTCATCATCATTCAGGTTGAGTTTAAACTGATCACTAAGTTTCTGGGCCCAGGCCTGCCTGATCCCCTTCTGTGCAACATCCAAAAACACTCTTCCGTCCGTAGCAACCGTAATGGTTAAAATATGCAGGTCCGGTAGGGTCATTTTAGACTCCGATGCAGGAATATCCACCGGCACAGGTTCTTCAGGCCTGAACTTTGTGGTAAGCATAAAGAAAGTAACCAGCAAAAAGGCCAGATCCACCATAGGCGTCATATCAAGCCTTGGCGTACTTCGCTTCGGTTTTATTCTTGGCATAATTTCTTATTCTTAAATAAATTAAGCCGCTGCGCCTGCTTTGTTTTTCTTGTGGTAATAGGCCGCAAAATTTTGTGCGATAGTGAAACCTGCTTCATCAATCCTGTAGGTAAGGCTGTCAATAGAACTTGTGAAGGAGTTATAAAGCACAATGGCGAACGCTGAAGTCCCGATACCAAAAGCGGTATTGATAAGGGCCTCGGATATACCTGTAGAAAGCTGTGAGGCATCGGGTGCACCTGTGGCTGCAAGGGCAGAGAATGCCCGGATCATCCCAAGTACGGTACCAAGCAGCCCCATAAGGGTTGCAATGGATGCAATGGTCGCTATGATCGTCAGGTTTTTTTCAAGCATCGGAAGTTCAAGGGTTGTAGCCTCTTCCAGGTCCTTTTGTATGGCAACGAGTTTTTCGTCTTTGTCCATGCTATCATCGTCCAATACCTGTTTATAACGGGTCAACCCTGATTTGATGACATTGCCTACAGAACCTTTTTGTTTGTCACATTCAGCCATGGCGCCATTAAGGTCGCCATTGCTCAGGAGGACTTTAACCCTTTTCAAAAAGTTGTCCATATTGCCATTGCCGGTAGCCCTTGCAATGGTGAGCGCACGCTCAATGGCGAAGGTGACAACGATGATAAGCAGGCCCATAATAATAGGTACGATAAAACCGCCCTTGTATATGGTGCCATATAACCAGCCCATACCTTCGGCAACAGGTTCTGAATGTCCTTTTTCATCAAAGATGAAGTTGCTCTTGGCCCCAAAAACCAAATAAAAAACCAGGAAGGCCACTAAAAAGGCTATAGCCATTGCCATTACTGAAAAAAGCGATTTGAAAACATTTGAACCGCCCTCTGAAGAAGTGTTGCTTTGCATGAAGTTTATAAATTAGATTTAGATTTAAAAATGTCCTGTTTGATTTTCAATGTTTATATTGTTCCGTAACCGGTAATCTGTTTACCATAACGCAACAGTATGTTTCTTGCGTACAAAACTATTGAATAATTTCCTACGGGAGTAAAAACGGCCCCGAAATTTTTAAGATTTGTATTGCACTTCATCGGTTGAAAAACGTAAAACACGGCTCACAATTAGGCAAAAACCCTGCCAGAATTAAAAGAAATTCATTGGTTTAAGCGGGAAATGATCTGAAGCGCTTATCGGACAAACCTAACCCCTTATTAATAAAATGTTAACCTTTTATCAGTCATTGATCACCAGGGTGGACTGTATCTTCCTGCCCCCTGCTGACTCCTGCCCCCCTACTTCCCCGCTTTCGGATCATATTTGATCGAAGCAAAATAGTAAAGCATCACCAGCCGGCTGTACCTATACGTTATCGGCGTTAAAATAATAAGCGAAACAACAATACAGGTCATCATTTGCCAGAGCGGCGGGTCGGGCACAATCGCGTAATCAAATATCCCAACCAATATCACAATGGCTACGGTGATAAAATAGCTGACATACATACTGCCCCAGAAAAAACCCGGCTCTATTTCATATTTCTGTGAACAAACGGGACAGTTCTCATACATTTTCATAAAACCAAAACTGAAAACCGGTTTTAAAAATACACGGCCTTTGTGGCAATGGGGGCATTTTTGGGACCAGAAGGCGTTAGGCATCAGGTGTTGGGTATTAGGCGTTAGGAAAAAAGCACAAGCAGTAAGTCATAAGGCGTAAGCACATTGATCATTGATCATTGATCATTCTCTTTTTCTTCCTGCTGTTGGCGTACCAAAGCGCCCCTACAATGCCCACAATGGCATAAGGCATGACAAGCAACGCCACAATGCCGTCATTGATGCCCAGGCCCGCCTTTTTCTGGGCGCTTTTCACACTGCTCGATACGTTTGAGGCACATACAGAACACTGGGCCATGGCATGGGAGGCAAACATGATCCCAACCCACAGGAACAAAGAAAACAAAATGGTTTGAACCTTGATCTTCATTTTCAATAGATAGATTTTGAATTTCACCCCAAAGTTCGGAAAGAATGATGGGAAATGGTGCATGAAAGATGGGAATGTTTTTGAGAACGGATGTTACCTCTGCTTTTTTCTGAATCAGTGCCGGATCAAGTCCGGTATTAAGATTTTCAGGAATTCACAATGTATATAATTGTAAACCTATATCAGGATTAAGCCGTTTATATGTCGCCTTTCCCAAATGCCGCACATGCCATTGTCCTGTTTGTCCTTTCATCCTGTGAATCCTGGTTCAGAAATTTTTCCCGTGAAAAATTTTTTCTGAAAACTATTTGTTATCTTTGCGAAAAGAACAAAACGAAAGAAATATGAAAAAGATGACTTTGCTGCTGTTTATGGCAGGCTTGTTTGTGATAGGTTTTTACAGTACCAATTGCAGCCGCAGAAGCAGCGATGATGTTGCCCCTATTGCAGGCGGTGATACCATAAAAACCAAAACTACCATTGACAGCAGTGGGGAACATTTACATGTGTCAGTGTATCAGAATAACACTACTTCGGGTTCGAGCCTTGTTTCCGGTGGCCATTGCGAAGTGTATCTTTTTAATAACTTTAAAGATTATGAAGCGTACGCAACCAATCAAACTTTAACATCAAGTTACATTGATTCCGCTAATGCTGATGGGACATCCTCAGGTACGACACAAGGGGAATGTACATTTTTTGTCAAGGCAAAATATGCTACCGGCGGAGATTTCCCTAAAACTACTACTCCCTATACCTATTATATGGCGGCTGTTTGGCATACCCCAGGCGGTCAAACCTGGCAAGGATGGTACAATAGTAAGGGGGATTATACCACACCGGAAAATATCACCGTAAGCATAAATGATGGATTAAACAATGCAGGATTGTCCCTGCCTTTTGCCGTACTACCTTAGAGATAAGTTGTTTCAGATAAAACAAAAAAGCAGCCTGTTATGGCTGCTTTTTTCGGTTTAAAGTCGCTTTAACCAAACTATTCACCAACCAATACCATACGTTTGCCATCAATTTGTTTGCCATCAACTACCATATTATAAATGTAGGTACCGGGCTGCAATGAGCCTGCTGATATCAGTATCTGGCCGGAGCCTGGATTTGATATTTCAAAATGCATGAGTTGCTTGCCATCTATGGTCATTACAGAAATAGTGGCCTTTGGCATATTGCCTGGCAGGTAATAGCCAATAGTTGTATTCTGGGTAAATGGGTTGGGTGCATTTTGGTCTAAGCGCGGTGCATCTGTGCTATTATTGCCCTGTTGCAGCAATTGTTGTTGCAGGCTGCAGCACTGTTCCTGCAATTGCCTCAGTTGGTCCAAACTTTGGCTTAAGGATTCTATCTGGGATTGTTGGGAAGAAAATTTGCTACGATAGAGCCGTCATTGCGAGTTCCCGCCCTTGTGCCAAGGGAAAAAATCGGTAATGACATGTAGCGCATTCTTATTTTCAACTTATTGTTTGTCAAATTTATCAATATTGGCTCAATTTACAACCGACACACCCCTAACCCCTCTTTTTAGAGGGAAAATGAGGGGCTGTCTGATATTCCGATAGTTTTTACACACAAATTCCCGTAGTAAACAAACGTAATGAAACTAACCTGGTCAATCTCAATCTGGCATGTTCCCCTCTGGTTAGGGGTGTGTCTCATTGGCAGCTTCCAATATGCCTCCCCCCAAAAAAAACCTGATTAGGGAATTGGTTTTATCTGGTTTTCAAATTATTGTATATCATATATTTATATCGCACGTCATTGTAAGACGTAGTTTTTGAGGGACGAAAAAATGAAGATCCGCCGCCGGACTTGACCCGGTGTTATGACCGACCTCAGAACTATCTGCTAAGCATTGTTGCTGCGCCGGAAATCGGTCATGAGATTGCGGCTCAGAGCCGCAATGACGGCTTCTTTGAACGTTTTGCGGGAATGAGTTTGCTTTTGCCGAAATGACGGGCTTTGTTTAATCATTCAATCCCCCATCAATTCCCACGCCGAACCATACCTCCCGTTTTTTTCACAATACTCCAGGAAACGGTTATAAAACGGGTGTTTGCCAAGCGTGGCGCTGTCGCCTATGACAACCAGTTTTTTTCGGGCGCGGGTCAGAGCCACGTTCATGCGCCTGTAATCCGATAAAAAACCAATCTCGCCATTCTCGTTGCCCCTCACCAGCGAGATATAAACAATATCGCGCTCCTGGCCCTGGAAGGCATCAATGGTATTAATGTCAATGGTGGCAAGCGATTGCAAATAGGTATTGGAGTTCACGAGTTCCTGGAGGTGTTTTACCTGCTCCCGGTATGGGGAAATAATACCTGCCATCGGCAGGGTTTGCAGGCTGTTCCCGCTCAGCAGTTTTTCAAAATGTTTGAGCAATATATCCGCTTCTCCGGGGTTGTAAATACTCATGGTTTCAGGGTTTTGCTTTTCATCAAAGCTGCACCCGGCGGTGTCTATGAATTCAAGGGCCATATTATCAACCAAATCCATAAGATGATCTCTTACAGATATATCCGCAATTAATTTATTATCATAAAATTCCTGGTTGCTGAACCCCATGATCTTTGCGTTCATCCGGTATTGGGTATTGAGCAAAGAAACCTCGGGCAGGCGGTCTAAGCATTTTTCTATCAGGGTGGTACTTAAACCCTGCCTTGCCGCATCCATGCTTTTCACTGTTGGCGGCAATTGAAAAGGGTCTCCTGCCAATATCACCCTATGCGCCCTTGCCACAGGTATCCAGGTAGCAGGTTCAAGTGCCTGCGCCGCTTCATCAATAAAAAGAGTCTTGTAAGTCCTGCCTTCGGTGTATTTGTTAATGGAACCCACAAGGGTACAGGTAATGACATGGGCATGAGACAATATCTGGCTTACGGCGTAGTCTTCCAGTTTTATGGCATCGTCTTTCAACAGGCGTGCTTCTTTCAGCAGAAGATGCCTTTGTTCCCGTTCACTTTTACCGAAATGCCTTTTGTATTTTGAGGCCAGCCTCCGGTATTCCTCAGCCTGCTTTTTGAGGTTTTTGACATCTTTGGAATAGGCGTGCCTGTCGAGACGGGCATCCAGGGTATGACTGATGATAGATTCATCCATCCTGGCAAGGTTTCCCAGCCTTACAACATCCAGTCCTTCATCAGCCAACCGTTCGGTAAGCAGGTCCACGGCGGCATTGCTTGGCGCGCATACGAGTATGTTTTTTTCTGTTTTTGAAATATATTTGATCGCCTGCACCAGTGTGGTTGTTTTCCCTGTCCCGGGCGGCCCATGAATAATGGCCACATCCTGTGCGGCCACAATCCGGTTCAATGCATGGTTCTGGGACGCATTTAAGACCGGGATATGTATTTGATTTTCAGGATATACAAACCTGGCTTGCTTATCGCCCAATATAATATCCCTTAATTCGGCAAGACGGTTGTTCTCAGCAGATGTCACTCTTTTCAATCCCTCTTCCATTTCACGGTAAGAGCGTTCATCAAAAAGCAGGTTGATCCCGATTTTGCCGTCATTGAGCCATTCCGGCATTTCGTCGCGGTACAGGATCAGTTTTAAGGTATTATTGTTTACAAAATGGATCACGCCGGCCTCCTGCTCATCAGCGTCTCCGTTTTTATTGCAGAAAATACCCGCCATTTTACCCGCAGAGAACTGATGGGGCTTGTCTTGCTGTGATGGCCGTTCTACGATTATAAATGGATAATCACCCAGCCCGTAGCCGGTTTCTTTGATTACGACAGGGTACCAGCAAACGCCCTGTTCTTTGCGCTGCTGCAGCGAACTGTTTTTGACCCGCTCCTGGTACTGCCTTAAATCCTCTTCCTTTTCTACCCTGAGCAGCCTGAGCAGTTTTTTAAGTTGTTCCTGAGGGTTCATCGGGCGAAGTTAGGGGTTATTGATCAGGTAGATCCTTTCAGGTACCATGCCTTTATAAGTTAAAATATGTTAAGGATTATGGCTCAATTAAATACTATATGGTTGAATAAAACCATTTTAATTTTAACCATGTATAAAATTCCACTTGTTTGTTGACAGAAAATAACTAACTTCGTATTCTATCAAAGAAGGACAATGGCCACGCACAATAACTACACACCCGCTTTTTTGCTCGCAGTATTCATTATTTTGGGAAATTCTGGAAAGGCACAGTCACAGAGCTGGCAATCCGAAATACAAAACGATTCCAATTTTTTCAGCATCCAAAAAGCATTTTATGCAGATACTGCCAATACTCCGGCAAGCGGGGAAGAGGATGGCCCGATAGAACTTTATAAGAGATGGGAAGCATTTACCCTGCCAAGGGTTTATCCTTCAGGAAACCCCATAGCCCCCGATATTATCTATAAAGAATGGTCAAAATACCTGGCTTCGCGCGCATTGAACAAAACGGCAGCTTATTCTACCAATGGTGGATCATGGTACTATCTCGGCCCAACGAAGGCGCCCTTGGCTGGCGGAGGCACCGGGAGGATCAATTGCATTGTTTTTAAGCCAGGAAACCCACAGATCATGTGGGCGGGAACAGCGTCCGGAGGCTTGTGGAAAAGTACGAACGGGGGGATAAACTGGACAACAAATACCGATAACCTCCCGGACCTTAGCGTTACCGATGTTGCCATCAACCCGAGGAACCCCGATACGATGTATATGGCTACGGGCGATGGTTTTGGCTATACAATAAATAACGGCACCCATTTTGGAGGCACTTACAGTAACGGGATTATGCGCTCAGTTGATGGCGGGGCCACATGGGATACAACAGGGCTAAACTGGAGCCTGGCCAATGTGAGACAGATTACCCATATCCTGATAGTTCCTGAAAACCCAAATATCATTTTAGCCACAACAAACATTGGCATCATGCGCTCGACCGACGCAGGCAATACCTGGAAACAGGTTCACAACGGGGGTGTTACCTACATTGCAATGAACGAGGCAAAACATGGTTTTATGTATGCAGCAGGCGGGTTATTTTATATTTCGAAAGACACGGGCGCTACCTGGAAAGTGCAAACAATCACCGGTCCTATCAATCCTGCTGCCATGGCCATTGCCACCACTGCCGCAAATCCTGCAGATATTTACATCTCACTTTATGTTGACTACTCAGACCAGGGTACCTATCCTGCCTATTTAATGAAATCTTCTGACAGTGGCTATACCTGGAAAAGCCTTGGCGCCATCTCTGGTACCTTTTATGGATATTATACCTCAGCCTTAAGGGTTTCGCCCTTTGACTCAAATAATGTGGTTGCAGGAGGGGTTAATGTTATGAGTTCCCCTGACGGTGGAACAACATGGAACGAGATCACTTATGACAATGCATTATCCTCTTCCTCGTACTACGCACATCCCGACCACAGGGTTTTTGTCTATTACCCGGGGTCTAAAGACACGATCTTTGACGGAAACGACGGGGGCATATACATGAGCACAAACGGCGGCACTGCCTGGAAACTCGTGAGCGATGACATTCATTCACTTGAATTTTACAGGATGGGCAGTTCGGTAACGGATACTACCATATTATATGCCGGGGCTCAGGACAATGGGGTAAACGAATTTTATGCCGGGGAATGGAAACATGTAATTTCGGGAGATGGAATGACCTGCCAGGTTTCATCACAAGACCCGGGTACTGCTTATGGAAGCTGGCAGAACGGGAATGTGGAAACAACGAATGACCATGGGTCAACTTGGCAATATCTTAGTACGCCTGGCGCCGGATCAACAAACTGGACCACCCCTTTCGTCCTTGATCCATTAAATCCTGATACCGTCTATTTTGGCGGGACAAAACTGTACGAATCTCCGGACGCGGGGAACTCCTGGAACAATATTTCAGCGGGGGCCAAAATATCTGAGAATATTTCATGTATCACAGTAGCCCCAAACGATGATGCCGTTATTTATGTGGCATTTGGCAGTGACCAGGCTGCTGCGGGACAACCAAGGATGTACAGAACCTCAAACGCCGGCAAGACCTGGATAAGTTGTACAAAAGGAGTGCTTGCCCCGGTAAATACCTACCAGACCGGAATAGATGTGGAGCGGGAAGACCCTGCAACGGTAGCTACTTGTTTCTCAGGCTTTAACGCAACAAATAAAGTGTTTGTTTCAAATGATACCGGCGCTACGTGGACGAATATCTCTACGGGCCTGCCCAATGTGCCGGTGGACTGCATCAAATTTGAGGGTTCTGAGGAGCACGGCCTTTTTGTAGGGACTGATGTTGGCGTATTTTACCGTAATGACAGTACAAATGGATGGGTTCCTTATATGAATGGGCTTCCAAATGTTATTGTTGACCAGATTGAGATTTTTCCGGCTTTTAATAAAATCAGGGCATGTACATTCGGCAGGGGTATATATGATGGATACTTGTCAGGTAGTTTTTCAGGCATTGAAAAAATAAGTGAGCTGAAAACCGAAATCAATATCTATCCGAATCCATCCATAAGTGGTGTGTTCAATATTCAACTGCCGCAAGGACAGAATCAAAACCCAAGGTTGAGCGTTTATAATATGATAGGCCAGCAAATGTTTGCCCCACAATCACTTTCAGGATATGCAAATGGTGGCTTGACGCAACTGAACCTTTCCGGTTTACCAGATGGTATCTATATTGTGAACCTCAATTACCCGGATGGGGTGGTGAGCAAGAAAGTGCAGGTGTTGAAGTAGAATCTTCTCTTCGCTTATTGTCTGAACGGGGATTTTTGGGATTAGGGGGATTAATGAGATATCGTCGAATTGGTGCAATTTTAGTGCAGAGTAATTTGCGCAAATTCTCTTGCTTAAAATATAAATTTTAACAAATGCAGGTTAATAACGAATTAGAAATTGAGCAGAAATTCATTGAAAGATTCGTTATGAAAAATAAACGAGATAGGTATTTGGAATTCATCAAAAATAATAAAAACCGGTCTAAATTTACCCAAAAATTGGCACATTTTCAGGATTTACGCTATGAGCTTTTTGAAGAGGTAATAGGTCCAGAAAGTCAATTAATTAAGGAAAGAATAAAGTACCTTGGAAAATTAAAAGATTGTTACGTAATTTCAGAATCAGCTAAATTTGATCAAAAAAGATTAGGTATTGACATCGCAATTGATGGAGTAGTAGGATGTGGGATGGGAACATTAATAATTTTTGGTGATAATGAAATAGTATACTATGAAGCTGAAGGGCCAGGAGACAGATGGATAAGTATTGCCAACAAATAAGCTTTGCTACAATTTCCCAAAAATCACAATAATCCCAAAAATACCCGTTCAGACATTGCTCTACATCCCGCCAAAAATTCCTGTCCCTGCATAATACAGCACCAGGAAGATAATCCCAACGATAATCCTGTAAATACCGAATATCTTAAATCCGTTTTTGCTCAGGAAGGTTATAAAGAATTTAATAGCGAGCATTGCTACGATAAAAGCAATGATATTGCCAACAACAAGCAGCTTAATATTCGAGTGATCTAAATGAAAACCGTCTTTGTAAAATTTAAACAGTTTCCATCCCGTAGCTGCAAACATGGTTGGCACAGCCAGGAAGAATGAAAACTCTGCAGCTGCTCTCCTCGATAATTTTTGTGATAATCCTCCAATGATTGTAGCTGCCGATCTGGATACACCCGGGAATAATGATATGACCTGGAACAAGCCAATCACAAATGAAGACTTGTTAGAAGGGGTTGTATTCTGTTTATGCTCATCATCATGGAACCATTTATCTACAAAAAGAAGAATGATCCCGCCAATAAGCATCGCGGCGGCCACCCCAACCGGATTTTCAAATAGCGCATCTATTCTTTTGCCCAAAATCAACCCAAAAAAAGCAGCAGGAATAAAGGCGAGGAAAAGTTTGAAATAAAAATTGACCGATTGCAAAAACCGCTTCCAATACAGCACCATAACTGATAAAATAGCGCCAAGTTGCACAGCTACTTCAAAAAACTGCACAAACTTATCATTGGCAATACCCATGATGGATGATGCCAGGATCATGTGGCCTGTTGAAGAAATCGGCAGGAACTCTGTAATTCCTTCAATGATGGCAAGGATGATGGTCTGTAATAGTGTCATGGACTGTGGATTTATTTTTTAAGATGCTTCTAATACTGTAGGAATCTTAATTCAACGGGATTGCGGCTTGCGAAAGCTCGTGCCTCTCATTCTTGCCGCAATGACGGCTTCTAATAGGTAATTGTTTTCGCGAACATTCGGGTTCTTAATTCATTTTCAAATTCCCAAATTCCCAAATTCTCAAATTGTTTAAAGGCGATAGCCTCTCATAATCCCTCTATCAGACCTAAGGATAAAGCTGACGATTTCGTCGCGCTCCTGGCTGGCAGGCATTTCTGCTTCGATGATGGAGAGCGCCTGGGAGACATTATGGCCGCGCATATACAGCAGCCTGTAGATCTCCTGGATTTCGTTGATTTTATCACTGCTGTATCCCCTACGCCTTAGTCCTATTGAGTTGATGCCAGTATAGGACAGCGGCTCACGGGCGGCCTTGGTATAGGGCGGTACGTCTTTGCGCACCAGTGACCCGCCGGAGATCATACAATGCTGGCCAATACTCACAAACTGGTGCACGGCTGATATCCCGCCTATCACAGCATAATCACCCACTTTTACGTGTCCTGCAATATTCACCGCATTGGCAATAATGGCATTTTTACCAATGTTACAATCATGGGCAATATGTGCATAAGCCATAAGCAATGTATTGTCTCCGATAATGGTTTTGTGCTTGTCGCGTGTACCTCGGTTTACGGTTACATATTCACGGATAACCACATTATTCCCGATAATGGCAAGTGTTTCTTCATTTTTGAACTTCAGGTCCTGCGGTATAGCTGAAATAACGGCACTTGGGAATATTTTGCAATTTTTACCGATACGTGCGCCTTCCATAATGGTGACGTGTGATCCAATCCAGGTACCTTCGTCAATCTCCACATTATTGTGAATGGTAACGAATGGCTCTATCACAACATTTTGTGCTATTTTAGCCTGGGGGTGTACATAAGACAGCGGCTGGTGCATTCTATTATAGGCGCTTTTTATTTCTGTTTTACAATCTGGGCCATCAGTTCAGCTTCGGTCACTACTCTGTTGCCCACAAATATCTGACCTTTCATCATACAAATACCACGCCGTACAGGAGCAGTAAGTTCCATCCTTATTAGCATGGTATCTCCCGGCACCACCTGCGCTTTGAATTTTGCATTTTCAATTTTCATGAAAAGGGTTGAATAATTTTCAGCGTTTTCGAGGTCGCTTAAGATCATGATGCCCCCTACCTGCGCCATGGCTTCTATTTGTAAGACGCCCGGCATGATAGGATTGTTAGGGAAATGTCCCTTAAAAAAATACTCGGTTTGCGTAACGTTCTTAACACCAACGATATGCTTGGGAGAAATTTCTATAATTTTATCCACAAATACAAACGGATCATCATGTGGCAGGATGCGTTTGATGTCCCTTGCGTCGAAAACTGGTTTTTCATTGATGTCGTAATATGGAGAAGATGCATCACGTTTGCGCTTCTGCATCGCTTTTTTGATTTTCTTGGCAAAAGCCACATTCGCGGCATGGCCTGGCCTTGCTGCCATTACCTGTGCTTTGATGGGCGCTCCTACCAGGGCAAGGTCCCCGATCAGGTCAAGCAACTTGTGCCTGGCCGGTTCGTTCTGGTATCGTAGCTGCACATTGTTCAATATCCCTTCGGCCTGGACTTCAATGTTCTTTTTGTTGAAAATTTTGGACAAATGGTCCAATTCTTCCCTGGTCACCATCTTGTCAACAATCACAATGGCATTGTTAAGGTCGCCGCCCTTGATCAGGTTATGTTTTACAAGTTCCTCAAGTTCATGCAGAAAGCAAAAAGTACGGCTCGAAGATATTTCTTTTCTAAACTCGTGAATATCGGTTATGGATGCGTGCTGGCTCCCGAGTACGGTAGAATTATAATCAACCATTACCGTCATCCGAAACCCATCTAACGGCATGGCAATCATTTCGACGCCGCGTTCGGGCTCTGAATAGTGGATATTATGAGGGATTTCAAAATATTCCCTTTCCGCATGCAGTTCTTTTGTTCCGGCTTTCAGGAGCGCGTCCACAAATATCTGGGCGCTGCCATCCATAATTGGGGTTTCCGTGGCATTGAGTTCTATCAATACATTATCAATCTCAAGCCCTGAGAGGGCGGCCAGGGTATGTTCCACGGTTGCCACACGCGTATCTCCCTTTCCGAGGGTGGTACCACGGCTCAGGTCAACCACCAGGTCAACATCCGCTTCGATAATGGGCTGGTCAGGCAAGTCCACCCGTCGGAATTTATACCCGTGGTTATCCGGAGCAGGCTTAAAGGTCATCGTAACCGCTTCCCCTGAATGGAGCCCCACCCCTGAAACCTCAACGGGTTCCTTGATAGTGGTTTGTTTGCTATTCATCTTCTTCGCTAACATGTAAATCTTTTAAGGCATTCTCGAGGGCCTGAATTCGGTTGTAAAGTTCAGGAAGTTTTTTAAAAATCACCTGTGCTTTGATCGCATTTTTATATTCTACTGCCGGAGAACCAAACCATTTCTGGTTTTTCTCCATGATTGTCTTGGATATACCGCTCTGTGCGCCCACCTGCGATCCATCAGCTATGGTGATGTGTCCGACGATCCCCACCTGTCCACCGATCATGGCATTCTTACCAATTTTGGTGCTGCCTGATATTCCTGCTTGTGCCGCAATGGCGGTATTTTCGCCGATCTCTACATTATGGGCTACCTGTATCAGGTTATCGAGTTTGACGCCAGCATCAATGATTGTGGCTTTGATGGTGGCACGGTCAATGGTGGTATTGGCACCGATCTCTACGTTATCACGAACGATAACCTTCCCGGTCTGGGGTATTTTTTTATAGGTTCCGTCTTCCTGGGGTGCGAAACCAAATCCGTCACTGCCAAGCACGCAACCGGAGTGCAAAATACAGTTCTGACCTATTTCGGTGCCTGAATATACTTTGACGCCCGCGTAAATGATGGTATCATTGCCTACAGTCGCATCATCGCCAATATACGTTTGCGGGTAGATCATGGCATGGTCGCCGATGACAGCGTTTTCCCCGATATATGCAAAGGCCCCAATGTACACATCCTTACCGATTTTAGCAGTGGAAGATATGTACGACGGTTGTTCAATGCCGGTTTTGCGGGTTTCTGCCTGGCTGAATTTTTCCAGCAGGTTGCTCATCGTAGAGTACACGTCATCAACGCGGATCAATACGGGGTACACAGGTTTTTCAAGTACGAAATCTTTGGAAACCAGTACGGCTGAAGCCTGGCTGGTATATAAATAATGGGCATATTTGGGATTGGAAACAAAGCTCAGTGACTTATCATCCGCCTCCTCAATGGGTGAGAATTTTTCAACGAACCGGCCTTCGGCGCCCTCCAGGGTTCCGTTTATCATCTTTGCCAGTTCCTCTACACTTATTCTCATTTATTTGCTCGCGAATTCTTTAGGGTATGAGAGGTAATATTTGGTGATGCCCTTGCCGATATTGGTGATATTGAACTGGTCAGACACCTCAGCAAAATCCGCGATGGTATCGTCTTTCAGAAGAATTTTGATATTGATATCTTCAGATGTGTATGTCTTGTTCTCAACCATATCAGAAAAAACGAAATAGTCCGTTTCAGCCTGACCGATTCCATACTTCAAAACCGCTTTTTCTTTTAATTCAGCAATGATTTCAGGCGATGGGGGGCTTTTGTAAAATTCTACCCTGAATAAGTCCCTATTGATCATTTTTTTGCATAATGCGGAAAGTATCACATCCGGATGCGTAACCCAGTTCTTAATGGACGCAAGAATGTCTACATCGTCAAGCAGTGCAAAGGTATCTAAAACTTTTGAATCCGTCAAAAAGGCCGTTTTATTAATTTTCTGGCCCAGAAAGTACGCAAAAGCCGGGGTAGCAAAAAGTTGCGCTCCGCCCAGGGCCAGCTCGCGCGCCCGCTCCAGGATTTTGATGATGAGCATCTCGGCCGAGAGAACCGTTTTGTGAAGATACACCTGCCAGTACATAAAACTCCGCGCCATGAGGAACTTTTCGATGGAATAAATGCCCTTGTATTCGATGACGAGTTCGTTGTTCCGCACGTCCATCATCAGGATGATCCTGTCGCTGCCAATGGTTCCTTCTGATACGCCGGTATAAAAGCTATCGCGGCGCAGGTAGTCGAGCCGGTCGCAGTCGATCTGACCGCTCACGAGCTGGTGCAGGAATTTTTTGTGATAGGTGTCTTTGAATATCTCAATGGCAAGGCTGAGCTGTCCATTGAATTGCTCATTGAGCCTGTTCATAAAAAGCACCGATATTTCCTCGTGACTGATGTCCTCTGCCAATGTCTTTTCGAGTGCATGCGAAAACGGCCCGTGACCGATATCGTGCAGCAATATCGCTATGGAAGCGCCGATATACTCTTCATCGGTAATTTCTACCCCTTTCAATCTCAGGTTGTCAATGGCAATATGCATGAGATGCAGACTACCAAGCGCATGATGAAAACGGGTGTGCAAAGCGCCGGGATACACCAAAGACGTTAAACCAAGTTGTTTTATATTCCTGAGCCTCTGGAAATAAGGATGCTCAATCAACTGAAATATAATATCCAGCGGAATGATGACAAAACCATAAACCGGATCGTTGACTATTTTGATTTTGGACAAACCTTTTTTCTATTTAGGAGCGCAAAGGTACAAATTTGAGGATTTGAGAATTTGAGAATTTGGGAATGGGCTGGCGCGAGCCGTTCCTACAAAGCCGTCATTCCGGGCAGCTTGACCCCGGACTTGATCCGGGGCTCAGCCTGACCCGGAATCCCATGACCGATCTCCGAACGTCATAGAAGCGTTCTTTTCCTATATTCGCAATTATGAAAAAAGGCGGTTGCATTTATTTCATGGCCAATGCAAACAACGAAGTGCTTTACGTCGGCGTCACTTCAGATTTAATTACGCGGGTTCACCAACACAAAACCAAAGCATTCCCGAAGTCATTTACAGCAAAATACAATTGCAATAAACTGGTTTATTATGAATCCTTTCATACTATTGAAGAGGCGATTGCAAGAGAAAAGAATATCAAAAACTGGAAAAGGGAATGGAAAGATGAATTGATAAGTAAAACGAACTCGGGTTGGAAAGATTTGTTTGATGAATTAGCGTAAAAAAGTAGCATTGTCGTTACCTCGGAGCGTCCGTCGGGGGATTGCGGCTTTCAGTATTCTCGTGCCTCGAATCCTTTGCCGCAATGACG
>Ga0206844_10053_pt1 | contig 42762 bp, 26 predicted proteins | sample Alteio_BWOrgCont_22_FD_152907 | JGI IMG/M metagenome (GOLD analysis project Ga0206844, IMG submission 152907) | Enriched cells from forest soil in Barre Woods Harvard Forest LTER site, Petersham, Massachusetts, United States -... | ecosystem: Environmental > Terrestrial > Soil > Temperate forest >...
CACATTCGTCATCGCAAAAAACAAAACGGAGGCCCAAGCAGTGAGATTTATGTTGCTATCATCCCCAAGAGGTTCTTTCTTTTTAAATAATATCTTCTATAAATATTAAAAGCATTCTTCCTGCAACTTAGTATGAAGAATTAGGTAATTGCCCTAACGGGTAGTTACCCATCGGTAGGGATTGTGTTGGTGTTCTGAAAGGCACGAACCAATCTCTACCGGCCCCCCTGGGACATGAATAAACAGATAGTTTTAACGTAAATTTACAAATCAAAAAAAACGGCATTATGAGGAAAGTATTAATAACATTATCTGCATTAGCTGCAATAACAACTACTAACGCACAATCAATAGAAGCAGGATTGAGAGGTGGACTTGACAGCTTCTGGTTATTGAACTCCAATACATCTGCTGCCAATCCTAAAGAGAATAAAACCATATCAATATCATATAACGGTGGACTACATTTGGCATTTGATATTACTGATAACATTGGTATAGAAACTAACCTTATGTATGCGGCATTGAACCAAACCTATAGCGGCACCTTTAATGGCAATGGTATTTTGCCAAATGATAACCCTTATGTAAAGGGCGAGTCATACACTTCGAAAACCGCGCTTACTGAAACTCAAATTCCGCTTTTGCTTTGTCTCGAAACTAATTCGGGTTCATTTGTAGAGTTAGGCGCTGAATACGATATGATCAATGGCGCTAATTATACCGGTAACTTTTCGAACCCATCAGCAATACAAGCTTATACTACAGCCAACTATTTTGCGAAGAGTAATGTGGCAGCTGTATTTGGCTTTGGCGGTAAGTATTGTATTACCGATTACTTCTTTATTTTAACTGATTTTAGGGTTACCTATGGTTTTACCGATATGCGCGGCGTTGATGGAGTAGGGCAAGACTATAACAGCTCACCTTACTATACAACACCTAAGCCGACCACCGCTGTTAATGCAAGTTTTAATGTTGGCGCATTTTTCCTTATACCGGCTAACAAAGGTTATCGTATAGGCCATAAGTGTAAAGGTACTCCGCAAGTAAGGTCAGGTACCAGCCACCCTAGGTAAGAAATTAAATACCCAATATCGAATAATGAATAACGAATTCTGAAATAGAGTATTGACTTCGGAATTCGTTATTCAATATTTAGTCCTTAAGCTTCGCTTAAGTTTACCATCACCCAATCGTTATTAGCTGAGTTGGTTTGTGCGCCACAGTAACTACACTTGGTAGTAGTAGTATCAACATAAGGCGCACCGCAACTAGGGCAGGCAAAACTCCATAGCTCAGTCTTTTTAACGGCTCCTACCTTTTTACTAAGGGTAAGTGAAAGCGAGCGTTCAATAACAGTATCATCAATTGTGCTTATGCCGGTAGGTGTTTCCCTCAGGCGCATAGATGAGTATGCAATATTGAACGTAATTAACCACATGCCATTAGCCTGCACGCAGCTTATCATATTCACTTCGTTAAGATATAGACGGTTGAAAATGTATTTCTCCTGGGCTTTAATAGATTGTTCAATGCTTGCAAACAGGTTATCGTCGGTAAAGCGTTGAACATATTTAAGGTCGTGTGTGGTATGCGATACAAAGTATTGCATAATGGCATTCGATGCCTTATCTTCCATCATTTGTATGCAGAAGTGCTCATCAGCATTAGCATAAAGTGGAGCAAGATTTGGTTCGTTCTTATTCACACGATAGTTATTGCGTAAGTAATCTTCTTCCTGGGTTATTTCGCAAAGTACCCAATCGTAGTCTCCTAAGTAAGTTACTGTTCCACACGATTCGCATTTGCTTACTTCACCTGCATCATCTTTTAATACATAACCGCATTTAGGGCAATTATTACTATGGTACAGATCTTTTTCAGCAACACTGGTCTTTTTAATAAAGGTCCAATATTCCGTAGCGGTATCGCCGCTGAAGGATTCATTGAACTGAGGATATTTACGACTAATGAACTTATCATCATCGCTAAAGAACACCGAAGCGGTAATAATGCTGTATTCACCTTCTTGTTCTGCCGATTCAATACGTATTTGACGAATATTAATGTTGCTAAGCGTATTTACCTGGTCGAGGGCCTCCATCATTGTAAATTGAGCTGTAAAGCGCTGGTAAACACCATCACTTATCCATTTACGCACTTTGCCCAGGTTTTTGTTCATCCAGGCATCCTGTATTGCTAAAAAGGCTGTGCTAACCTTAGCTGTAAATGCTTCCTGGTTAAAATTCTGGTTGGCAGCTACAAAATCGGGGCTAACACCTTTTGCCTCACCCTGAGGACCTTCTGAGGTGCCGCTAACCAGGTCAGTACCACCACCATTCTTTCTTTGATTATAGCTATAAAGTATAAAAACAATAATAAGTATTACCAATATAACCCTGCCCACGCTGCTGCCTAACAACCAGCCAATGGCTACACCGGTGCCAAAACCGCCACCGCCGCCTCCGCTAAAACCGCCGCCTCCACTGCTGTGTCCGCCACCACCGCCACCGGCGCGTGAATATGCTTCAACAATAGTAAATAATACCAATAAGGCAGGCAGTATAAGGTTACGGGCTTTAATTTTCATGCATATAATGAATTGGAATGCCTAAAAGTAAAAGATTTTTTGAATAGATGAGTTAAGCTTAAAATGGCTTTAAAACTGCACATTTCAAGATATAATTTTGATTTTGAGCCTTGATTGCAATAAATAGCCTATCTTTGCACCATAATAACAAGTGGGATGCTTGTAACTAAAGTAGATACAGGCAACCTATTAATAACAACAACAAACAATACAATGAAAACAGGAGTAGTTAAGTTCTTCAATGACACAAAAGGTTTTGGATTTATTAAGGTAGATGGTACAAGTGACGAGATCTTCGTTCACTCATCTGGCTTACAAGCGCCAATCCGTGAAAACGATAAAGTTCAGTTTGAAGTACAAGAAGGTAAAAAAGGTTTAAACGCAGTTAACGTTAAGCACGTTTAATTCCGCAATACCGACCTAATTAAAAAAGCCCTGCAGAAATGCGGGGCTTTTTTTGTTACCCTAAACACCTAAAGGGGTTTTGAATGTTTACGTGAAAAGCAAGTTATGTAGTCAAAGCCCCTTTAGTGGTTTGGAGTTGATTTATAACAAGAGTTTGATTATTCTACTTCAGGAAGTTCTTGCTCAACAACGAATAAATAGCAGTATCCTTAAACTTGCCTGAGAAATATGTATTCTCTTTAAAGTATGCCTCGCGTACAAAGCCGTATTTCTCTAATAACTGAATGGACCGGATGTTCTTTGGGTCGACAACCGCCTCCAATGAATGTAGTTCAACTGTTTTAAAACAATAGTTTAATAACATCCCTAATGCTTCACGCATAATGCCCTTACCCTGAAAGTCGGGGTGCAATTCATATCCTATTTCTGCTCTTGAATTTTCTTTCGAAATGTGCCAGAGGCAGCAAGTACCAATAAGGCGATTGTCGGTTTTAAGGGCAATGGCCCAATAACCCGTTTCATTATTGCTTATACTGGTGTTTATTTTGTTTATAAAACCACGGGCTTCTTCTTTATTAGTATAATGGTCTCGCGCTATATATTTTGATACACTGGGATTGGCACGTAACGTATATACATCATCTAAATCGGCAAGGCTAAGCTGGCGCAATACCAAGCGCTCGGTTGCCATGGTAGGGAAAGGGGTGAAATTTACGATTGGCATTAGGCTATGTTTGGTGTAGAGCAAATTTATTTAATTATACGGGAACTGCAAATTAAACCTTGAGTTTACAATGTTATTGTAAATAGATCCAAACGTATAGGTCATTTGCAAGCCTGAACTGAAGTTGTAGGTAGTGGCAAGAGCTTGTAGGCCCAACAAAATGTCGTTATCGGTTGGCCCAACTGCCGGCAAGTATATTTGATCGTGAATAAGGCTAAGTGATACAAAGAAACCCATTGAAAAACCTTCAAAGAGGTTTATGTTAGCATTTATGTTCATATTCACTTCGTACTTTTTTAAGTCGTAGAAGTAATGCGAGGCGGTTATTTGTCCTGCTAAGGATCCCCAATTTTGTTTGTATTGAGAATAAAGTGTTAATGCCTCAGCGCCCAGGCGTTCATTTATCTTTCCGAAAATAGTAGTATCAACATAACTATTGCTGATGCCATAAATAGAATAAAGGAGGTGCAATTGCCTGTGCGTAGATTCGCTATAAGGGAATACGGAGTACTCAATTGCCGGTCCAATTTTTTCCTGAAGTTTAAAATTACTTACGGTTGATGTATTAACACCGCCAACCACGCCACTTGAGAAGTGCTCGCCCATACTCTTTACAAAAAAGCCTGTAAATGCGTCGGTGCGCATAATGGCATCTACGGTTTGGCCGGAAATGCTATAGGTATTGTTCATGTATAGGCTACTTGCGTTTACACCTATTTTCCATTCAGGGGTAATTTTTGAGATGTTGATGGAAGGTGTAAACATTAATTGCCGTGTAAGCTGTTGTTGGTTGAGGTTACCACCAAGGTTAACAGTAAATACCCACGATCTCCATTTATCGGTTACAGGGGCATTAATTGATGTTTTGCTATTGGTATCCTTGCTAAACGAAATGCTTAATTTACTTATATCCGGCGTTTGAGCAATGTAACGTATAAGGCCTGCCTTAAGTGTTTGTGCTATTTTTTGACGCATGCCATCGTCAGTTTCAAACGATGTTACATTGGCTCGAAGTGTATCGAGTTGGCCTTTAAATTTACCCTGGCCAATAAAAACGAATGTTAAGCAACTGCCACCACTGCCGCATGCTATGGATGAGGCTACAATATCTATGTTTGCTTCTTTGCGATCGCGTACATAATTTACTACCGGAATTTCAGATCGCATATAATCCATATCGCAATAACCGCAATCAAGGAATATATTCAGCGCTCTGTCTTGCACAGCACTGTCAGGTTTTGTTTGCGAGAAACCTTTCACCGCTATTAGGAGGAGAAAAAAGAATGGAGTTCTTGTAAGCTTCATAGGTTAATGTATTAAAACGATTAAAAACTAAATAGAATAGTGGACCAGAGCTCTAATTGTCTGTATAATGCAGGTAGTACAAATAAGATACGGAAAAGTTCATTGCGGTAGTTTAATAAGTATAACTCAAACAGGTAACTGTTTATTGTTTTTTGCCGTTTTCATTTCCGCGGGTTTCATACATTTAATGCGCAAAAAATGATACCTAAAACAGTTCAGGTTTCAATTTTAACCTGTTTATACGTGCGATTTTATAGGTGCTTGTTTTTTGGAAAACTAGTGAATATATTTGAGTAACTATTAAAATAGGTAAATGATAAAATATTTACTATCCCACTTTTTAACCTACATTATTGAATGAAAAAACAATTACCTGTTATTTTACTGGGTGCTATTTTGAGTTTTAACGCTCACGCACAAACTATATTGGGTGTTGATGTTTATCATGGCGATGATCCTATAACATGGTCATCGGCAAAATCGGCGGGTTATGGATTTGCATGGTGTAAATCAACACAGGGCACTACCTATACCGACCCTAACTTTGCAACTAATATGAGCGCGGGAGTTACCGCAAAGGAATACATGGGTGCGTATCACTACGCAACTCCTGAAAATGATAGCGCCGTTACAGAAGCAAAATACTTTGTAAAGATAGCGGGTTCTTATATGAAACCCGGTTTCCTTCCCCCCGCACTCGACCTGGAAGATCCCGTTAGCGGGCCAACGCTGGCAAGTTCATTTACCAGTGCTGCCTTAACAGCATGGGTTAATACATTTTGTTCAACCGTGCAGAGCTTAACCGGCGTTGCACCTTTAATATATACTGAAGGTAGTATTGCTAATTATCTTCAATCTTCTGTTACCAAATATGGTTTGTGGACCGCCGACCCTGATGGCAGCACAACGGCTACTCCCAGCAGTACCTATTTGGGAGTATGGAAAACATGGATGTTTAAACAATATTCCTGGAACGCTAATGTACCGGGCCTTGCCAGTAGCCCTAATTCAGATGCTGATGTTTTCAACGGAGATTCAACAGCATTTAAAACCCTCATTGGCGGGTCAGCCGTTACTCCGGCTTTCACATCAAATGTGCGTTCGGGCTGTGTAGGTTTAGTTGTTAAGTATACCGACAAAAGCACATCAACCGGCACTATAACGGGCTACAAATGGACTTTCCAGGGAGGCAGCCCTGCTACATCAACTTCAGCAAGCCCAACTGTAACGTATACGGCATCAGGTAGCTATAATGTAAGTGAAGTTGTAACATCAACAACCGGGAAAGATTCTATTACCAGCACAGCTTACATAAATGTTATACCAACTGCTTCACTGCCCATGAGTGAAACATTTCAGTCATCTACCTTTCCGCCAGCAGGGTGGACTTTGAATTATCCTAGCCCCGGAGATAGTGCCTGGCAGCTGTGTACTGCTGTTGGTTATAGCAGCACACAGTGTATGTACTTTCCTGCTAACTGTGGTAATTCGGGTAATATTGCAGGGGAACGCCAACAGATATACACACCGGATTTTAGTTTTACCGGAGTAACCAATGCGCAAATGTCGTTTGAAGTGGCTTACGAACCAAGTAACCTTACAAGTACACCAGCATACAGCGATACATTAGTGATTTATTATTCTACCGATTGCGGTACCACATGGAATCAAATATATTCGAAGGGTGGGGCTACACTATGCACCACCGGAAGCACAACAGGGGCCGGTACCGATGTTGTTACCATGTCTCGCGGTAAGTGTTTTCAACCGCCATCTACTTCAGCATGGAGAAAGGACTCTATAAGCCTATCGGCAGTTAACGGACAATCAAGTGTTATGTTCTCATTCGAAAATCGTTCCGGTTGGGGGAACATGACTTATCTCGACAACATAAATATTGATGTTGCTTCGCCATCTTCAATTCAAGCAATAGTGGATAATTACAAAGTGAAGGTTTACCCAAATCCGAGCAAAGGTTTATTTACAATGCAAATACAAAATGCACTTTCAACCCATGAGAAATTGCATGTGGGTGTTTATAATCTTTTGGGTGAGCAAATCTTTGCTGAGTCATCAAATAATAATTCAGAGCTTGCAATTGATATGAGTACGCAAGCCAACGGTATTTATTTCTACAGAGTAATGACAGAAGAAGGAAATAAATTTGTTGCAGAAGGTAAATTGGTGGTGCAAAAATGATTTGTATTGTCGTCTAAAACTGTTCAGTAATAGGTTATTTGTTTGCTTTTTAAATTAATAATTAATACATTTGAAATACATTAAACTATAATTATGAAAAAATCGAGGCTGTTAGTTGTGTTGCTATCCTTTATTGGGTTAACTGTTTTCGGACAACAAGAAACAAAGAACATTACAGGTGTAATTAAGTCGCCGCAGGCGTTTAATGACCAATGCAGTGTTAAAATAGATAACGTGTTTTTGGTTTTAATAAAAGATCATAAAGATGCAAGCGGGAAAAGTTTTGAAATAAATGAGGAATATAAGGATCTGATTGTAGAGAAGGACGGTAAATATGAAATTGCCCATAAGTATGCAAAGAAAAAATTTAAAGTAACCTATTATATTAATGGTAAAGGGTGGAAGTGTATTAGTAAAATAGAAGTAGTTAAATAATTAAACAAAACGTTGTTAGCATGAAAAAACAAATACTAACTGCTTCCTTAATAAGCGTTTTAGGGTTGAGTGTAAATGCACAAACCATATTAGGTATTGATGTTTCATCGTATCAGGGCAACCCTAACTGGACGTCAGTAAAGTCAGACCCCAATAAATATCAGTTTGCTTATGCCAAGGCAACCGAAAGTACCAGCATTGCTGATGCAAGTTTTGCTTCTAATATGGTGAACGGTATGGCTGCAGGATTAAAAATGGGAGCTTACCATTTTTGTAACCCTGTTGCTAACAGTGCATCTTCAGAAGCAACTTATTTTTTAAGTATTGCAAAAAAATATTGCACTAATTGTAATATGCCTCCTATGCTTGATGTGGAGGATAGCCCCGGAGAAGCTGCTTTATCAACTATGGGCGGTGCAGCATTAACTACCTGGGTAGTAAACTGGTGTTCGGCGGTTCAAACAGCTACAGGTATTGCCCCTATAATATACACCAGCGGAAGTTATGCTAAGCTTATGCAATCGGCAGCTACTAAGTATGGTTTGTGGATAGCAACTGTTTCAAACAATCCTGCAACCCCTCCTTCTACAACAGGTTCATGGTCAACCTGGGTGTTAAACCAATATTCATGGACGGGTGCCGTATCGGGTATAAGTGGTAGCGTTGATCAGGATGTGTTTAATGGCAACCAAACTGCGTTCAATGCTTTAGTTCCATGTAACCCGGTAGTACCTGCGTTTACTTCTAATATTACTACAGGTTGCCCTGGCATGACTGTTAACTTTACTGATAAAAGCACATCTACGGGTACAATCAATGCGTGGAGATGGGAGTTTCAAGGTGGTACGCCTTCGAGTGCAAAAGTACAGAACCCTACAGGTATAGTTTATTCAACTCCGGGAACATATTATGTAAAAGAAGTTGTAAACTCAACAACAGGGCATGATTCAACTACAGTGAGTGGCTACATCCATGTCATGACATCAGGAACTTTACCATTAAGCGAAACATTCCAATCATCTACCTTCCCGCCAACCGGGTGGACAATGAATTATCCGAACCCTAGTGATAGTGGTTGGGAGCTTTGCACAAGCAATGGCTATAGCAGTACACAGTGTATGTACTTTCCGGCAAACTGCGGACAGACCGTAAACATAGCGGGGCAACGACAACAAATATATACACCTAATTATAGCTTTACAGGTGTTACCAATGCTGAGATGTCGTTTGACGTAGCTTACGAACCCAGCAACCTTACCAGTACCCCTAAGTATAGTGATACATTAGCTGTTTACTATTCACTTGATTGCGGAAATACCTGGACCAATATATATTTAGAAGGCGGAGCTACGCTTTGTACCACAGGAAGTACTACCGGTGCAGGTACAGACGTAAATAGCTCTAAATGTTTTGTGCCACCTGCGGGTACAGCTGCCTGGAGAAAGGATTCAATAAGCCTTGCTTCATTAGATGGGCAGGCTAGCGTTATGTTCTCATTTGAAAGCCGCTCGGGTTGGGGTAATATAGTTTACTTAGATAATATTAATGTTACATCTCCGGGACTAACTGGCATACAGAACCTGGTTGATAATACGGATGTGAAGGTTTATCCTAACCCAAACAATGGTTCGTTTACTATGAAAATTGAAAATGGCCAAATGCAAAATGAGCAGGTGCAAGTGGCAATATATAATATACTCGGCGAACAAGTTTATAACGAAACTTCTATGTTCAATTCACAGTTGTCTGTAAACCTTGGTATTAAAGCATCGGGTGTATATTTTTATCGCATAATGACTGAAAGTGGAGACAGACTTGTATCAGAAGGTAAGGTAATGGTACAGAAGTAGAAATTATTATTTTAAATAAAGGTGAAGTTAGTTCAAAGCTTCACCTTTTTTTGTGCCTGATTTTCAGTTTGCTGCTGAATTTCAGGGTCAGTATTTACATATAATTCAAATAGAATTTATTACATTGCACTACTCAATCAAATACACTATACTAAAACTACAATCCCATGCTGAAGAAATTACTATTTACCGGTATGCTTTTTGTTGCTGTAAGCGTGCAAGCTTTTGCCAAAACAGGACAGACCATTAGTTTCACCCAGGTCACTAATAAAACAGTAAGTAGCCCTTCGTTTACATTAAGCGCCGTGGCTCAATCTAACTTGCCGGTAACTTTTACAATTATTTCGGGTGGGCGTATTGCATCTCTTTCGGGTAGTACCGTAACTCTTGCAGGCGATTCAGCCGGTAGTGTTACCATTCAGGCATCGCAGGCAGGTAATGCATCCTTTTCGGCAGCCCCAAATGTAAATATGACATTTGTTGTATCGAAGAATACAAATACAGTTACACTTGGCAGTATACCAACAAAATATGTTGGTACTGGAACAACAACATTTGCATTAACAGCTTCAGCTACTACAGGTACCGAAGTTTTTTCAAGCTCAAATACTGCAGTAGCAACGGTCAACTCATCAGGTACCGTTCATATTGTTGGTGTTGGTACAAGTACTATTAAGGTATCGGTAGCCGCTTCAAGCACATATGCTGTAGGTTTGGCAACCCAAACGCTTATTGTAAATAAAAACATCAATACAGTTACCCTTGCGGCTATTCCCAATCAGGTAATAGGTACCGGCGGATCTACATATACAGTTAGTGCTTTAGCTACTTATCCAACAATTCTATACTCCAGTTCAAATACTGCTGTGGCTACAATCAACTCATCGGGAGTAATTACAATGATAGGCGCAGGCTCTACCATTATTACTGCATCAGTACCAGCCACAGCCTTAAATGCAGCCGGTAGTGCAAGCCAGACACTTACAGTTAGTAAAAACACAACAATAGTAACTCTTGCAGCCATTCCGGTAAAATATATCGGCACAAGCACCTCACCTTTCTCAGTTAGCGCTTCAGCAAATTATGGCACTTTAAGGTATGCAAGCTCTGATACGAATGTGGCTAAAATTAATTCATCAGGTTCTGTTACAATTGTTGCCGCAGGCTCTGCTCTTATTACTGCTTCGGTACTTGCCGGAACAAATTATACATCAGCTTCAGCAAGCCAAACGCTTACGGTAGATAAAAACCCAACTACAGTCACACTTGCAGCTATTCCTGTAAAATATATAGGTGTAAGTACCTCTCCTTTCCTGGTTAGCGCAACAACCAATCACGGAACAATTACCTATTCAAGTTCAGATAGCGGTGTAGCCAAAATAAACTCATCAGGCTCTGTTACAATTATAGCTTCAGGTACAACCATAATTAAAGCTTCGGTTGCTGCAGGAACTACTTATACATCAGGTTCAGCAAGTCAAACACTTACTGTTGATAAAAGCACCAATACTGTTACTTTTTCCAGTATACCTACTAAGTATTTAGGCGCAGGAGGAGTTACTTTCACTATATCGGCTTCGGCTACCAGCGGAACACTTACATACGCAAGCTCTAATACCGCCATAGCAACAGTTAACCCATCAACCGGTTTAGTTACCCTGCTTAGTGCCGGTACTACGTATATTACCGCTTCTGTTTTAGCTACTACCACAACCGCAGGAGCTTCAGCTTCTCAATTATTAACAGTGGATAAAAATATAAACACAGTTACTCTTCCAACTATGGCCGCGAGGAGTATCGGTACAGGTGGTTCTACTTTCTCTGAAATTGCTACCGCTACTTATCCTACTGTTGCTTATTCAAGCTCTAATGCATCAGTGGCAACAATTAATTCTGCAGGTTTAGTAACTTTAGTTGGCCCGGGTTCAACTAATATTACGGCTTCTGTGGCAGCAACAAGTTTAAACGCTGCCGGTAGTGCAACCCAAACTTTAACTATTAATAAAAATACAACGATTGTAACCTTAGCTAGTATTCCGACAAAATATGTTGATAGTGCTGCTTTTTCGGTTAGTGCTTCAACAAATTACGGAACTATAACCTATTCAAGTTCTGATACTGACGTGGCTACTATTAACAGTGCCGGCCTTGTTACTATTAAGGGTGCAGGTGGAACCATAATTAAAGCAATTGTTGCTACGGGCGCTACCTACACTGCTGGTGTAGCCAGCCAACAGTTATCGGTTAATAAGGATATTACGACCCTTACCCTGGCAACTATACCTGCTAAATTAATGAATGCTGGTCCGTTTTCAGTCGTAGCTTCTTCTAATAATGGTACCATAACCTATTCTAGTTCCGATACCAATGTGGCTAAAATTAATAGTTCTGGCATAGTAACTCTTAAAGGTTCTGGCTCAACAATTATTAAGGCCTCTGTTGTAGCAAGCGCAACTTATGCTGCTGCCAGTGCAAGTCAAACGCTAATTGTAACAAAAGTTAGCCAAACCATTACTTGGGGTGGTTCTTTAGGCGCTGAAACAACTACATCATCACCTTTTAGTGTAACCGCAACAGCTTCATCTGCGCTAACTACTGTAATTACGGTTCAGTCAGGTCCGGCTACCATATCTTCTGGCATAGTAACACTTACAGGTGTAGCCGGTACAGTAGTATTAAGTGCTACCCAATCGGGCAATGGCATTTATAGCTCGGTAACCAGTACCAAGAGTATTTCTGTAACTGCACCACCTATGTTTATGGGCGCGGTTGAGATAGATAGGAATGGCGCTGAGGTTCACAAACGCCCAACGTTTACCTCAACAAACGTTACTGATGGAGATATTACAGTATACCCAAACCCAACTAAAGGTATCATAAACGTTACTGCTTCTGGTACAATTGAAACTATGGCTATTTATTCAATAACCGGCCAACAGGTAATGAAGGTGGATAATCAAATGGCGTCAATGCCTGTTGATATGAGCGGTTTGCCTAAGGGTGTGTACTTTGTACGTATCACTTTAAATGGATCTGACAATCAAATAGTAAAGAGAGTAGTAATAGAATAACTGCGTACTGTATCTAAAAAAGAAAGGGCGAAATGCATTGCATTTCGCCCTTTCTTTTTTTTGTGAAAAAATGTTAGAAAGTAATATTAGCAAATGAACCACCTGTTACAGCCATATTGCCTGTGCCTGAACTTGGAGTACCTGTAAAACTAAAAGTACCGGTAACTAAATTAGTCGAGGTATCATAGGTGGTAATAGTAAGCGTGCCTGTTGAAGTGCTACTTGTTTCCCAAAACTGACCAGCACCAGTAGTTACGGATGCATAAGTACCACCCGGTGCGCCTAATGTAACTGCACTGCCAACCTGAACAGGCAGTTTATCGTAAATGGTAATAGTATAATTTGTGCCTACACCTGTAATGGTAAGGTAGTTACTGCCTAATGACGCTTTGCCGGTAAAAGTGGTGCTGGTTCCATTCATGCTGGCAGTAAAAGATGGAGTAGTAGAAGCAGGGGTTGAAGTAGTTTTTTTTGTGCATGAGCCTAAGCCAAGACCTAATGCAGCAATTAAAGTGAGTTTAAAAAAAGTCTTTTTCATGTGTTGTGTTTTAAGATTTTTAATATGAATTAAGTGGCCTTTGTGAATCAAATGTACCAATAATGATAAGAAAAGCAAATTTTGAAATGCTATTGGAATTATTAAACCGAAAAATTACTTCAAGTTTAGTTTAATAGAAGATTTGATCCTCACCAGGCTTAGGTCTTCGGTATATTAAAACATAAGCTTAAGGGTACGGCGTAACCTCAATTTTCAAGATATGGTATTATTGTTTGTTTATTTCCCAATACAAAACCTACCAAAGATATTACCGAGTAGGTCATCAGTAGTAACCTCGCCGGTAATTTCGCCTAAGTGGCTGAGTGCACTGCGTATATCAGATGCTACCAATTCGCCCGATAGTTTTGTTTCAATGCCATTTTTTGCGTTGGTGATGTTTTGCAGAGTAAGTTGTAGCGCTTCGTAATGGCGGCTATTGGTAAGCACCACACTCTCTTTCATGGTTGCGCCTTGTAATGCTGCATTATATAGATGCTCTTTCAGTTCATCAATGCCTTTACCACTTTTAGCGGAAATAAAATGTATGGTCCCAATCTCCTTAAACTTAGCCTCAATCTGGGCTTCAGTAAGCAAATCTGTTTTGTTGGCTACCAGTATTACACCTATATTATCGCTATTGCCAAGTTTTTTTACATCTGATAGTACATCAGCTGCACTCATTTCCATTGCATCGAATAAGTAAAGCACAATAGATGCTTGTTTTATTTTTTGCATAGTGCGTTCAACACCTTCACGCTCTATAATGTCGGCTGCGTGGCGTATGCCTGCAGTGTCGGTTAACCGGAAGGCAACACCTTTTATACTTAATACTTCTTCAATAGTGTCTCGTGTAGTGCCGGGTATATCGCTTACTATAGCACGTTCTTCGTTAAGCAGATTATTCAGTAAAGTGGATTTGCCTGCATTCGGCCTGCCAGCAATAACAGTAGCTACGCCGTTCTTTAATACATTCCCCAAGCGGAATGATTCTGATAGCTTAGTTATTTTGTCCTGCATTTCGGTGAGCAGGCTTATCAATTGCGGGCGGTTTGCAAACTCCACATCTTCTTCGCTGAAGTCAAGCTCTAGTTCAACTAACGATGCAAAGTCCATTAATTTTTGTCGTAGGTTTTTTAACTCACCCGAAAAGCCGCCTCTCATTTGATTCATGGCTATATGATGCGCTGCTTCGCTTTCTGATGCTATAAGGTCGCTCACTGCTTCTGCCTGCGATAGATCGAAGCGGCCATTTAAAAAGGCCCGCATGGTAAACTCTCCTGGCTTGGCAGGCCGTGCCCCAAGTTTTATTAGTAATTGCAAAATGCGTTGTATAATGAACTGTGAACCATGGCACGATATTTCTACCACATTTTGAGTGGTGTATGATTTGGGCGCTTTAAACAAACCAACCACAGCTTCGTCAACTACCTCTTTGCCATCCATAGCCAGGCCAAAGTGAAGCGTATGGCTTGCTGCAGCATTTAATTTTAGTGAAGGGAACAATGTCTCGCTAATATCAATTGCTTGCGAACCCGATAAACGGATAACACCGATAGCACCCACACCCGACGGGGTAGATAAAGCTACAATTGTATCGTCGAGGATGATGTTCTTCATTTTTATTACTCAAAGCCCCTTCAGCGCTTTGGGGTAAATACAAAGGTAGGTAATTGCCTTATACCCTATTGATGGTAGTAAAAGACAAGTTACTTTTCCTATTTTTGGTGTGATGAAAAAATGGCAAGTTATATTTATCATTTTGGGCGGAGTATTAATTACGCTAGGTGCCTACACTAAACCCAACGGTGAGAATATTGATGGTATGACACAGCAACATGGCAGAAGGCGCCTTGATTCTATAATGACCGAGTGGAGCGTGTCGTTGGGTGTAAAGTGCAGCTATTGCCATGCAAGGCATGCCGATACTAACCAACCTGGCCTTAATTACGATAGCGAAAAGAAACCGGAGAAAAGAACCGCGCGAAACATGTATAGGATGACCAGCTATTTAAATGCGAACTATTTCAACTTTGCTAATTCAACTGAGCCGGATACTATACACGTGGTTATTTGCTATACCTGCCATAGGGGCAGGCCAAAACCCGACGGGGCTTTTGTAATAAATCAGCTTGATTCACTGCAACGAAGTTTACGAAAGAAATAAATAAAAAAAGCCGCTATTATTTAGCGGCTTTTTATTTGCAGTAAATATTACTTATTGAACTATAAATTTAGTTTGATCGCGTTGGTCACCTATAGTGATTGATATAATGTAAGTGCCCTTAGCTAAACCAGTTGCATCATATTGGAATTCCATGGTTGCTTCTGATTTCTTTACATTCAGGGTTTTAATTTCTTTGCCCTGTATATCGCATATCTTAATAACGGCATCGCCTGTAATAGCTGAGTTATATTGCAACATAAACTGGCTGGTAACCGGGTTAGGCACTACTTTAAGGCTATTGGTTACAGCACTTGTTTCGGGTACGCTGGTTAGGCTACCGCCGCAACCTTTTGTAATTGTTACAGAGTCAATAATGGTTGTTCCCTTATCGTTATATGCTGTAATATGCATTTTAGTTATACCGTTGGTACATCCTGTTTCATTGCAAATTACAAAGTTGTTGGTCGATTGAAATGTTTGTAAAAATGCCAGGTTAGGGTCGCTCGATCCTGTTGTTTCAGTATAAAGCGGAGCACCTGCACCACCACAAACAATTTCACATCTGCCTTCGCCTGCGTGAGCTCCGTATGCTTTAACTGGGGCGGTAGTACTTACACTTTGGTTAATAGGTTTAAAACGTTGGTAGCTATGGTCGTGGCCATTCAATACTAAATCAACACCGTATTGGTCGAATACGGGCCACCAGCCAGCGTAGGTCATTTCGCCTATATGCTGGCCACAGGTGTAATATGGTTCGTGCCACGATACTACTTTCCATTTAATAACATTTGTGTCAACGCTTTTTAACAGGTTTGTCATCCAGGTGGTTTGTGCTGTCCAATCTGCTGAGTTTGATGGAGCCACATCGCCATATTCAAAATTCAACACAATAAATAAAGTGTTACCATAGGTGTAAGAGTAAAAATTATAATCGGTACCCGTACCATTGGTTGGTAAATTGAACATATTTAAATAGGTAGTAGGAGCAGCAGCATCGTGGTTACCTTCGCAATGGAACATAACTTTGTTTAGCCCCAATGTATCAATACTATTGAACCAGGTAGTCCATTCGCTCGCTACATTTCCGCTTGCAGTAAGGTCGCCATTAAATACTACGAAGCTTGGTTGCTTTGCGTTAATTGCGTTTGCAATGGTTGTAAACTCACTTGCTCCATCGCGACTATCGCCGGCCGCAGCAAACGAAAAACTAGTGGTTGTAGGGTCAGCAGGTATAGCTGCAACGGTGTGATATTTATATTGAGCGCTCCAGGTGTTTTTCTTAGAATCTCTCAATGAATAATAAATGGTTGCAGATGGTGTGATGTTATTGCCAAAATTATAAGAGAACCAATTACCGGTAAAGGTAACCGCAGCTTTTTTAGCGGCTAAAAATGTGCCTTTTTCATATTTGGTAGTGTAACCCCATTTAATAGAGTCAGCAGTGCCTTGCCCGTTCCAGCTTACGTTAACGCCATTTAAAAGATCTACACTGGTACCCATGTGTATGTACAATGACTGTGCATTGACTTGTGATACACATACACTGGCAAATAGGCCAATTAAGTAAGTTTTAAAAATTGTTGTTGTTTTCATTTCAGGGATTTGTTAAGAATGTTGGTTTCAGGGGGAGAATTACAGGTTGTTATTAAAGGGACTAGATCTTAACAGACAAATCTAAGAAACATTTGCGTAATATACAAGTAACACACAGGTAACACTAAGGCGCTGTTTTCTAGGTTCTTATAGTTATGTAAAAGAGAGTGGGAGGTAATTTAATACCTGAAATATTATTTTAAGTCCTCAATACCTTTTAGCCAATTAATTTTCAATGGCATTTTTACAGCTGATAAAACTTCAACTGCACCTGAAACAGAAATAGTGGATTTAGGAAAGGCCTTTGCAATTCTTTTCAGGTATTCTTCAATCTCGGGAACGGGTTTTGCTGTTGTAATGAACAGTATAATATTATTGGGTTGGTGTGATGCATAAACATCTTCTATAGCTTTTAATGGTACCGATTGCCCGAGGTAAATAACAGTATGGCCCGCTTCACGCAGCAAATATGAAGTCATTAGTAAACCAATTTCATGCAACTCGCCTTCGGGTAAATAAAGAAGGAAGCTTTTTTTTGAAGTTGATGGCAGTTGCGAATCAATTGCGTGAATGATCTTTTGCCTGATGAGGTTTGAAATAAAATGTTCCTGGGCAGGGTTAATATCACCAACAGACCAGAATAGGCCGACCCTTTGCAAAAAAGGGTAAATTAGTTTTTCCATGGTTCCTTTAAAGCCAATTCCTCTTACGGATGATGAAAATATTTTTTCGAACAACTCACTGTTCAGTTCTATCATGGCAATAGCAAGTCCGTTTATTTTGTCTTCTATTGATGCACTATTACCTTTAACCGTGTATAGGTTAAGCAGGTAGATGTTTATTTCATGAGCTTTTAGCTTACTTACTTTCGAAATTTTAAAACCCTTTTTTAATAGCAAAGCAACATTAAGCAGGTGTTTTAATTCCTCGTCATCATAAATACGTATGTGCGTATCGGTCCGCTTGGGTTTTAGTATTTTATAGCGCTGTTCCCAAATACGTATAGTGTGGGCCTTTATACCCGAAAGCTTTTCAAGTTCTTTAATTGAATAGTTCCCCACTCTTAAATCCTCCTTAATTTATAAAATCCCTATACAAAATTAAAACTTACCTGAAATGGTGAAAATATTTTGTTTAACAAAAATAGTAAAAAGTTAAACAAAATAAGTACATTTGTTTATATAATGGCTATGTATAATTAAGTTACATGAAGAAATTTGTTTTAAGGGCCAGTGTTAAGTCAGAGAATATGGTGGCTATACGGCATTTACTAAAAGACCTGGTGCCTGACGTAATTATAAAAATTGCCGATGATGAATTTGTGTTGTATGCAGAATTAGAAGGTGATAATTCGAGAGATTTAAATAGGGTGATATTATCGGGGCTAAGAAAAGTGGTGAAGAAAACAAGAATAAAATCGGAATGGACTTGCGATGGGGTTGTTGAGCAATACTTTGACTATGGGCTTCGGAAAACCTGGAAAGAATAATAGTAACGGGGCAGCCGCTTTGAGTGGTGGCGGTAAAGCCTTTTATCTAATAAGGGGTAATGCTCCGTTATTTTTTTAATAAGTAATAACAAAAAACATGATTAAAATAATTAGTACATATCTGATAGCCCTGATAACTTTTCTTGCTATTGATATGGTTTGGTTGGGCTTTATTGCCAGAAACTTGTACAAAGAAAAACTGGGGTTTGTACTTTCACCTAATGTAAATTGGCTGGCAGCAATAGTTTTTTATCTCATTTATATTGCCGGTATACTATTCTTCGCTGTTAATCCATCACTTAAAGAAATGGATTGGAAGATTGCCGCTTTAAATGGCGCTGTTTTTGGTGCAATGTGTTACGCCACTTACGATTTAACCAATATGGCCACCATTGCCAAATGGCCCTTGATTATTGTGGTGATAGATATAACATGGGGGATTGTTTTAACAGGAGTAGTGTCGGTAGTTACCTATTTTATTGCAACACGTTTATTTAAAGCGTAAATGGAATTTTTATGAAATACAGTGTTTCTGTATTTTGGTTTAGAAGAGATTTAAGGCTACATGATAATCATGGGTTAATGAAAGCGTTGCAAAGTGGTTTGCCTGTATTGCCAATTTTTATATTCGATAAAAATATTTTAAGCACCCTTAGTTCAAAGCAAGATGCAAGAGTAACTTTTCTGCACAACACCCTTTCTGCAATTAATAATGAATTAATAAAACATGGTTCTTCCTTATGCGTTTTGTATGATGAACCCCAAAATGCGTTCAGTAAGATATTGGATCAATATAATGTGCAACACGTTTTCACCAATCACGATTATGAGCCCTATGCAATTAAGCGCGACGCGGAAATAGAGGAGTTTCTAAAGTCAAAGGGTATTACATTCCAAACCTTTAAGGACCAGGTAATATTCGAAAAAGATGAGGTGCTAAAGAGCGATGGAAAGCCATATACCATCTTTACGCCTTATTCCATAATATGGAAAAGCAAACTGAAGGAGCAACCAATCAAATCCTTTGCAAGCGAAAAGCTTCTGAATAATTTTACAAAAAGATCATTCACATATCCATCTTTAAGTGATATCGGATTTGAAAAGTCAACGATCAATATTCCGGTAATTAAAATAGATAAAGCTATAATCAGTAACTATCATAATAGCCGGAATATCCCATCCATTGAAGGGACAACACGGTTGAGTGTACACCTGAGATTTGGAACTGTAAGCACTCGGGAATTGGTTGCCGCAGCACAAGCGCTAAATGAGCAATGGTTAAATGAGTTGATATGGCGCGAGTTTTTCATGATGATCCTTTTTCATTTTCCTCATGTTGTTACCCGAAGCTTTAAACCAAAATACGATAAGCTGGTTTGGCGAAATAATGAAAAAGAATTTGATGCCTGGTGTAAAGGCGAAACCGGATACCCGATAGTTGATGCAGGAATGAGAGAGTTAAACCAAACCGGATTTATGCATAACAGGGTACGTATGATAGTGGCCAGTTTTTTAACGAAACACCTATTGATAGACTGGCGGTGGGGTGAGGCTTATTTCGCCGAAAAGCTTCTGGATAGCGAGCTATCGTCCAATAACGGCAACTGGCAATGGGCGGCGGGAAGCGGCTGTGATGCTGCTCCTTATTTCCGAATATTCAATCCGGCGGAACAGACAAAAAAGTTCGACCCCCAAATGCTTTACAGTAAAAAGTGGTTAGGGGATTTAAAAGGTTACACCTTAAAACCCATTGTCGAGCATAGCTTTGCCCGAAAGCGAGCGCTTGATACCTACAAACAATGTTTAATGATTGAAGCTAATTAGGAGGTTTTTACTTCTCCGGCTTCTGCTTTCGCCATTTCATTATTGCTTTCAAGCGAATACATATCCGAAGATACTTCCATCCAATTGGTGCCTGCTTTATGGAATACCGTTGCACTTAACCCGAAATTGTCTCTTAGTTCGTTTTCAAGGTCATTCACTGTCATGTGCGGGGTAATGGTAAGTATGCCTTTGGTATGTATTGTGCGGCATTCCAGCAATGTTTTGCTTGGGCTTACCGGAGTCATTTTTGGTGATGCACCTTTAGCTGAGTGCGGCTTTCCGAAAAAGTCGATCTTCAGGAATGGAAACATTTCTGAGAACTCTTTTTGTATTTCGAAGATCTTTCGGTGATCGTTTATTTCAATTTTCATAATAATTATATTTTATATGGTAAATGTATTTCTCCTTCTAAGTAACCGAAGTGATTAGTATCAGATACAAGGATGATAATACTCATACTTTAAAGAGTTTATCAAGAACTGATCAATACGGAGTCAGGTATTTTTAATAACTCATAATATTGAGTTTCAGCTCCTCAATTGGTACTATATGATTAGTCTTCTCAAGGCAAATTGTACATAGATAAATTTCAATGGGGGAGCTGTTTATTACTAGTTTATGTAGCTCAACTTTTTTGGAATTTACTCCGCAATCAAAGCAAGTTATTTCGGGTAATAGTATTTCATCTTCCATAATACTTAGGGTTAAGCAGATTATCAAATAATTGTTTAGCAAAGATGGAAGTGATTGGTATTTATTGTGTTGTACAATAAAAGTAAGTGTTTACAAATACTACACTTATTGCTTGAAATAAAACATCAGTAATGAGAGGGGGAAGGAAAGAGCATAAACGTGGGGGATGGTTTTAATGAACGGATTATCTGCCTAAATTGCATTAAATAAGGGGTTTTAAGAGTTATGTATACTATTCCGCAAATTATTATAAATTTGCTCACAGATAATCCAATTTACACATATGAGCATATTAGTAAGCAAAAAATCGAAGGTAATTGTGCAAGGTTTTACAGGTACTGAAGGTACTTTTCACGCACAACAAATGATAGAATACGGAACCAATGTAGTAGGTGGTGTTACTCCCGGTAAAGGTGGAACCAAGCACTTAGACAAGCCTGTGTTTAACACCGTAGCCGATGCTGTAAAGCAAGCTGGGGCTGATGTATCTATCATATTTGTACCTCCGGCGTTTGCTGCCGATGCTATTATGGAAGCTGCCGAGGCCGGTATTAAGCTGGTGGTATGTATTACCGAAGGTATTCCGGTTGAGGATATGGTAAAAGTAAAATCGTATTTGACAGATAAGAACACACGCCTTATAGGCCCTAACTGCCCTGGTGTTATTACTCCGGGCGAGGCTAAGGTGGGTATTATGCCGGGCTTTATTCACAATCCGGGTACTATAGGTATTGTATCACGGTCTGGCACCTTAACATACGAAGCTGTTGACCAGGTTACCAAAGCAGGCCTGGGCCAAAGTACTTGTATTGGTATTGGTGGCGACCCAATTATTGGTACCACTACTAAAGAAGCGGTTGAGTTATTGATGAATGATCCTGGCACTGAAGGTATTATAATGATAGGCGAAATTGGCGGTACTATGGAAGCCGATGCAGCTAACTGGATAAAGGCACACGGCACCAAGCCGGTTGTGGGCTTTATTGCAGGCCAAACTGCGCCTCCTGGCCGTACTATGGGTCACGCAGGTGCTATTGTAGGTGGTGCTGAAGACACTGCTGCTGCCAAAATGAAAATTATGCGCGATTGCGGGCTCACAGTAGTTGATTCTCCTGCTATTATTGGTAAAACTATGGCGTCGCTTTTAAAGGCTAAGGTTAAAGCGGTTTAATGATAGTTGAGCCGCATAAAATAAAACAGCAAAGGGCTCGTTTATTGAGAAACACCAATGCTATGCGGTTAAAATACATTTCACTCTGCTTTATATTTTGCGCTTTTCACTTTTCACTGTTAGCTCAACTGGGCGGTACAAGCACATTTAGTTTTTTGCAACTACCGGTATCAGCGCGTGCTGCTGCCTTAGGCGATAACTTTATTACTGTACGCGATGGCGACCTGGGGCTTGCTGCTGCTAACCCATCTATACTAGATAGTTCGGTAAACAACCATGCTGTGCTTACCTATATGCCGTATGTGGCGGGTATTGATTATGGCTATTTTTCCATTGCGCATACCATTAAGGGCTTTGGCCTTTTTGGGCAAACAGCCACGGTAGACGCAGGCATTAAGTACATAAACTATGGCACCTTTCAACAAGCCGATTTTGCAGGTAACCTTACAGGCACTTTTGTTGCCAATGAATACTTGTATCAAATAGGGTACGGCCAGCCGCTTAAAGATTCTACCATTAGCATGGGTGTTAATTTTAAGGGTATATCATCACACTTGCAACAGTACTCATCTACAGGCTTTGCGTTAGACCTTTCTGCTTCTTATGTTAGCGCAAACAAAAGGTTATACATTGCAGCAGTTATTGCAAACATAGGCTCGCAATTAAAAGAATACACTGCCGGTGTTTATGAACCGTTACCGTTTAATACTACCATTGGTTTTGCTTATAAGCTGGCACATGCGCCTTTTCGATTTGGTATAACCTTAGATCATTTACAAAAATGGAACCTGACCTACCTTGACCCAACCGATACTGAAACCGTTAACCCACTAACTGACCAGGCCATACCACAAAACACGGTAGGTAACTTTGCTGATAAAATAATGCGTCACGTAACACCCAACCTCGAGGTGGTATTGGGCAAGAACTTTATGCTGCGTTTTGCTTATAACTACGAAATGCGCAAAGAACTTGAACTGGCTGCACGCCCAAGCTTAGTAGGTATTTCAGGTGGGTTTGTAATTAAAATATACAAGTTTCAATTAAGTTATGCCCTGGCTGGTTACAACCCGGGCAGCATGCAAAGCACATTTACACTGGGCCTTGCATTAAACGATTTTTACACACGCCGTAATTAAATGAAAGATATAAGAGTAGCCATAGACGGATATTCATCGTGCGGAAAAAGCACAGTAGCACGAGACCTTGCCGCCGCACTGAGCTACGCTTATATTGATACGGGAGCTATGTACAGAGCCTTTACCCTTTATTGTCTTGATACGGGAGTTATACAAGAAGGCAGGGCAATTCCCGCAGCCAAAATAATACCTGAACTATTGAACGTTAAAATAGAATTTAAACACAACGAATTACTGGGCACTACCGAAACATATTTGAACGGTGTGAATGTAGAAGAGCAAATACGCACCATGCGTGTATCCGAGCTGGTTAGCCCCGTTAGCGCAGTGCATGAAGTACGCCGGGTAATGGTATTTTTACAACGTAAAATGGGTAACCATCCCGGCATTGTAATGGATGGCCGCGATATTGGCACCACTGTATTACCACACGCCGAACTTAAAATATTTATGACTGCTGATTTAGATGTGCGTGTTCAACGCCGCAAGGAAGAATTGGTTGGCCGTGGCATTAAAGTTACCGATGCCGATGTGCGCCGCAATCTCGAACGCCGCGATAAAGAAGATACCACCCGTGAAGAAAGTCCTTTGGTACAAGCTCCTGATGCCGTAGTGCTAGATACTACCAAGCTTACCCGCGAAGAACAACTGGCTCAGGTATTGCGTTGGTCGAAGGAGAAGATGATCGGGTAAATTCAATTAAGAATTAAAAATTACGGATTACGAATCGAAGACAGGTTAGTATGTAGTCGTTATATAATATTACTGGAGGTCTCCAGGAAATAACAATAAAATAACAATAGAATTATCAATGAGGCATATTCTGAAGCCCTTTATTGATAGGCCTTCCATTGTTAATAACAATGAAATACAATAAAATGCCAAAGTAATTGATTGTCAGCTGTTTATGTAAATCATTGATAGTCAGTTAAATGTGTTGTGGGATGGGGTAGGCTATGGTATAAAATAATTACCCTCTCCTTTATTAAAGAAGAGGGTAAAGTGAGGTGATAATTATGGGTATAACCCAAAAGACTATTTTATAATAGTAACCTTGCCAACATACCGATGATTGTTTTTATAAACGTCGGTAAATTCGACCAACCAAACATAAGTATCTTCCCCGCATTTCTCACCTGAAGTAAGTCCTTCGTGTACTTTGCCATCCCACGGTTGTGTAAGGCTTGTGCAATGGTAAAGCTCTTGTCCCCAACGGTCGAATATCCACATTTGGAAAGCTATTACACCAACAGCCTTAGGTATAAAGCCATCATTCAAGCCATCGCTATTAGGTGTAAATGCATTTGGTACATAAAATGCAGATGTGGGTTCTATCTGTATTGGTTCTTTCGAACTGTCAATGCATCCATAATTGTTGGTCACTGCAAGGGTGGCCATAAATGTTCCTGTGTCGGTATAGGTGTGTGTAGCGTTTGAAGTGAGTAAAGTTGAGTCTGAATTATCACCAAATGTCCATACCCACGAAACCAGGTTACCTTTTGAATTATCTAAGAAGGTTACGGTTGGCGATAGTATTTGTGTAATGTTAGGTAAAGCTTTAAAGTCGGCGACCGGCGTAGGATAGGTTATAATATAATGTGGATGTATAAAAGTGTTAGAGCATCCGTTATTAGATGTAGCTGTAAGGCTAACGCTAAAAGTATCTACCTTAGAATAACAATAAATTGGTGTGTCAAGTACTGATGAATTGCCATCTCCAAAATTCCAGTTCCAGGAAGTAATTGTTCCGGAAGAAATATTGCTGGCATTTTTAAACGGTACGCATAAAGTTACGCAGCCACTAGTATCGGCTGTTGAAAAACTAACTACAGGATTAGGGGCAACTATAACTATTTGTCTAATGGAATCCATACATTTATTAGATGATATTGTAACCAGGTTTACGGTATAGTTACCCACATTGGCATATGTAATTGATGGATTTTGTGCAGTAGATGTCCTTCCATTCCCAAAACTCCAACTCCATCCACTTATTGAGCCCGAACTTATGGTAGAACCGTTAGTGAATTGTGTTGCCTTGCCTAAGCATGTTATATTGGTTGTAAATGCAGGGTTAGGAAACGGGTTAACAATAACCGGCAACTTAAATGTTGAATCGCAACCGGTATTGGATGACACAGTTAGTGATACATTGTAAGTACCCGCAGACAAATATAAGTGAGATGGATTTTGAAGTGATGATATTGTACCATCACCAAAATTCCAGTTCCACGATGATATAGACCCTCCATTAATGGTAGAGCTATCTTTAAAAATAGTTGTATCGCCCTGGCACACTGTTGTTGCTATAAACTTTGCAACTGGTACCGGATTAATTAAAATACTATCTCTTGCTGTATCTGCACAACCGTTTGTGGTAGTTACAATTAAAGTTACATCAAAAATTCCCTGGGTTAAGTAAATGTGTGCCGGATTTTGAAGTGCAGAGTTAGTCCCATCTCCCAGGTTCCAATTCCAGTTATTAATTGTTCCGGTTGTTACTGATGATGTATTGCTAAATAAGGTGGGTTGGCCCTGGCAAGCATTATTAATAGTGAATGCTGATACCGGTATTGCCCCAATAGTTACAGGGACGGTTATAGTACTTTGGCAATTAAAATTTGAGGTTACTGTTAAAGTAACTAAATAGGTGCCCGCAGTGCTAAATGTATGAACGGGGTTTTGTTGTGTAGATGTATTGTTTATTCCTGAAGTAGGGTCGCCAAAACTCCAGGCCCAGGCTGTGTCAGAACCGGTAGTTATGGCCGATGCATCTGTAAATAAAGTTGGTTGTCCGAAACAGGTAAAAGTGACCGAAAATTTTGCAATTGGAGATGGGTTTACAACTATAATACTTTTAGCTGTGTCTGAACAAGGAGGAAAATCAGTTGTTTCTGTTACTGTAAAAGTGCCGGCAGCGCTAAAAATATGAGTAGGGTTTTGTATTGTCGATCTGTTGGCTGCCCCTGAAGAGGGATCCCCAAAATTCCAGGTCCATGAGCTGGCTCCTTTTGATGTATCTGTAAATAAAGTACTGCTGTATTGGCATGCAGTGGGCGCCTTAAACCCTGCAATAGATATTCCATTGACTACAACACGTAAAGTGGTATCGTTTTGACAGGTACCATTTGAAGTTTTTAATGAAACAGTATAAGTACCCGGGCCTGGAAATGTGTAGTTGGGATTAGCCAGGGTAGAGGTGGCCCCACCTTGAAAGGTCCACAAATATGTATTTGCATTAGTGCCTCCAGTGGTTAGGTTAGTAAATTGAGTTGTTTGGCCATTACAGACCGTATCCGCTTTAAAGAATGGTATGGGGGGAGTAATGAAACCTGATATAATAGTATCTAAAGTATCTGCACATGAAGCACCTGCTACGGTTTGTATTATTACGGAATATTTACCCGAGCAGGTAGCATTTATGGTTTGTGTATTACCGGCTGCAGGTGTCATGCACCCGGGCCCCGGAGCTATCCATTGATATGAAACGCCACCCGAAGGTGCAGTAAGTGTAATAGGGGTGCCGCAAACGTTAGGGGCAATGGCCGTTATATTTAAGTGTTTGCACCCGGCAACAAAGTATGCATATCCATAATGGCCGCCCTTTCCGCAATCCGATGTCATTACTTGCACTGTAACGCATTGGCCTAAATATGCCTTTAGCGATACAAAAGCGCTGGTCCAGTTTAAATAATCAATTTCAGCACCTGTTCCTTTATTTAAATATTGCCAACTAGATGAAGAACTGATATTACCTCCACCTGCAACCACATAATAGTTACCACAGTTTGGTATAGTATCACCACTTTGGTCGAACATAGCCACACTAAAATAGGGTTGCTGATAATAGCAGTGAGTAGGATTGTTTAACACTATTGCGTAGTTGTAGAAAAAATCTTCGTTAGCAGGCGTTATTAAAAAAGTTTGTTCTAAAAAGGCAACACCCCATGCACTTGCAGTACTATCGCCTATCATAGCTGAATAATTATAACCGGGGCAAACCTTAGGTATGCCCGTAACAGTATCAAAGCCGCCTTTTTCTAAAGAAACCTGGTATTGATTTCTGGTAGACGGATCGGGGCCGGCTGATGCAGTAACACCTGGTCCTGGAATTTGATAGACTGGTCTGCTAATTATAAAAGAGCCCAGAGGTGGTGGCCCATTACTGCATGGAAACGTAAACTCTGCAGAGCAACTGGCATAACCGCAAATCCATGATGAAAGGTCACCGTTTGAAAAATCAAGATTAGTGCAGGCCGGATTACAGATTCCGGATGGAATAGGGCCTCGCCTTACTGCCAAAGCTTCTGTGACACTTGATGGGAACTCAGATTTTATTTGATTGAAATTATAATATAGTTTTAAGTAATGGTTTTCCATTACCGATACAAGTCTATCCTCTTCTGATGAAGTAAGCTCAGAAATGTTTTGCAGGGTGGAGGAAAGGCTTACCATATATGCAGCCATGGTATCTATATTATACCGGATAAATTCCAGCAGACCGGCATCTGACACACCTGTTTCTTTTTGAAGGTCCTTATATACCTTATCTCTTATAGTGGTGGCTTCATCTTCTACTTTTTCAATTTTAGAAATAGATTGAGCATTTACCAAAGAGCTGTATAGTAAAAGAAGAATAGTTAGAACCTGTATGGGTAGCTTTGTAAATAAAGCGATATTTTTTTTCATACCATATACGGGTAAATAACAAAGTGGTAAGTATATAGGACTAAGTAGGTGCTTTGAATTAGGTACCTTAAAGATAACAAAAAAAAATGTAAAAATAAACCCACTTTAGAAATTCTTCTTTCGTATAACTAACACATAGCGTATGTGTTTGAGAATCATCTGCCTTGTTTCAAAAGGTAGCATAACTATCTATACATTCCTTTTTAATAGATTAAGTTTTGCATATTAGTTATGCGAGTGAGCCCTATTTTATAATAGTAACCCTGCCAACCATGCGGTGGGTATTTTTATAAATGTCGGTGAATTCAATGAGCCATACGTATGTATCTTCCTGGCATGCCTGGCCCGAAGTAGGCCCGGTATGAACAGTTCCATCCCAAGGTTGGGTTAGGCTTGTGCAATGGTAAAGCTCTTGGCCCCAACGGTCGAATATCCACATTTGGAAAGCTATTACGCCCACAGCCTTAGGTATAAAGCCATCATTTAAGCCATCACCATTCGGGGTAAATGCATTAGGTACATAAAAGGTCCAGAACGGTGTAATTACCACCGGTTCGGTTACCGAATCAGTACAGCCGAATTTATTCTTAATAACAAGTTTAGCTAAATAGGTACCTGTATCCTGCCAGTTGTCGGTATATAAAAAGGTATGTACGCCATTCGGAGTGTATTCAGTAGAATCGGTCCTGTCTCCAAAAGTCCATTGCCACCACACCGGGTTGCCTGTAGAGTTATCTGTATAAATAACGGTAGGCGATAAGGTATCGGTCGGGTTAGGGCTTGCTGTAAATGCTGCCACAGGTACCGGCCATGTAGTTATGTAGTTAGGCCTGGTGAGCGTAGCACTGCAACCATGGTTAGTAGTAACAGTAAGCTGTATACTGAAGGTACCTACCTTGGTAAAGCAATGTTTAGGTGCCGCTAACGTAGAAGATGAATCGGATGAACCATCACCAAAATTCCATTCGTAAGAAGTAATGTTTTGTGGTGCCGGGTTTTGAACCACACTGCTAGTATCAGTAAATGATACGCAATAGGTAACACAACCTGCTGTATCACTAAAGAAACCGGGAACAGGTATTGGGTTTACGGTAACCGGTTGCGTAATAGAATCTACACAGCCAAAATTCGATGTAACCGTAAGGGTAACATTATACGTTCCGGCAGATGGGTAGGAGAAGGTTGGGTTTGTAGCAGAAGATGTTCCGGATGCAGGGTCGCCAAACCTCCATGCTGAACCTGTTATGCTACCACCTGTTACGGTTGAATTATTGGTAAATGAAGTTGCTGTACCAAAGCAAGGATCGGTTGCAGTAAATGCCGGTGCAGGTATTGGATAAACAATAACAGGTAATGTTATAGTAGAATCACAACCCGGTATTTTGTTAGATGTAACCGTAAGGCTTACATTATAAACACCCGCTATTTTATATTGGTGGGTTGGGTTTTGTAAAGTAGATGTGGCTGAGCCATCACCAAAATTCCAGGCCCATGATACAATTGTACCACCGCAACCAATAGTTGATTTATCAGTGAAGGTGTTTGAAAGTCCCTGGCATACACTGGTTGCGCTAAAGCTTGGTATAGGAACAGGGTGTACGGTATCTTCTATTGCTGTATCGTGCACACAACCGGCAGCCGAAGTAGTTACCAGGGTTGCACTATATGCGCCACATGCTGCATATGCGTGAGAAGCGGTTGCGCCGGTGGCTGTACTACCATCTCCAAATGCCCATACATAATTCTTTATGGTTTGTGGAGGAGGTACATTTGCCAAGGTTGAAGGATTGCCATTAAATGAAGTTGCTTTACCCAGGCACACTGGTGGCGCGGTAAAATTAGGTACCGGTATTGGGTTAACTATTGCAACAACTGTTGCGGTGCCCAAACAACCATTAACTGAAGTAAGATTTACTGAAGCCGTATACGCACCGTTTGCAGCATAGGTGTATGTTGGGTTTTGTGCGGTTGAAGTTCCTTTACCATCACCCATGGTCCATGCATATGTTCCACCGGTCATATTGGTAGGTGTAAGTGTAAATACACTAGCAGTACCCAAACAAACAGGTGGCACAGTTATTGTAGCGGTTGGGTTAGGGTTAACCAGAACGGATAAGGTTATGCTATCCCTGCATCCGGCAGCTGTTACAACTAATTCAGATACTTTATAAGTACCTGCGGCAGCATAGGTATAGGTAGGGTTCTGAGCAATGGATGTTCCTTTGCCATCACCAAAATTCCAGCTATAGGTAGCACCGCCGTGCGATGTATCTTTAAATGCAGTAGCTATTCCCTGGCAAACCGTATCGGCAGTAAAGCCCGAGGTAGGTAATGGGTTAACGGTTACTGGCGCTGTTATTGAATCAATACAACCTGCACCCGATGAAACAATAAGCTTAACCGTGTATGTTCCTGCTGCAGGGTATGTGAAAGAAGGATTAGCAAGGGTAGAGGTACTGTTAAGTGGATCTCCGAAATACCATTTTGAATTGGCCGGTTTAGGTGCGGATAAATTAGTGAATACAGTAGTTTTACCAACGCAAACGGTAGTAGCAGTAAATTTAGGCACTGGCGGACCTGTAATACAAACCGGTTTGGTTGTACTATCGGCGCATCCTAAATTAGTAGTTATTTTAAAGAATACAGAATAGCAACCGGTATCAGCAAAAATGTGAGTCGGGTTTTGAGAAGCTGAAGTATTATTTGCTCCTGATCCCGGGTCACCAAACATCCACGACCATGTTGCCTCACTACCGCCACAAGTAACTTTAGTAGTGTCGGTAAATATGGTATTATTACCCAGGCACACAGGGTTTGCAGTAAATGCAGGTTTCGGATTAGGGTTAACCGTTACTGTTGATTTAGCTGAATCTATACATGGCGCAACTCCAGCTACAAGTATTACATTATAAGTACCACAAGCTGCATAGGTATGGCTTGGGCTTGCTGCATTAGATGTAATTCCATCACCAAATATCCATTTATAAGGCGTTCCGGCAGTTACGTTTGTCGACGTATTGGTGAAGCCTGTAGGGCTGTTTTGGCAAACAGTAGGTGCCGTAAACCCTGCAATTGGCGGACTATTGACGACGACGGAAAGCGTAGTGTCACCTCCACATCCGCCATTCAAAGCTTGCAACGTAACTGTAAATGTTCCTGCAGAAGGGAAAGTATATTGCGGATTTGTAGCAGTAGAAGTGCCGCCACCCTGGAATGTCCAATTATAGGTGTTTGCAGCGCTACCACCTGATGTTAAGTTTGTAAACTGTGTAGGGTTGCCTACGCAAGCAGTATCTGACTTAAAGTAAGGTACTGGTGGCGTGCCAATAGCGCCCACAATAGTAGTATCTAATGTATCGGCACATAGTGCGCCGGCTACGGTTTGTATAATAACAGAGTACTTACCTGGGCAACTTACAGTAATAGACTGGGCAGCGCCTGAGGCTGGCGTCATACATCCTGCAGGCCCGATCCATTGGTAAGAAACACCACCGGTTGGTGCTGTAAGTGTAATAGGGTTACCACAAATTGCCGGTGCAGAAGTTATAATGCCAAGTTGTTTACATTTCGCAACAAAATAAGCATAGCCATAGTGCCCGCCCTGACCACAATCGGCGGTTATTACTTGTACTGTAATACATTGGCCTATATAGGCTTTTAATGATACAAAGGCAGTTGTCCAGTTTAAATAATCTACTTCAGTACCACTTCCTTTATTAAGATATTGCCAGCTTGATGATGAGCTAATATTACTGCCACCTGCAACTACGTTGTAATTACCACAATGTGGTATCGTATCATTATTCATATCCAACATTACAACACTAAAATAAGGCTGTTGGTAATAACAATGGCTTGGGTTATTTAACACTACAGCGTAATTGTAAAAAAAGTCTGCATTGGCAGCAGTTACCTGAAAGGTTTGTTCCAACATAGCTACACCTTGATCTGGCTTTTTTCCCGGGCCAGTACCATTACTATCACCTACCATTGCAGAATAGGCATATCCCGGACAAACCTTAGGAATACCAGTAATTGCGTCAGTACCACCTGATTCTAGATATACTTGATAATCACCACCAGTAGCAGCATCGGGACCAGCAGATTTAGTTACTCCTGGGCCGGGAGTTTGATATGTTGCCCCGGTAGTAATAAAAGAGCCAGTTGGCGGCGGACCATTACTGCAAGGCGCACCGTTTTCCGCAACACAACTGCCATAACCACATGTCCAAGCTGAAAGGTCTCCATTAGAAAAATCTATATTGTCGCAGGCGGGGTTACATGTACCTGTAGGGTTATGCCATTTTGGGCGAGCCAAAGCTTCTGCCACACTTGAAGGGAACTCGATTTTTATTTGTTTAAAAGTATTGTATAATTGAATAAAACGCGACTTCATATCTGAGGTAAGAGCCTGTTCGTTGTATGAATTGGTCTCTCCCGTGTTTTGTAAATCGTGAGTGAGTTTTATCATGCAATTAGAAATGGTATCTTTATAATAACGGAAAAAATCCATTACCTCGGCATCGGATATTCCAGTTTCTTTTTGAAGTTCACTATAAGCTTGATTCTTTATGCTGGTCGCCTGATCCTCAATTTTTTCAAAATTGATTGTTGTTTGAGACCTTGAAGTAAAACTAACTACCAACAATAAGGCACTAAATGCCAATATCTTTAAATTCCTTGAGGCGGAGATTTTTTTCATACCATGATAGTTACGTTAACAGGGGAAGTAACCATGAGAAGACAATATAAACTATGCAATTAAAGTATAAAGATAGTCAAAAAAAAGCAAAAAGCAAATGAATTTCGACGGAATCTTCTATTTATAAAGATGGAAAGAGAGATGAAAGGGTTGGGCAGGTTTATAACTTAGGTAATTAGCCCCAGAGTTTTTTTTAATGAATTCTAAGGAATTACTACTCCTTTATAAAGGTAAACTTATTTGATGAAGTTCCATTAACAGTCTGAAGGAAATAGGTACCAGCAGATAGTCCACTAACATTAAACATGAACGCATTATCACCCTTTAACACATCAACTGTATTTGTGCTTACAATACGTCCGGTTTCATCTATTACCCTTACAGTAAGCGGAAGCGAAACGCCGGAATTATACTTTAGTATTAAATTACTGGTAACAGGGTTGGGGAAAATAGAAATACCTTCTTTAGCTGAAATATTAACCGGTACAACTCCTACAAAACTATAATGTCCGTCAAAATCGGTTTGTTGTAACCTATAATATGAAGTACCGCTTAATGGATTTTCGTCTACTGTTGAATAGGATAATGTTTGTGATGTGGTACCATCACCATTTACATCTGCAATGGTATCAAACGTAATTCCATCTGAAGATCTCTCAACTGTAAATAGGCGGTTGTTTACTTGCGATGCTGCAGTCCAGTTTAAATTAACACTTCCACTTGTGGTAGGTTGTGCAGTAAACGAAACGATTTGAACCGGTAATGGATTAGCTCCGCCAATTCTATCGCCAAGTGTAAACATGCTGAACGAAGTAAAGTGTGCAATAGCAGAAGTAGAGGTAATACTACCGGTTACTAGTGCGCCACCGCTTGCAGCAGGCGCACCGGACCCTCCAATATCGAACCATCTTTTTTGTTGATTTGCCTCGCTCTTTAATATAGTTAAATAGGGTCCGTTTGTTACACCATCTTGTAAGTCGAAATAAAGTTGAATGGTTTGATTACCGCTTAAGTTCGCCGAATCTGACAAGGCGCCGCCAACAGTAAGGGTACGTGCAACATGCCATACGTGTACTCTTGATATGTTATCAACCGTGGGTGGAAGAGTCCAGTTTAAACGGTGTTCGTTTGAATCGAATACCTGCGCAATATAGGTGAATGAAGTGCTTGCATTATGAGTTAAACTAAGAACAGCTGGTAACCATTCAGTAGTAACACCAATAGGAAGGTTTAGGGATCGTGATCCGTTTATAGCCATGGTATATGCCAAAGGCCCATTTACATAACTGTTAGAGTTACCTATAGTAGTGGAAGCCAAATTTGCCAGAGTCGGTAAATTAGTGGTAGTTGATTTTATAGTTCCTGTAGTTAAATTTAATGCCGTAGTAATGCTAATGGGAACATTAAGTATCACACTGTCTCCAACCGCCTGGTTCATACTTAGTGTTGCAAATACAGGACTCTGTGCAGCGGCACCATTTATGTTTTGCGTAATTGTGCCATCAACATTTGCTATTCCTGTTGCGCCCCCGGCTCCAAAAGTAATGGCAGTGGACGTACCTACGGTTGAAATATCGCCTTCGAATGTGCTGGTAGTTTTATAAGCAGGTTGCAATGTACCTGTGCTGGTCTGTATAAAAGTTACACTTTTTTGAAAGTCATCGCCCGTAGTATTAGCAAGTGTAAAGTTGCCGGTTGAAATATCTTTAACGGTAGTAACGCTATTAAATATATTTCCTCCGTTACTTGTGTTATTGGTTGCGCCATCTTTTTCTAAAAAGGTTGTGGCACCATTATAATTGCAGCCATTCAAATACATTTGAGGAGATATAAAATTAACCGAGCCATTAAAAGCCGAATTCGGGCCAATAGTCATGTCGGCTGTTCCTGTAAGGGTCATGGTTTGCGCTGTTCCGCCAACCTGGGTGAAATTTATCATTGATAAATTACCAATAGAGAACGCACCATTTGTTATGGTATAGCCATTACTCAATGTGGTTGTTCCGGTGTAAGCCGGCCACGAAAAATATATTCCATTAGTACTTGCAGCACTACTTGTATTGGTAGTAATTATATTGCCGTTAAATGTAACATTGCCCCATAAAGCGCTTCTTATATAAGTGCTTGTTGCTATTCCTGTATTATTTAGTGTGCATGTGTTGTTAAAAACAGCTGTAGATGTTGTTCCTTCATCAAAACCAACAAAAGACTGGGCACCCTTGGCAGCATTGTTAACTGTAACAACATCATTAAATGTTAAACCAGAACTGGTGCCATTACCAAACTGACAATTATATGTTCCGGTTCCGGTAGCGTTATTATTTACTATTAAACTTGATGAGAAGGTTACATTACTGCTTGTGCCGGAAGATACATTATAATAACCATTAGTGCCTGTGCTGCTATTGTTTAAAGTAGTAGCGCCGGCCAAGGTAACTACACAGCTGTTACCATTACCTATATTTATTGTGCCATTTGTTCCGCTTGAATTGTTGTTAAACACAGTTGTACCGTTAAGTGTAACTGTGCTGCTAGTGCCACTGGCCAAGCTAATGGTACCATTTACACTTGATGTATTATTATTAAAAGTCATATTTGTTGGAAAGCTAACCGTAGAATTTGTTCCGTTTGCAAAATAAATTACACCATTTGTACCTGTAGTTGCATTGGTAATGGTTGAGCCGGCAGAAATTACAACATTTGAGGGGCTTCCATTAGCAAAAACATAATCTGTATTCGTTCCACTACCTGTGTTGCCTAGTGTAAGGGAAGAGATACTGACGTAACTTGTGTTACCATTTGCAAAGTAATAGTAGGTATTAGGCGATGACCCTGAATTTGTAGTGGTTAGTCCGCCAAGAAAAATAGCTGTGTCTGTAGTACCAGTAGCCACCTGAAATTCGTTAGAATTACTACTGCTGCCATTATTGATAAAGGTTGCTGCCCCGTTAAATATAGTTTTTGATCCCGTTGCGGTAGATATTAATATATCATCATTTAAACCGGCTAAAGGCCCATTATTAGTAAAGTTAGCGGTGCCGGCAAAGGTTACAAGTGAAGGACTTCCATTCGAAAAGTAGTAGTAGTTCTGATTTGCTCCAGAAGCAGTATTTGTGGCTATAACATTTCCATTGAATGAAGTAATGGAATTCGCTCCATTACCTATATAATAGGTGTTGTTGTTTGAGCCGGATGCTATATTAGAAAGGGTTACTGTAGAGGCAAATGTAGCCTGAGAACTTGCACCATTTGTTATGTAAATATTGTTGTTGATATTTGAACCTCCATTGGTTACATTAAGTGTTGATGAGAAAGTAGCTAATGAATTGTTGGCATTCGAAAAAACAATATAGTTTGTTCCGCCTGTGCCGGTACCATTATCTATTGCAGTTACAGCACCCGAAAACGTAACGATAGAGTTTGCTCCGTTTGCAACATATATATAACCATTGGTACCGGTAGTGATATTGTTTAACGTTATTGGGCCAGATACTGTAACATTACTGCTTATTCCATTACCAATATTTATAGTTCCTGTTGTTCCGCTTGAATTGTTATTTATAGTTGTAGTTCCGGTTAATGTTACTGTACTTGTACTTCCGCTTCCAATACTAATAATTCCATTAGGCGAAGATGTATTATTGTTAAAGGTCATGTTAGAAGGAAGGCTAACCGTTGAATTTGTGCCATTAGCAATATATATACCGGCATTAGTGCCTGATGCTGCATTGGTAATAGTTGAACCTGCCAGTATAACCACGTTAGAGGGATTGCCATTGGCAAAATAGTAGTTGTTGTTTGTTCCGGTTCCTGTGTTGCTTAAAGCAAGAGATGATATACTAACATAACTAGTATTGCCATTGGCAAAATAAAAATCGGTAGTAGGTGCAGAGCCGGAATTATTAGTTGTTAAGCCACCAGAGAAGATTGCAGTATCTGAAGTTCCTGATGCTACCTGGTATTGGCTTGTAATGCTTGCACCGCTGTTAGTGAAAGTAGCTGCGCCTGAAAATATAACTTTTGATCCTGTTCCGGCAGAAATTAAAAACTGGTTGTTGTTACCTGCAGCAGGTCCATTATTGGTAAAGGTTACCGGGTTTGCAAAAGTTACAAGGCATGAATTGCCATTGCCGAAGTATATATAATTTTGATTAGTACCAGAAGAAGTATTAGAAGCTGTTACATTACCTGAAAATGAAACTATTGAACTTACACCGCTACCTATATTATAGGTGTTACTATTTGAACCTGTAGCAATATTACTTAAACTAACGGTTGATGCAAATGTAGCCTGAGAGCCAGTGCTATTAGCTATATAAATAAGATTATTGAGATTTGAGCCATTATTGGTAATGGTAACCGTTGAGGCGAATGTTGCCAAAGAACTTGTACCATTCGAGAATAATATATAATCGCTTCCACCTGTGCCTGTACAATTATTAGTAGCATTTACCGAGCCGTTAAATGTAACAACAGCAGAGGCTGCCCATGCAAAATTTATGTACGCATTTGTACCGGTAGCTATGTTGTTTAGTACCACCGGGCCAGAGAAAGTAACATTGCTGCTTGCTCCATTAGCAACATTAATTGCTCCATTTGTACCGCTCGAACTATTGGTTAAGGTAGAGGTGCCGCTTAGTGTCACTATACTACTAATTCCGCTACCAATGTTTATACTGCCACTGGTTGCGCTGGTATTGTTAATAAAGGTCATATTGGTAGGCAAGCTAACTGTTGAACCGGTACCATTGGCAAAGTAAATATTACTGTTCGTTCCGCTTCCTGCATTGGTTATAGTAGAGCCTGCCGATATTACCACATTAGAAGGGCTACCCTGGGCAAAATAATAATTGTTGTTTACACCACTCCCCGTGTTACTCAGGTTAAGTGATGATATACTTACATAGCTTGGGCTACCGTTAGCAAAATAATAGTTGTTGTTAGGTGATGAGCCTGCATTAGTTGTTGTTAACCCACCCGAAAAAATTGCAGTGTCGTTTGTGCCTGATGCTACCTGATACCAGCAAACATTGGTGGCGCTTCCTCCATTAGTAAACGAAACTGCACCTGAAAAAGTGGCTTTTGAAGCTGTGTTTTGGCAAATTAAAACCTGGGCATTATATGCCGGACTCGGGCTATTGTTGTTAATGGTAACTGTGTTCGAAAATGTAGACAAAGCACTATTTCCACTGGCTATGTATGTATTGTTGTTAGCTGAGCCGGATGCCGTATTGTTTATTGTTAAAGTTGATGATGCAGAGGTTTGAGAACTGGTGCCATTAGCAAAGTAAACATTATTACTTAAAGCAGATCCGCTATTGGTAATGTTTATGGCACCAGCGAAACTTACAACGGAACTTGTACCGTTAGAAAATACTAGAAGTTCGTTACCTGCTGAGCCGGTACCATTATTAGTAGCAGTAACCGTACTTGCAAAAGCAACGTTGGAACTTGTGCCATTTGCAAAATATACACCGCCTGTATTAACTGAAGCCGCACCTGTATTATTTATGGTTACAGCGCCGCTAAACGTTGCCGCAGAACCCGCACTAGCCGCTATATAAATAATATTGTTGTTTGTAACCGAGGTGTTACCCGAATTGATAAAACTAACGGTTGACTGGAACTGTGTTGTAGCACTATTATAAGCAAGGTAAATATTATTAGTGCCAGTATTATTAACAGTTAATGGTGCTTCAAAAATATCCGGACTTGCATTTGCTGTAAGTAAATAACCAGAACCGGAATTGGTAAGAGTTGTTGTTTTTACGAATGTATTTCCACCGTTGCCATTGTCATTATTAGCACCTGTTTTAGTCAGGTTGCTTGTTCCGTTATAAGTACATCCATTTAAAAGCAAACCGGGGCTTGAAGAAATAAGATTTCCGCCAAAAGAAGAATTAGGTCCGTAAGTGATAATAGCAGTTCCTGTAGACAAAAGGGTAAGGTTTTGTGCCGTTGTACCTTGCTGGGTAAAGTTTATTAAACCAAGACCTCCCGTACTATAATTAGCTGCTGAAGACGCTGAGATGGTATAGCCGGCTGCTAAAGTAGTTGTTCCAGGCCATCCGTTCCAGCCAAAATAAATACCATTTGTGTTACTAGCGGTAGAAGTATTGGTAAGAATAATATTATTGTTAACAGTAACATTCCCCTGCAATGCATGGCGGATATATGTATTTGTAGCTGAGCCGGTATTTATAAGAGTATAGGTACCGTTAAAAGTTGCTGTAGAGCTTAAGTTTTCGCAAACACCAATGAATGAATTTGTACCTGAACCTGCATTGGTTAGGCTTACAGCTCCGGTAAATGTACCTGTAGCGCTGGTCCCTTGCACAATATAAATATTGGCATTTGTTCCGGTTGAATTATTATTTACAGTAAATGTTGTAGCAAATGCTACAGAAGAACTTGTACCGTTAGCAAAATAAAAATTATTGTTAGCAGTGCTACCATTATTAGTTGCAGTTACAGAACCGTTAAAATTAACTACTGAACTTGTTCCATTAGAAAACACGACATTGTTGGTAGAGCTGCCGCTACCATTGTTTGTAGCCGTAACCGAATTCGAAAATGTAACACTGGAATTGTTGCCGTTAGCTATGTAAACACCACCCGTGTTTGCATTCGAAACGGAAGTATTATTGATGGTTACGGCCCCGGTGAATGTTGCTGTAGCGCTTGCGCTTGCGGCCACATAAAGTATGTTATTATTGCTTGCCGATGTACTGCCATTGTTGATCAATGACGCGGTAGATTGAAATTGATTACCAACAGAATTATTAGCAAGTTGCAAATTAGCTGTCCCGCTATTGGTTGCGGTTAGAGCTGCCTGATAAATATCGGGGTTTGTATTGGCTAATGTTAGGTTACCGGAGCCACTATTGGTGATTGAAGAAACTCCAACAAATATATCTCCACCTGCACCGGCATCATTAGATGCGCCGTTTTTTGTGAGAGTAGATGTGCCGCTAAAAGTACAGCCATTTAATAATAAACCCGGGCTTGACGAAGTTACATTTGCAGCAAAAGAAGAGTTGGGCCCGTAGGTGATTATGGCAGATCCGGCTGGCGATAGGGTAATATTTTGTGCTGTGGCGCCCTGTTGTGTAAAATTAATTAAGCCGAGCGCGCCTGTGCTATAATTAGCTGCTGAAGAAGCCGCTACTGTATGCCCGCTTGTTAATATTGTTGTTCCGGTCCAGCCATTCCATCCAAAATAAATGCCATTGGTACCCGCAGCCGTAGAGGTATTTGTCACTACAATGTTGCCAGCTATTGTAGCATTACCTGCCAAAGCAGTACGTATATAAGAATTGGTAGCGGAACCTGTATTTATTAGTGTATAGGTGTTGTTTATGGCTACAGTAGATGTTGCTCCTTCGCCCAAACCAATAAATGAATTTGTACCGGAACCGTTATTAGTTAAGCTAATGGCGCCATTTAAAGTAACTGACGAACTTGTGCCTTGCGCTAAATAAATATTATTATTAGTAGCTGCACCATTGTTGTTAACTGTTAAAGCCAGTGCAAAGGTTGCTGAAGAGCTATTGCCGTTTGCAAAATAAATGTTATTTGTAGTAGTATTTCCATTATTGGTAATACTAACGGTTGAATTGAATGCAATGGTTGAACTTGTACCATTGCCAAACTCAATATTGTTATTAGAACTTCCTGAACCATTGTTAGTTGCCGTAACTGTGTTTGAAAATGTAACGCTGGAAGAATTACCATTGCCAAAATAAACACCACCTGTATTGGCATTAGAAACGGAGGTGTTGTTTACAGTAACCGCCCCTGCAAAAGAAGCGGATGAAGATGTGTTATAAGCAACATAAATAATGTTATTGGTACCGGCAGACGTGGAACCACTATTGTTAAGTGTAACAGTAGAACCAAATGTATTCCCACTGGTATTATTAGCCAGGTAAATATTGTTTGTACCACTATTGTTAACGGTTAAGGGGCCGGCAAAGTTATCTTTAGTAACACCACCGGTAGATAAATAGCCTGATCCGGAACAGGTTAGGGTAGTAGTTCCATTATATGTTGCCCCACCATTACCATTAGTATTAGTTGCACCAGTTTGGTTAATGGTAACTGTTCCGCCGTAAGTTCCTCCATTTAAGTATACCAAACCTGCTGTAATATTTAAGGTGGCTGTTGCGGCAAAAGTAGTAGCAGTTAGCGTGGCTGTATTTGTTGCGCTGCTGTTAATGGTTAAGGTACCATTACTTATGGTACCATTTGTAAAAACTGCATTACCTGTGGCTGTTAATGTAAAGCCACCCAGGTTTAAGGTACCGCTGGTCATGGTAAAGTTCGTAATGCCTAGTAAAGAGGAATTATCATATATGGGTGCAGTTCCTGCAGAAACTATAGTTACGTTATCGGCTATACCCGGTATTCCGTTTGGGGTCCAGTTGAGCGGGTTTGACCAAACAGAAGAAGCAGAACCGTTCCATTGGTAAGAGGTGGCGTAAGCAGAAAGTGAACCGAATACTAAAACAATTAGTAATAGTCTTAACTTAAGATGCTTGTGTATATATTTCACCATACATAGGTAGTTTGGCTTAGTACTAAAATGGTTTAGTATAGTAGTAAGTTTGCTTCAACAACAAATATAACAAAATGATTAGTTTTTAGCTTTGGTTTCTTCAATGTTAGCCTTTACTTCTTCCAGTTGCTTCTGCGCCTTTTCAAAATCAATAGCTACAGGCAATAGCTTTTCAAACTCTTCGCGTTCTTTCTTAAGCTCGGTAAGCTTGGCCTTTAATTCTTCTACTGAATCAATAGGGCTGCCCTTAATTCCTTTAGGCAATTTAATTTCTCCATCGAACAACTTCATTAACGAACCCAACTTCGAAATCTTCTTCTCTATCAAATCAGCTGACTGGCTCGAAAAATCGGGAGAGAGAATAAAGTTCAATATCTCCTTATCTTTTTGGTCGGTAGTAATTTTGTGTATCAACTGGTTCGAATAGCCCTTAACCTGTCCATCAATACGGCTGATAGAGGCTTTCAGGTCTGCAATACGTTGTTCAATTTGCTTAACCGTAAAACGTTCAACACGTGTAATGCTGGTTTCGGTATCCTTACGTATCTTATCGAAATTGGTAAGCTGTTGGTTTAAAAATTGCAGGCCTTCGTATGAATTGATCTCAGCAATTTGTTGTTGCAAGCCAGTCTGGTGTTCAGCAATTTGCTTTAGCTCAACTTCGTTACCGCCAATTTCCCTGTCTAATTTTTGTTTCTTAGGTATTAGCTTTTCGTTCAACTCAAACTGGGTCTTATCCAGTTCTTGCTTGCTCTTAAGCGACTGCATCTCCATTTCGGTAAGCGTAGGAGAATACCTTGAATTGAAAAGGAACACCAACTCAGCCAAATTCTTGGTCTTGGCCTTGTAAAGGTTCAACTCTTCACGGAATTCAAAGAAATCTTTTTGTATATCCGATACGGTCTTTATCTCTTCATTAATACGTAACAGATCATGAATATCTTTCTTACTCTTTTGCGAGAAGTTAATACCCTCATTATCCCTGTTATCGGCAATCATGAGAGACTCTTTCAAAGTCTTGTTTGTAATAAGCTTTGAGTTAATTAGGTAACGGTAAACTTTCGAGAAGTTGTTACTTAACCCGTCAGACATTACATTGTCTTCAAGCCAAATTACACCATTGTTCTTATTGCCACGCTGGTAAACCCAGTTAAATACTTCGCGCTTATCTTTAAACTCATATAGTTCAATACCCGATGCGCTGAATTGTGTTTGCAGTTCATCAAATTTGAGTACAGTTTGTTGGCCGTTCTTTTCTTTAATGAACAGGTCATCGCTATACTCCCTGTCGAAACGGTAGTACTCCACCTCGCCTTCGCTATTACGCTTCAGCAATATGCAATAGTAGTTTTGCTTATAAATTTCAAATACAATGTAGCTGTTAACGGACGATGGAAAATAGTGATGCACTGTTTCCTTATCGCCCGGTTTGTTATCTACAAACGCCATCTTCTTTCCGTCGATAATGAACAGAAAGTTAAGGGCATAAATAAAGGTACTTTTCCCGATATTATTCGGGCCAACCAACTGAATTGAATCGCAATCATCGAGTTTAACGATGGCTTTTCCGTAGGTTGTTGAGTTTAAAATTACAAGTCGTTTCAGCATTGTGTTTTTTTCT